>QQTW01003838.1_pt1 | contig 11172 bp, 8 predicted proteins | sample 1904831 | NCBI WGS metagenome assembly QQTW01 (sample SAMN09435610, study PRJNA476489) | Subsurface metagenome, whole genome shotgun sequencing project.
TATTCTTTTTCTTTGGAAATTCATAAAATAACCATAGTAGTTGGAAGTAGGAATCCACTATCTCTCTTTTTAGGGGCGAAATAAATAATAGCGTTCGACATAGTATAAACGCGATCGCACTTTCATCAATCTTGATCTAAAACAGTTTGAGTATCGCTTTTAGATAGCAACAAACGAATCCCCAAAATAGCAAACCCAATCGCGGCAATTAATTTCACTGTCCGCACGGGTAATAATTCCGCCATCCATTCGCCAGCAATTACTCCCAGCAAGCTAGTCAATACGAGCGCAGTAGCAGTACCAAAAAATACAGCGCGGGGTGAAGATGACTGTCCGCTAAGAGCGATCGCTGCTAACTGACTTTTATCGCCTAATTCAGACAAAAATACGGTAACAAAACTCAGTCCTAGCAAATGCCAATCCATATTTTTAACCTACAATTACATCCCACAACAGCGTTGCGGATATTAATAGCAAACTAATACCTGCGGCTATTTCTATAGTTTTGGGTGTAAAACGACTCGCAATCGCGCGTCCCACTATTACCCCTAATAAGCTGGTTGTAACTAAGGCTGCACTTGCACCTAAAAATACTACCCAAGGATTTTGAGATTCTGCACTCATAAGCAAGGTTGCTAACTGAGTTTTGTCGCCTAATTCAGCCAAAAATATTGTCAGGAATGTAGAGCCAAAAATTGCCCCAATAGAGGAGCGATTGCGCTCCGGTGCTGTCGCTACAAGTGGTTTTTCCAATGTGTTGACTGAATAAGGCACAGCATCAAGTTTCACAGGTTATTAGGTTAAAGGACAAAAATTTCTCATATTCTTTTCATTTTCTCGGTAATTGTTACAAAAATCAACCACTTTGCACTTTTCTTAAGGAAAAACACGTTATCTACAATTTGGGAGGCAAATCTAGACTTATACCTACCGTACTCTCAAATCGCAGCATTTCTAGCGATAAATCGCCATAAACTCCAGTAATTTGCTGTTCGCAGCATTCGATCGCAAAATCGTTTAGTTCTTCTGGTTCTATGCCGTACATATCGGCAAATACCTCTGCTTCCACGCGACAAAAACGCGGTCTATCAGCATAAATTTGACATTCGCGGGCGATGCGATCGTAGTTGACGCACCAGCCATCGGCTCCTACCATACTTAGATATAGTGCTAATTCGTCTGGTAAGAGGTACTCATCTAAATCTGGGCGATCGCTCGCGTCTAGATGACAGCAGGCTCCACATTGCTTGACGCATTGCCAGGTTGCCATAATTTAATAGTTGTAGTTTTTGTTATTATTTATTATAGATTTGTTAACTTACTTTAATAGAGCGATCGCTCTTTAAGGTAAGATAGGATGCGGGTTTTGTAGCGCATTTACAGAATTGTTTGGGTCAATTTGGAGGAAAAATGGAATCATTGTTTGATGGATTAAACAGCATTAATTGGCTAGTAATTGCTCAGTTGGTTTCCGTGGGACTAATTATGATTTCGGGACCAGTGGTAATATTTATTCTTGCCTTTCGCAACGGCAACCTGTAGAAGCCAAGGGCGAAGGCTACAGAAATTGGCTATTTGGGGGATACAAAAAGTACCCCCTGATTATCTTCAACTAACTTAAAAATCAATACTGTCATTAGCTAAAATAAACCCGCTACCCATCAATATAAACGATACCCAGTAGTAAGGATGACCATTGCGACTTGCAGAACCTTGATTAGAGTTAGTTAGGCTTAGCGGAGAGTCTCAATAGCTTGAAAAGTATTTAATGCTTGCTGATAAAATCCTCTAGCCTGGGAATGTTGCCCCAACTGGTTGTAGACCAAGCTAATGTTAGGGATTAATCCAAAAATATTAATCACTATACTCTTTTTTAGAAGTTTCTAAGGCTTTGAGCGCTGCTTGAACTAGATTATAAAATTTGGGCTGAGATAAATCTACCAAAGTTGCATCTTCTCGCTTAGTACCCAATAAACCTGTATTTTGACCAGATTGAATAGCTAAAACTTTCCCAGCATCATTTTTAATTCTTAATTCTAATAAAGAATTTATAGGAAAGAAGCCGCAAGTGTAGAGGCGTTGTTTGTAATCAAATTTGACGCTGTTGGGTGCTGGTGGAGAGAAACAAAGCGGAAAATTGGGGGGAGCGGGAAATCTGTGGGGAGGGTTTCCTTCCACAGATTTCCCCAAGAGAGCGGTTTCCTTCCCCCAAGTTTTCCAAGAGGGTTGAAGCGGAGTAGCAACTCTAGCACCTACCAACTCTAGTTCTATATTGGTATTGCCGTTCCAAGTATTTTCTCGTAATTTGTAGGCAATATCAATTCTGGGCGGGAGGGGAAAATAATCGCGCCACCGCCAAGCGATCGCTTTAATTTTATACACCCCGTCAGAGGAAACAGTAAGTTTAATATGACCTTTGCCCACAATTTGTTGCTCGACTACTTGGACGTTTGCTGTCCAAAATACCGGATCGGGATTTTCAATGCCGCAGGGATTGAGAGCTAAAATTTGCTCGTAAAGCGATGGATTAATTTGGTCTAAAGAAACTTGGGCATCAATATTTAGTAAAGGTTTGAGGTGTTCGACTTGCAAGCATTGATTGGCAAAAGCAACTAAACGCGATCGCAATTGAGTCAAATTCCTAGCAGGAAAAGAGAAACCCCCCGCCGCTTTATGTCCGCCAAACTTGCCTAAAAGGTCTTTACAGGCTTCTAAAGCAGCAAATACATGAAATTCTGGAATCCCCCGCGCCGAACCCCGAATTTGATCTTCATTCTCCTCAGTCCCAATAAAAACGGGTACGCCGTAGCGTTCTAATAAGCGCGATGCCACAATCCCAATTACACCATGATGCCAATTTGGTTGAACGATCGCCAAAACTCGATCTTGATGCAAAGATGAAGCATACAACTCCTCTACAAGTGCGATCGCTTCCGTTTCAATTTGTTCGCAAAGTTGCTGGCGAGTTTGGTTAATTTGTTCGCATTGCATCGCTCTTTCTAGGGCGACTCCGGGGTCGTCGGTAGTTAGCAATTCAATGACTATTTGGGGGTCAGCAATGCGCCCAATTGCATTGATTCGCGGTCCTAGGCGAAAACCAATATCGTCCGGCTTGAGGGTTTGTTCTGCCTTCGGAGCTTGTTTATTTGCGCTTCCACCTTTGACCCCCGCAACTTGAATCAAAGCTTGGACTCCAGCTAGTTGAGAATGGGGTAGCAGTTGCAAGCCGCGTTTTACCCAACGACGATTTACTCCAGTTAAGGGGGCAAGATCGGCAATTGTTCCGAGAGTAAATAGTTCTAATAAGGGCTTAACTAAGCCTTTAATTTTCCCTAATTGTTGCGCTAGGGAGATAGCTAAGATGTAGGCAACGCCCACACCCGCCACGCCGCGATAAGGCGAAGACTCGGCGATCAGTTTGGGGTTGAGGATGGCATTAGCTGGGGGAAGCTGTTGAGGGACATCGTGGTGGTCTGTAACGATAACGATTAGCCCTAGTTCTCTAGCGCGAGCAATCGCATCATAGGCAGAGATGCCATTATCTACCGTAATAACTATCCCAAACCCATCGCGTTTAAATTCTTCAACGATGCGTTTATTGATACCATAGCCTTCGTGCATCCGGCTGGGAATAGCGTAATCGACCTGTGCGCCCAACCATCGCAGGCTCCGCAACAATAAAGCAGTGCTAGTCATACCGTCAGCGTCGTAGTCGCCGCAAATTGCTATTTTTTGTCCTGTAGCGATCGCATTTTCGAGTAATTCTACGCTCAAAGCTAGATCCGGAAACTCCTCTAGGGGTGAAGGCAAGCTTTGAGACTCTGGATCTAGAAAGGCTTGGATTTGTTCTAAAGTTTCTACGCCGCGATTGATAAGTAGTTGAGCAACTATTGGCGATATGGAACTTTCTTGAGCAAAAGCGATTACTTTTTGGGTAGCAGGGTGAATTTGCCACCGATGTAGTGGTAGCCGAGAATTTGGCTGCTCCGATGTAGGACGGTTTGGCACTCGCGTATAACAACTAGAAACTAGCGCTTATTGTACCTCGTGGTTCTGGATTATAGACATCGCAGGTGTGAGTGGAATATTACTTGAGCCATTATCATCAGTTCGGCTTGCGATTAAAAAAGCACATAAACCTAAAGTTTATGTGCTTTCAAAGACCTGCTTAACGATTAACGGCGGCGGCGGCGCGTGCGGCGGTGGCTTCGTCGGGGTGAATGCCTAAACGGGTAAGATTAATTCGCCCTTTATTATCAACCTCGCGGATTTTTACAACCACTTCATCGCCGACGGTCAACTCGTCTTCAACTTTGCCGACACGGTGGTCGGCAATTTGGGAAATATGCACCATTCCTTCCTTTCCAGGTAGAAATTCTATAAATGCGCCAATGGGTATAATGCGAGTTACGCGACCTGCGTAAACATCGCCTTCATTGAGCTTGCGCGTCATGCCTTGAATGATATTACGGGCTTTTTTGGCTTTGCTTTCATCGATAGCAGAAATTGTTACCGTACCATCATCTTCAATATCAACTTTTGCGCCTGTTTCTTCGGTAATGCCTTTGATGGTTTTACCGCCAGGTCCAATAATTAAGCCAATTAACTCTGAATCGATCTTAATTGTGAGTAAACGAGGGGCAAAAGGTGAGGTTTCTGTGCGAGGTTTATCAATAACCTCCAGCATTTTTTCAAGAATATGCTGCCGCGCTGGACGTGCTTGTTCGATGGCTTTGGCAATGGTTGCTATTGGTAACCCAGAAATCTTCATGTCCATTTGCAAGGCGGTAATACCTGCATCTGTCCCAGCAACTTTGAAGTCCATATCGCCTAAAAAGTCTTCAATGCCTTGAATGTCTGTAAGGACGCGCACTTCGTCACCTTCTTTAATTAAACCCATAGCTGCACCACTTACAGGTTTAGAAATTGGTACGCCCGCATCCATAAGTGCTAGGGTAGAACCGCAGACTGAACCCATAGAAGTTGAACCATTAGAAGAAAGAATTTCTGAAACTACGCGAATAACGTAGGGGAAATCTTCTTTGGATGGTAGTACGGGTAAAATCGACCTTTCAGCTAAAGCTCCGTGACCGATTTCGCGCCGACCTGGAGCGCGTAAGGGCTTGGTTTCGCCGACAGAAAAAGGTGGGAAATTGTAGTGATGCAAGTAGCGTTTCTTTTGCAAGTCTGGCTGCAAGTCATCTAACAGAGTTTGGGCATCTCCGGGCGTACCGAGAGTACAAGCTGATAATACCTGCGTTAGTCCCCGGTTGAACAAGCCGCTACCATGCACCCGCTTTGGTAAGAGGTCGATACGACAAGAAACTGGGCGCACTTCGTCAAGTTTGCGTCCGTCAACTCGAACTCCGTCTTCAATAATTTGACGGCGCATGAGTTTTTTGGTTAGGGCTTTGAAATTATTGCCTAAAGCTTTACTGTTTGTCTGCGTTGCAACGCGGATAGAGTCGTCTTCTGGCAATTGCGCGATTTCATCTACTACAGACTTTTTGACTTCATCTAGGGCGGCATCGCGGACATTTTTGTCTTTTTCAAATCGCCCAAGAATCTGTTTAACTGAATCAGTGGCGCGATCGCTAATAAAGTTTAGCAAGGTTTGGTCTTCTTCTGGTGGCTCTTCCGTCACCATTTCAATGCCCATTTCAGCGATTAGGTCTAGTTGCGCTTGAATCAAGTCTCGCACTGCTTCGTAGCCAAAATCAATCGCTTCGATAATATCTCGCTCTGGCAACTGGTTAGCTCCAGCTTCTACCATAATTACGCCATCGGGAGAGCCTGCTATTACTAAATCTAGTTCTCCTGCTTCGATCTCTGCGTAAGTAGGATTGATGATAAAATCGTCTCCTACTAACCCAACTCTGACTGCTGCCATTGGACCTTTGAAAGGAATTTTAGCCAGTAGCGTTGCTAAAGATGCACCAGTTACCGCTAATATGTCTGGCGGTACTAATTCATCCATCGATAAAGTAGTGGCGACTATTTGCAAGTCATCCCGCAGCCAGGAGGGAAACAAGGGACGCAAAGGACGGTCAATTAAACGACTAGCAAGAATTGATTTTTCTGGGGGACGACCTTCGCGCCGCAAATATCCCCCCGGAATTCGTCCTACAGCATAAAGTCTTTCTTCGTAGTCTACAGTTAATGGTAAAAAATCAATGCCTTCTCTGGCGGTGGAGCGAGTAGCAGTTACGAGGACTGCGGTATCTCCAGATTGCATTAGAACTGACCCACCAGCTTGAGGAGCTAATAGACCAACCTTCAGTCTAATATCCCGTCCATCAAAGGATATTGACCTATCAATCTCTATCATTCAGTTTTTCTTCCTTCTCTTTTTTCTCTGTCGCAATCCTAGCATCGATGGAGGGGACAAGGGGAGGGCAGGGGGTATGTAGGGATTTTAGCGGCGAAATTAAAAATGCGATCGCACCAAGGATTGTGTTATGTGTAAATACTGCAAATTATTCGGCAATTTTTAACTGATATTCAATTTAATTGTAGAGCGGTTTATCAAAAGCTTATTAATATTAATATGGAACAAGTCCTGGGCTAAAAACAAGATATTTTTCTAATAAATGTATAAATACTTACTATAAAAATTTAAAAGTAAGTATTTTTTTAACAGTTTGCGTAAGTCAGAAGTTTTGGAAAAAGATGGCAATTTTACACGGTAGTTGGTTACTGCAAAAGCAAGGTAGTTGCTTTTTTATTTGGGGAGAAACTTGGCGGAGTTCGGTAGGGTTATCAGACTTGACAGCGTTGCCCAATCATCCGTTGGCGATGACACCGGAGGAATTGATAGCTTGGGTATCGTTGCAAAACTCAGAAGTCGCTAAATTACTTCCTGCTTCTTTGGCGGCGGTAGCAAATAAACGCCCCCGCAAAGGGACAAGCGCTCAAAAGCTAGATGTTAGCAATAATCGAATACCTGCTGCTCAGATAATTGCTCTGCCGACTTATATCGATAATAATTTGCTTTATCCAGTACATTCTGTTGCCATAGAATTAGAAAATAATAAGTCTTATTTGTTGTACCCGTGGCAAGTTGAGGGGTTTTGCTTTAGTCCGTTAGAAGCAATGAAATTCCTCACTTCTCTACCTCTAGGTATTGAAGAAAATTCTTATTTGGGTGGAGATTTGCGTTTTTGGGCGCAAGTTGCCCGATGGAGTTGGGATGTAATGAGTAGGGCTAAGTTTTTGCCTACTTTAGAAAGACTTGAAGATAATACGCTGACGACTAAATGGCGCAGTCTATTGGATAGTTATGTCGATTCGGGGCGCTTGGAACAATTTGCCCAAACTATGCCTTTAGCTTGCCTGTGCTATCAGCAGGGAACCACCCAAACCATAGATTTACCTCAACCACCGCAAAAACTAATCCAAGACTTCCTTAGCACTACTATAGACGCGCAAGTGCGGACTGTTGTTAGTAGCGATTTGCCTACCTTACCCCCTTTGTGGAAAGAGTGGCTGCACAGTCTAACTCGTACAGATAATATCGTTAAATCGGAACCAGGGCAGCTAGAGCGGCTAGAATCGTCGTTAAATGCTTGGATTGCACCTTTACAGTATCAATTAACGTCGGCTCAAAATCGTTTCCGTACCTGTTTTCAATTAGTACCTCCAACTTCTAGTAATAACGAGTGGATTTTGGCATACTTTCTGCAAGCTGTAGATGAAGCAGAATTTTTAGTAGAAGCGGCGACTATTTGGCAGCATCCAGTAGAAAGCTGGGTGTACCAAAATCGAGAGATAGAAAATCCCCAAGAAACTTTTTTGCGCGGGTTGGGTTTAGCATCCAGATTATACGAGCCAATTGCTCCTAGTTTAGAAGAGCCTTATCCCGAACGCTGTACCTTGACTCCGTTGCAAGCTTATGAATTTATTAAGTCTGTAGCTTGGCGGTTTGAAGATAACGGCTTAGGGGTAGTTTTACCACCAAGCCTAAGTAGTAGCGGGGGTTGGGCGAATCGATTGGGCTTAAAAATTAGCAACGCTGCGCCTCAACAGCAACAACGATTGGGATTGCACAGTTTGCTGACCTTGCAGTGGCAATTGGTCATTGGGGGACAGACAGTATCAAAAACCGAGTTTGACCGCCTTGTAGCGCTTGACAGCCCCCTTGTAGAGATAAACGGGGAGTGGGTAGAACTGAAGCCGCCAGATATCAAAACTGCCCAAAACTTTTTTGCCGCTCGGAAAAATAGCTTGACATTAACACTAGAAGATGCGTTGCGCCTCAGTACGGGTGATACGATGGCAATTGAAAAGTTGCCAGTAGTTAGCTTTGAAGCGTCAGGAGTGCTTCAGGAGTTGATGACTACTTTACAAGATAATAATGCGATCGCAGTTTTACCGACACCAAGCAAATTTCAAGGAGAGTTGCGTCCTTATCAACAACGGGGTTTTAGCTGGCTGGCGTTTTTAGAACGTTGGGGTTTGGGTGCGTGTTTAGCCGATGATATGGGGTTGGGAAAAACAGCGCAATTAATCGCCTTTTTGCTACATCTGCAAGAACAACAAGCCTTGACACAGCCAACGCTGGTAGTTTGTCCAACTTCTGTATTAGGAAACTGGGAGAGGGAAGTTAAAAAGTTTGCACCCAGCTTAAAAGTTATGCTTCATTATGGTGATAAACGCTCTAAGGGTGAGGTTTTTGGTAAAGAAGTACAGAAGCACGAAATTGTCATTACAAGTTATGCGTTAATTTACCGGGATATTAAGGCTTTTGAAAGCGTTAATTGGCAAGGAGTTGTATTAGATGAAGCGCAAAACGTCAAAAACCCCGAAGCAAAACAATCCCAAGCAGTAAGACAATTAAAGGCTAATTTTAAAATTGCTTTAACTGGTACGCCTGTAGAGAATAGATTGGGGGAATTGTGGTCAATTTTAGACTTTCTCAATCCGGGTTATTTGGGCGCTAAACAATTTTTTCAAAGGCGGTTTGCGATGCCAATTGAAAAGTATGGCGATGCAGCTTCTTTAAATACTTTGCGATCGCTCGTACAACCGTTTATTCTTCGCCGACTGAAAAGCGATCGCACAATTATTCAAGATTTGCCTGAAAAGCAAGAAATGACTGTGTTTTGTGGGCTTTCTGTAGAGCAAGCAACGCTTTATCAGCAAGTAGTTGAAGCATCTCTAGCACAAATTGAATCGGCGGAAGGAGTGCAGCGTCGCGGGATGATTTTGGCGTTGCTAGTGAAGTTAAAACAAATCTGCAATCATCCGGCTATGGTGGGAGAAAAAGCAGAGAAAGGCAAGAAGCAAGAGAATTTATTACCTAGCGACTTTGATAAAAAATCGGGTAAATTGCAACGCTTGCAGGAAATGTTAGAGGAAGTTCTCGCAGAAGGCGATCGCGCTTTAATTTTTACTCAATTTGCGGAATGGGGAAAGTTACTAAAATCACATTTAGAACAACATTTCAATAGAGAAGTATTGTTTTTATATGGCAGCACTACAAAGACGCAAAGAGAAGAAATGATCGAGCGTTTTCAGCACGATCCACAAGCGCCACCAATCTTTATTCTTTCGCTTAAAGCTGGGGGTGTAGGATTAAATTTGACCAGAGCAAATCACGTTTTTCACTTCGATCGTTGGTGGAATCCCGCCGTAGAAAATCAAGCAACCGATCGTGTATTTAGAATCGGGCAAAAGCGGAATGTTTTAGTACATAAATTTGTTTGTACTGGGACTTTGGAAGAAAAAATTAATGCCATGATTGAAAGCAAAAAGGAACTAGCCGAGCAAGTAGTAGGCGCTGGGGAGCAATGGTTGACTGAGTTAGATACCAATGGCTTGCGTGACTTATTAATTCTAGATCGAGATGCAGCGATCGAAGACGAATAATGAGTAATGAAGATCCGATTATAGTAGTCGATTACAATGCTAATTGGTCTAGCCAGTACGAGCAGGAAAAACAGCAAATTTTGCTTGCTTTAGGCGATACTGTGACAAATATTCAACATACTGGTAGCACCTCCGTACCAGGATTAGCAGCTAAACCTGTAATTGATATGCTTTTAGGTTTAAAGCAAATACCGCCTTTATCAATGCAAGTTTCTAGTTTGGAAGCCATTGGCTACAGCTATCACGGCGAGTTGGGGATTCCTGGAAGACACTATTTTCGGAAGGGAATGCCCCGAACTCATCAAATCCATGCCGTGTTAACCGATGGTGAATTTTGGGAAAGACATATTTTGTTTCGGGATTTTTTGAGAAACAACCCCCTAGCGGCGCAGAGATACGCAGCTTTAAAGCGGAAATTGGCTCAAGAATTTGCAGGCGATCGCACTAGCTACACTAATAATAAAACTCCCCTAATTGAGCAGCTACTTATAGAAGCTAAATTGTGGCAGCAAACATTGTAAGTGCGATTACTTTTTACTTATTGCCAAACCTCTACATAATCTTTGACAAACTGTTCAAAACTTATCGGTTGTTTCCCTGTAACTTGCTCTACCGCAGGCGATACCGTCGCCGCTTGTCCTGCTTTATAACTAGCGTATAATTCTAGCAAGGCGTTGACTGTTGGTTCTGGCATTCCTGCGCCTTGCATTCCTTGACGCACAGCATCTTCGGGAACATCTACATAATTAATTGTTTTGCCCAAAACTTGAGACAAAATAGAGGCAGCTTGAGCGTGAGACAAAGCTTCTGAGCCTGTAATAGTGTAAGATTGCCCTTCATGACCGCTAGTTGTTAAAGCCGCTACCGCTACCGAGGCAATATCGCGAGTATCGACGAAGCTAACTTTACCGTCTCCGGCATTTAGATAAAAAGCATTGTCAGCTTTAATAGTACCTGCCATTGCCGTAACAAAGTTCTGCATAAATCCATTAGGACGCAAAAAAGTAAAAGGAATGCCGGAAGATGCGAAGCCCTGCGTGCGCGCTTGCGCTATCGCATTTTCCATTTCAGAATGCCACTTACTCAAGGCAATTCCTGGCTGTGCTAAGGCAGAGAGTTTGACAATTTGCCGAATATTTGCTCTTTTTGCAGCCTCGATCATCATAGCTGTTAGTTCAACCATATTTGGCACAAATGGACTAACTAAGAAAACTTTATCCACTCCCGCAAAGGCAGGTACTATTAAAGCTGACAATGCTTTTTATCTAAATGCCGGAGACGGTAAAGTTAGCTTCGTCGATACTC
>QQTW01003839.1_pt1 | contig 11172 bp, 9 predicted proteins | sample 1904831 | NCBI WGS metagenome assembly QQTW01 (sample SAMN09435610, study PRJNA476489) | Subsurface metagenome, whole genome shotgun sequencing project.
GTCTCCACCGTCAACACCCGGTATTGTTTCGGATAGTTCACCCGTCATGCTGGCCGCAAATACGTAGCCCGGCCGGTTCGCTGGTGCGATGGATTCGCTGGTTGGCTCGGTGTGCGCCCAGACGATGTAATCATAACCCGCCGTATCCGGCGCGACGAGCCAGCGCGTTTCTCTGCCCGCAATGTCGGGCCAGATGCGCTCGGCGAACGTGCGCATCCGCACGATGGCCGCGAACTGTTCGGCGTTCTGACCCCACACAAACGGGCCGTGCGTCACCTTGTCGGGCTGCTGATCGTCGCCAATGTCGAACACGTACAATTTAGTGTATTCCTCATTGGCCCCGCGCGTTTCGTGCCGGTTGCGCACCTCAAAGCCCAGCCCAACATAGCTGGGCATGTCGGTCAGAAACAGGGCCGTGAAATACCGGAACAGGTTGCCGGTGCGGTAAAACGCATCGAAACGGGGGTCGTCTTTGTCGGCGGTCATCACCGTGAAGTTGGGCGCAAACCGGCGCGTCCGGCGCAACTGGTCGTAGCGGGCAAACTGCTTCACGAATTCGTCCGATCCAACCACCAGCGACTGCAAATCGCCCAGCGTCGAATCGGCCTCAATGGCGTCGAGGTGGTCGTCCTCATCGCCGTAGCCCATCGTGTCGGGCGGGGCCAGAAACGTTTCGGCAAAAAAAGCAAAGTGCGTAACCCCATTGCCCCGGACGTAGCGCTTGATGAACCGCAGGGGGTCGTAATAGTGACCGATCATGGCCGGGACGCCTTCGGGACGCATCTGCACGTGGGCCATGTCGCCCCGCATGAAATCGAAATTATAGGCCCGCTGGCAATCGTACACTTTCTGGCTGATGTACTGCCAGGCCGGGTAATTGGGCCGGTCGAAGTCCAGTTCCCACCGCTGGTTGTTGTCCTTTGATTCGTAGAACCGATACCGCGCCAGTGGGCCAAACACCCGCGACATGGCCTGTGGTTTGTCAAACGCGTACTGGTACCAGACCTGATCATACTCATCGGTCACGAAGTCGTCGGGGTCGATGTGGAGGGCGCGGTAGGGTGGAGCCATCGTCATCGGCAGTGTTTCCAGGCCCTGCGCCGTCAGATGCCGGATCAGATCGACCCGCCGACGCAGCCGCCCCCGGTAATCGGGCGGATGGCCGAACAGAATCCGGTGGCGCTGGTCGTCGGTGAGAACGGGGATTTCTGTCGAGAAAAAGACGTCTTTACCAAACGTAAGCGGTGTTCCGTCGGCCGCGCCGTGGTATTTCAGAAATTGCCAGATGGCTTCTTCAACGTACCGGTAAACAAAATTGGTGTGGTCGATGATTTTAGGGCCGTCGCGACGCACCCACTCGAACAGCGAGGGGCAGGTGAGCACCATTTCCGAAAAACGGTCGGTGTGCGGGATAACGTCCATTCCAACGGTGCGGCCCATGGCGTGAAGCAGGTTCACAACGACTTTCAACTGCTTCTCGGCCGTATTCAAGCCCGGCACGAACTGAGCAAGACTCGTATCGAAAAATTCGGCGTTGATTTGCCAGCTTACCATCCCATACAAACTTCCCACCACGCCCGGCTCCCAGATGGGGAGCAGGTGAATGCTGTCGTGGCTGGCGGGCAGCGTGAGCACGTAGTTGACTACCTTCCAGAATGAACCAATTGTACGGACGTTGATGCCCACCATGTTGCTGCGCTTCAGCCACGAACCGTCGGGCTGACCCCTGACGGGGCTATCGATGGTTTCACCGGGGGTGAGTGCCCGGCGAATCACGTCGGTACCAAGTCGCCTGTGCAGGATTTCCAGCGTTTGCTGAACGCTGAACTGTACGGCGGTCTGCGGCAGCAGGTTGGCAACGAACGACGAACGGCCGGACTGATAAGCGTCGGTGTACCGGTGGTTGTTTTGCCGCCAGTCGGCCAGCAGGTCGTTGAGGGTTGTGGGCATAGGGCAAATGTACAGGACGGCTCCAATCTTTGCCAGCGTTTGGACTTTTACACAGATTGTCCGTTTATTACGGTATGCAGGATGTTATCGTCATCGGCGGGGGACTTGCCGGTTTGATCAGTGCGCTGGAATTAGCGCGGGCGGGCCACGCGGTCACGCTCGTGGAGCGCAAAACTTACCCGTTTCATAAGGTGTGCGGAGAGTACGTTTCCAATGAGGTCAGGCCCTACGTCGAATCGCTGGGGGTTGATTTGCAGGCGCTCGGTGCGACTGACATTCGCCGGTTTCAGGTATCGGCTCCATCGGGGCGGCTGCTCGAAAGCACCCTGGACTTAGGTGGTTTCGGTATCAGCCGCTATGTGCTCGATTATGAACTTTACCAGCTTGGTTTGGCAGCCGGGGTGCAGTTCCGGCTGGGTCAGCAGGTCGAGGGCGTCACGTTTAGTACGGATAAATTCGGCGTTGCGCTCAGCGATGGCACCACGTTGACCAGCCGGTTGGTGCTGGGTACGTTCGGGAAACGGTCAAAGTTAGACAAGTCGCTCAACCGGGCGTTCGTGCGTCAGCCCGCTCCAACGCACCGGGGCTCGGCAAACCAGTCGCCCTATATTGGCGTCAAATACCACGTCCGGGCCGATCTGCCAGACGATGTCATTGCCCTGCATAACTTTTCGGATGGCTACTGCGGCATGTCGGCCATTGAAGGCGGCAAGTACTGCGTGTGCTATTTAACGACCCGCGCCAACCTGCGACGCTATGGCAATATCCCCGACATGGAGCGGGCCATTTTGCACCGAAATCCGCACCTGAAGGCCCTGTTTTCAACGGCAGAATTGCTGTACGACAAGCCCGAGGTCATCACCGAAATATCATTTGCGCCGAAGCGGGCCGTGGAAGGGCATATCCTGATGGCGGGTGATTCGGCGGGCCTGATTACGCCCCTTTGTGGCAACGGCATGGCGATGGCTATTCACGGGGCCAAATTTGCCAGTGAATTATCGAACGCCTTTCTGCAAAACCAGCTCACCCGTTCTGAACTGGAAAACCAGTACCAGCGCGGGTGGTCGGCGCGGTTTGCCCGGCGGCTGTGGGTGGGCCGCAACGTGCAGAAGCTGTTTGGCCGTCCGTGGCTAACCGAAGCGGGCGCGTGGGCGTTTGGCGCCTTCAAGCCTGCCCTGCGCACGGTGATGCGGCAAACGCACGGGGAGGTGATTGGGGTGTGAATCAATACGTGCGCAGTACCTTCAGCCGGTGGTTTTTATTGAGCCTGAAACGCGGGTTGCTCAGCCGGTTGAACAGTAGTCCACTCACCACCAGCGTACCCACAACGGGCAGGGCGTTTCGGTAAAGTCCCCTCTGGTTAATCACGTCAGCCAGTAGATACACCGCTCCGGCGATGGGAAACAGATTGCCAGCTGCCGTCACGAAGGGAATCCGGCGGTGCAGGTAAAAACGCTGGATTTCGCTCAGCCGGAACGTCACCGGTTCGTCGCGGTTCATGACCTCGTTGGCCACCAGAACGCTGAACGTGCTGTCGGTGACGGCGTAGAGTTGTTCGCGGTATTTTTGATCCCGTGCTTTGAAATGTACCTCGTCGCCTTCAAAAAAACGATACCGGTGGAAGCCGCCGAGCGTGTGGTTCACGTCGAGTGCCAGGTAGCGCGACGGGCGAAGCAGAGCTGAATACGCCGTTCCCCGGCGCTGCAAAAGCTGCTCGGTCGTGAGCGTGTCGCGGGGTTGGGCGCGGGCAGCGAATGTGAACAGGAAGTAGGCGAGGAACAGGTAGTTTTGGAGTGGCATACGATGAAAAGCAAAGCCGGTGATTTCGGGTAAAGTAAGTCCGAAAACACCAGCTTTGTTTCTTAAGAAACGTTAACGAGCTATTGCTGCGCCAGCGTGCGGCCCCTGGGATACTTCACTTCGTAGCGGAACGTCAGGGTGCGGCTTTCGTTGGGCTGGAGCGTCAGGCGGTAGGTCAGCTTACCGGTTTCGGGGTTTAGCTCCGCCCCGCCCGCGTCGGTCAGCGATACCTCGATGCGGCTGTCGGTCGACACGGGAATCTGGTCGTAGAGCGTCAGGCTAACGGGTTCGGGGCGGGTGTTGCGCAGGCTGATGCGGTAGGCCCGGCCCTCGCGCTGATTGCCGCCGATGGCTTTTCGGCTGTTCACGTCTTCAATCTGTTCGCGTTTGGCAATAATGCGTTTGTCGCGCCCCAACGACAGCGACAGGGTATCTTTCGCTTCGGCTAAACTCACCCGCGACTCACCCACGAACGTCCCTTCAAAATAAATACGAGCCACGCCGTTGAGCAGATTCAACTTATCCCAGCCTGTAATCTGGGCCGTCAGAAACGCGTCGGTGTCGAGCTTGGGTGTCAGTTCGTAGCGGTACGTAGCGGGCAAATCGCTGGTTTGAATATCCACCAACTGGGGTCGGCCGTTGGTCAGAATCGTGTAAGGCAGGGCAATCACAAAGCTAACGTTGGTTGGCTGATCGACGGCCTGCGTTACGTCGGCAGTGTTGGTGAGCGTGGGCGCGGCAGGGTTGCCAAAGGCATCGGCACTTGCTTCGGCAGCACTCCCGTTGGCTTTGGCCCGTGAACTGTATCCTGTGCGCACGTCCTGTTGCTGGTACAACACGGGTGGTTGTGGTTCGTAAAAACGCACATAATCCGTGCTCAACTCCGGCTGTGAGCCGGGCAGGGCGGGGTTAGCGGTCGAAAGCGTCAGACGGACGTTCTGCCAGTCGAAGCCGGTATTTTGGTAGACCTGGGCTTTGTAGGCCAGCGAAGCCGCACTTTTGGTGTCGCGTACCCGAACGTCGTAAATAGGCGTCCAGCCCGCGTTGCCCACCACGTAGCTCAGGTCCAGTTCGATGGCGGTGCGGCTGCGGGCAGTGAGTGTTACTTCAATTTCGCCCACGGGCCGTTCGCGTTTGGCGTTTTGCTCGGTTACCTGCGCATCGAGCCGGGCCACGCGTTTTTTCTGTTCGGTCATCCGGCGCGTCAGCACCAGCAGTTCCTGCCCGATTTTGGTGAGCCGGTCGCGGTAGAAGGCGGCCATGTCGGCGATTTGCTTCACCGTCGCGCCCGCGTCCTTGCCACCGACCTGCTTGTTGGCCAGAATAAGTTTTTTCTCCTCCTGTAGAACTTCTTCCTGCACGGTCAGCCCTTCGAGGGCTTCGCGATTGATCTTCAGCGAATCCTCCAGCCGTTGTAGAGACGCCGGTTTGGTGGCTTTGGTTAGGAAATTAGTGCGGAACTGAACGCCCTGAATAACAGCATCGCCCTTGCCCGACACCTGAATGCTCTGCGGGTCGGTTTGGGCGGGGGCATTGTCGATAATAAGCCGGGTGACGCCCGCATCGACGGTAGCCGTGGCGTGGGCCGACAGTTGAGCGCGGGTTAGGAACACCGTCGCTTGCCGGAGTGTGGCCTGAACGCGCTGCTCATCGTCGGCGGGGTCGCGATTGACCTGGGCAATGGTGGTAACCTGGAAAAATAGGATGGCAATGAATAGTGCCGGGAGCAATCGAGTCATTGGAATTGGGGAGTACCTTGGTGCATAGACCCCATTCGATGGTGATTCGTTTAGTGCCCACGAATTTATTTGTGGGTAACCGAACGGAGGGTCTTCTCAACTCGTTGCGCCATCTGATTTACCTGCTGGGCAATTGCTACCTGATGCAATTGGCGTTGTTCCGGGGTCATCTGAGCTATCTTTTGACGTTGCCGGTCCAAAAAATCATGCTTGTCCTGCTCTGTTTCTAAAGAATTATAGACGGTTATGTCCTGTGCCAATTCGTGGTTATAATCCATGTCATTCATCATTTGCGAATTATAAATCTATTTCGTTACGCTGATCGTCGTTATCTCGTAGTAAACGAGTAATTCGGTCAATTTCTTCCATAATGTTCAGCCGGTGTTCAATTGACTCGTCTTGGCTCATACTTAGTTTGTCTTCGTACTCATTATGAAACTTATGCAGGTACTTTAACAGGTCAAGGGTATTTAACAATTCGTTACGTTCTTTTTCACTCATTCGGTTTAGGCGGGTAGTGAGAATTGACCACTAACATAGGGATTCATCGGTTGCGTTCTACTTTTGCCCCCATGATTACTGCTCCCCAACTTCGCCAGTTTACCGAACAGATTTTTGTGGCCATTGGCTGCTCCGAAACCGACGCCCGTCTGGCCACCGACGTGCTCATCAGCGCCGACCTGCGTGGGGTCGACTCGCACGGCGTGGCCCGCCTGCCCGGTTACGTCCGGCTCTACGATAATGGCCGTATCAACCCGCAGCCCCGCATTCGCATTGTCCACGAAACGCCGTCCACCGCCGTTGTCGATGGCGACCGGGGCCTTGGTCTCGTGGTTGGGCCGTGGGCTACGCAGGTGGCCATCGACAAGGCCCGCGTTGCCGGAACGGGCTGGGTGGCGGTGCGCAACTCAAATCACTTTGGCATTGCGGGCTATCATGCGTTGCTGGCGGCTGAACACGACATGATTGGGCAGGCGATGACCCACGCGGCTCCGCTGGTCGCGCCGACCTTTTCGCTGGAAAAGATGCTGGGCACCAATCCGATTGCGGTAGCGATCCCGGCCGCGACGGAGCCGACGTTTCTGGCCGATTTCGCGTCAACGGCGGTGGCGTACGGCAAACTCGAAATCCTGCAACGTAAGGGCCAAGGTATTCCCGAAGGCTGGGCGCAGGACGCCGACGGGGGGCCAACGACCGACGCCAACGCTATCCGCAATGGCGGGGCGCTGCTGCCCCTCGGCACCGACCGCGAGCACGGTTCGCACAAGGGCTACGGCTTGGGGGCCATTGTCGATATTTTTTCGGGCGTGCTGTCGGGTGCCAACTATGGCCCTTGGGTGCCGCCCTTTGCGACGGCGGGGTTTATGTCGGTTGGGGAAGGCGTGGGGGAGGGAACGGGCCATTTTTTTGGCGCCATGCGCATCGACGCGTTCCGGCCCGCCAACGAGTTTAAAGCGCACATGGACACCTGGATTCAGCGGTTCCGGCAGGCCAAAGCCATTCCCGGTCAGCGGGTGCTGATTCCCGGCGACCCCGAACGAATGATGGAAGCCGAACGACTCAGTACGGGTATCCCGTTGGTAGAGCCGGTGATTAAGAGTCTGAAAGAATTAGGTGAGCGATTTGGCGTACAACTAACGACGCCCTGACAACTATCAAAACAGACTATGTTTCGTAAGTAATTATAACTATGCTGCTGAACCTGATAAATTTCACTTTTTTATAAGTAAACGTAGATTATTACTTAAGTAGATTAATGCGAAATTAATTGACCGAATAGTAAAAAGTCAATTATAATTAGGATAATTCGATGTACATTCCAGAGGCAACAGGCGTAGCCACTTACCTCATTTGTTCATCTACCCTAATCGACTTTTGCTATGAAAACTAAATTGTTTTTACTGATAGCCTCGTGTGCCGTTTTAGGACTTACCGTGCTGGATAATCGTGGCTTATCCGGGCAAGTAAATGGGTTTTCTGAAGTCGATAAAACGTTGATTCGTTTACTTGCCGATCATAAGTACACGGGCCGTATTGACGATCAACTCGAGGTTAAGCTTGGACGAAAAATAAACCCTAAAAAAGTGGAGTTAGGTAAGTTTATTTTTTTCGATAAAGGATTAGCGTGGCATCAGGATAATTCATGTGCGGGGTGTCACTCGCCGACAGTTGGTTTCGGTGATGCTCAATTTATGGCCATTGGCGTTGAAAACAATGACGTGGTGGGTGAAAACAGGAAAGGACCCCGAAACCAGCGCCGAAGTCCGATGATTATTAACACAGGTTTTTACCCGTCGTTGATGTGGAACGGGCGATTTTTTGCAAACTCTGACGATCCGTTCGATAATTCTAAGGGGTTTACCTTTCCCGCTCCTGAGTCAGATACCACTTTTCCGGCAAACGACGACCGGTTCAAACATCTGTTGGCCGCACAAGCGCACATACCTTTCACGGAACTACCCGAAATGGCAGGGTTTAGAAATACGCCTGAAAAATTCAACATGTCTCGATTTCAGGGATTTTTGCTGGATCAGGATGCCGTCAAAACCGGTAAAAAACGGTTGCTGAACAAGACGCTTTTCACCAGTAAGAAGCAATTGACGTCTGACAAGAAACCTGCGGATGGCGTTTGCGAAGAGTATGACGTTTTTATTTTTAGTGATGACGACACCGGATTTCCGCTGCCACCGTTTGAAAATTCTTTCGTGAATTTTCCCATTCGCAGAAAAACCATCGAGCTGATAAACAAAATGCCCAAGTACCGGGAGTTGTTTGCGGAGGTATACCCACAGGTAAAAAAGACTGGAATAGAATTTTTTATGATCGGTGAAGTCATTGCCGAATTTGAACTATTCCTAACGTTTGCCAAGGCCCCAATTGACAAATTTGCCATCGGTAAATATGACGCATTAACTGAAGATCAGAAGCGGGGAGCAATCCTGTTTTTTGACAAAGGGAATTGCGTATCCTGCCATAAAGTCTCTGGAAAATCGAATGAAATGTTCAGTGATTTTGACATGCACAACGTGGGTATACCGCAGTTGACGCCAAAATTTGGTAAAAAAACGGGCAATGTTGGTTTTGCCACGTTGGACAGAACGTTGTGTGCTAATGGAGTTTACGACTTGGGTCGGTTTGAATTCGACGGCTTGGAGGAGAGCAAGTTTAAATTCAGAACAAGCCCCTTACGAAATGTGTCACTTCAGCCATTCTTTTTTCACAATGGTGCATTCGATAACCTCAGAAAAGCTGTTGTTTATCACTTAGATCCGAAAAAAAATAGTGATGATTACAAGCCGCACAAAAACGGTATTCCCGCGCACGTGACTTATTATGAAGAGGGGATGAAATACATTTTGGCCGGGCTTGATAAATCATTAGAAAATGGTGTAAAATTAACAAATAAAGAAATTGACGATTTGGTTGCTTTTCTTTCGGTTGGTCTTTTAGATCCTGACGCCATGCCAGCGCAGTTGACTAAACTTATTCCCAAAACGCTTCCGAGCGGTGCCCAGTTACCCAAGTTTGAAGCTGATAACAAGAAGGCTGCAACGGTTGACGCGGCAGCAAGGATTGGGGAAGCGCCTTCCGTAGAATTGACCGCAGGTGATAAAAAGCTCTGGGTTCGGGTCTACCCGAATCCGTTTACAGATCGGGCAACGGTTGAATACAATTTGCCGATAGGTGGTGCTGTTCGGCACACGCTGTTGGACGCTAAGGGAGGGGTGTTGCAGCAAGCTCAGCAAGAAGTGGAACAGTCGGTGGGGCGTCACCAGATTCACCTATCAGGGGTTAGTTTGCCGCCCGGAACCTATCTGTACCGAATTCAGGTGGGTACGGAGAGCCGTACGCTGAGGATAGTCAGAAAAGAGTAGATCAAGTAGGCTACTGTAGAAATGATGCACGAGAAAAGCCGTGGCTTAGTTAAAACGAATAACAAGGGAAGGCGTCTCCAGATAGAGAGACGCCTTTTTTGCGTTTCTTTGCCGTATGCAACAATACCACGATCTTCTGCGCCACATTCTGGCCAACGGCACCCGAAAAACTGACCGAACCGGCACGGGTACGCTCAGCGTGTTTGGCTATCAGATGCGGTTTAACCTACAGGCTGGTTTCCCACTGCTGACCACTAAAAAAGTCCATACGAAGTCGATCATTCACGAACTGCTGTGGTTCATTAAGGGTGACACGAACATCAAGTACCTGACCGACAATGGCGTCAGTATCTGGAATGAATGGGCGGACGAAAACGGCGATCTGGGTCCGGTTTACGGTAAACAGTGGCGTAGTTGGCAAGCACCAGACCGTAGCGACGGTGATACGGCAGACGGACCGGGCCGTGTCGTTGATCAGTTGAGCGATGTGTTGCATCAACTAAAAACCACGCCCGATTCGCGCCGGATGATTATCTCGGCCTGGAACCCCGCCGACGTGCCAAACATGGCGTTACCGCCCTGCCACCTGCTGATGCAGTTTTTTGTTGCCGACGGTAAGCTGTCCTGCCAACTCTATCAGCGGAGCGCCGACGTGTTTCTGGGCGTCCCGTTCAATATTGCGTCCTACGCGCTGCTGACGATGATGATTGCGCAGGAATGCGGCTACGAAGCGCACGAATTCGTCTGGACGGGGGGCGACACCCATCTGTATCTGAATCACTTGGAACAAGTTGAGACGCAGCTTGCCCGCGACTTTCGCCCGTTGCCGACCATGCGCCTGAACCCGGCTATTCGGTCGGTGTTTGATTTCACCTACGACGATTTCACCCTCGAAAACTACAACCCGCACCCGGCCATTAAAGCGCCGGTGGCCGTGTAGATTTGTGTAATTTAGCACTCGGGTGGTAGCCCACTGAGCCAAAGCCCAATTAGTAATTTCAACCCGCTAATACCCAGTAGCCGACAGCCTGAACACAATTTTCTTATACTACCGCTGCTGGTCAACCAATTTCTGATATTCCCGCTCAGCCATACCGCGCTCGTTGCCGGACCGACTGTAAACGCTGAAGTAGTGCATGCCCAGTCCGATACCCCAGCCAAGCATGGGAAAAAGCGGCCAGGGTAAACCCAGGCTATTCGTGTCGCCGTCGCGGAGGGAAAACGTAGTGAGGCCCCAAATGAGCCATAGGCCCGCATTCACGATCAGGTACGAGCGGAAGTGCATTTTGAAGCCGACACGGGCTTTGGCCTGTTTCCACAGAAAAGGGTCGCGCTGGGTTTCCTGGCGTTCCATACTTGTATTGGTTAGAAAAATCGTTTTGTGCCGGTTGAATTCAAAATACTACGTCAGTGAGGTATTTTGCAATACGGGTTCCTTTTTCATTAGACCAAAAAACTTCGTCTTGTACCGGTTGATGAGGTAGCTCCCCATGAACGCCGTTAAGCCCGTTGCAATGGCTACGACCGGCCAAAACTGCTTCATGGGAAAGAGCCGCACGAGGGTTTCGGCCCAGAATGCTGCATACAAACCCACCACCGACCAATTCATGAAGTAATAGTGAAAATAGTACCAGCCACGAATGCGACGCCGGAAAATAACCGGTACCATGCCGCCAATAACGCCCGTGCCGCTCACAATGGCGGCTACGTGAAATGGGCCAAATCTGCCGAACAGGTGATAAATCATGAACGCCGTCGCGTTAACGAGAATCATGGCCGCCACGTATCCGTAACCAACGCGTTTGTGA
>QQTW01003840.1_pt1 | contig 11171 bp, 13 predicted proteins | sample 1904831 | NCBI WGS metagenome assembly QQTW01 (sample SAMN09435610, study PRJNA476489) | Subsurface metagenome, whole genome shotgun sequencing project.
ATTGATGGCGACTTTTGCGTCGAGGTAGAGAAGAAGCTACCGGCCAGGGTTTGTGAGAGATGAATTGATGGCGACTTTTGCGTCGAGGTAGAGAAGAAGCTACCGGCCAGGGTTTGTGAGAGATGAATTGATGGCGACTTTTGTGTCAATGTGAGACGAAGCTACCGCCCAGGGTTTGCGAGAGATGTGTTGATGGTGGCTTTTTGTCTCAAAGCAGAAAGAGTCGGTTGGTGAGCAGGGGTGTTTGTGTGTTTTTACAAAGTGTGAGCAGATACAATAAACAGAGACAGTAAAACACAGATGCAGTGGGCATGACGAGCGCCACTGAAAGACTTCGAAGGAATATGGATGTCGAGAAGTCAGGATTGCGTCGGTTGTACTAAGGCTCGGCCGTCCAGGTCTCCAACCCTGTCTGAAAACCGTCCAAAGCGGAGTCCGCAACTTCATAATGCGTCACAGTCTCTTCTTTGACTACGTCATCGACCATCAGGTCTGCGCTGACAGAGAAGCCGGAAGGAAACATGAAAGGACTCATCATGTGGTCGAAATCAGCTTCAGTTGCTGCAGAGAGTGCGCTGTCACTTGCGCCGGCACCCCTGGCTCTGCTGAACACATTGCCGGTTGTCGAGACACCTTGGATGAACGGACCGACCGATTGGTTGAGCATGCCTCCTCGCAAATCTGGCGTGGCACCGGCAATGATGGTGGGTGTAACTTCGTCATCGCCTGCATCGGACCCAATCGTGGGGGTGGACAACCTGCTGGAAGCACGAAGGCCACTCGGTTGCTTTGGCTTGTACTTCTCCGCTTGAGATCGAGCGCGTGCGAGCGCCGCAGGGTTGGCGGCAGGGACATTTGATGCGGGGTTGGGTCCTGGCAACGATGCGTGTGCAAGAGTCGGGCGAGGGGGAGGCTGCATGTCGCGTTGAGAGGAACTCAAACTGTGACTCTTTTGGGTGTTTTGATTTGAGCCAGGCGTGTTAGAAACTGATGATTTGATGCTCGCGCCGTCCTTCTGTGCGCCAGGAGATCCATCTTCACCATTGTCCATAGATTCATCATCTTCACTGTCGCTTCCCTCAGGTACACAAAAGTGCCCAGCCCAGTTGAAGTTTGGATCATAACGATCGGAGTGCCCATACTTCCGGACCTGCTCAGCAATCTCTGGGTTTGGCTGACCTTTTGTCACTGCTCCTGTGTTTCGGAGAGGATCAGCTGCTCGAACAGGCTTTTTGGAGCTGCCTTCAGAAGAGAATGATTGAGACTGATCAAACACGTTGCCGCCTTTGTAAGTCGTTGCATCGTTTGCATCAGCAAATGTGCGGCCAATATATGGACGTGCACGGGTTGGGTCAGTCATGACCTGAGAGGAGGATGCAGCATTCGAAATGCTTTCAGGCATATCTGCAAACTTGGGAACGTCGAATGCGCCTGGGATTCGCGGAGAGGACATGCGCTGTCTCTTGTTTTTTTGGGTTCAGCTTCAACTGCGACCACGGCACTTCAGTGTCCCACATTTCCACCTCGTCGTCTGTATCCATGTCACGGCCATATGTGAAGTAGTCGTCAATCAATCCATATGTGCCTCCTTTCTCGCCTGGCCCGCGAGTAGGAATATTGGGCAATGAATCGACGGGAATCTTGACTCTTTTTGGATTGGCGGGGTCTACCTCGCGTCTCATCTTCTTGAACCTCTCGCGCAGTGCATCGCGTTTCGAAATCTCTGGATTCGAAGGTGTTTGAACGCCTGTTCGTCGTCGCTTGAGTGTAAGTGGACGCTCGGAAAGACGCGCAGTCATTGGCCAGGCCTCACGACGAAAAGGGGCGACAACTATACTGTTGGTGGGAGGTTCGGTCTTCCGACTTTCGGCAGATTTGGCAGTTGATCGAGACTGCGTAGAGGACTGTGCCTTGCTGGGTTGAATGGGAGGAGGCATCTCAGTCCGCCCGGATGATGTGGGGGAAGAGGTGTTGTTTTGTTGCTGTGAACGAAGATCTGACTCAGAGTTGACAGACGTGGTCGGTGCGGCAGCGGACTCAGTCGTGACTGCAGACGTTGAAGTGCCTCCAGTTCTGCCGGGAATGAATTTCGAAACCGAGCCCCACAGCGAACGGATACCCCAGCTGCTCGAGGTAGGAGCTGAAGGACCCACTGTCTGTGGTCGCACAGCTGTTTTGATTTGGGCGGGAGGTGTTGATGGTGCGTTCTGAACGTGTTGCTGCGAAGATTCAGTGAAACCCCACCCAACCGGGAAGACAAAGTCACGTGACTCCAAACTAACCTCTGTCAGACCTGTGCCGGCAGACTTCTCTTTCGAACGTTCGTCGTCCTGAGCATCAGAGCCGGCTTGCTCACGGCTGTCGGGGGCATTTCCGCCAACGGGTGTAGAGTAGGCTTGACGGCTCCTGTGCGGCGGGCTGTGGCTGCGCCGTGATGCGAGCCCTGGCGGCGGCGAAGGGCTCATCGGGAACCGGGCTCCAAACCCGTAGGTTGGCACAAAGTGCTTGATCAGATTTCGGGCCCTTGGGTCCAGCTGGGGACGAGTTGCCGCCCTCGACGCCGGCTCGGGTGCCGGCTTTAATCGCTTTGAGGGTCCCGACCCTCCATCTTCTTCGGCCGCCCGCTTGCCGAGCAGGCTCGCGGCTTCGAGAGCCTTCCGCTGGCGACGTGCGATCCTCCGCAGTTCTGAAATGCGAGCAGACAATGAGTCATTGGCCACCCGTTGCTTGACATACATTGCCTCAAGCTCTTCTCTGGTGCACTCGTGCACCGGGGGGAGGTCGAGCTCGTCCAGGAGCTTGTCGATCTTCGATCGACTTTTGCCACGCGACGCACCGACCCTGGGCAGGTCCACCTGCACTCCGATATCGGCCGAAGTGTACTACACAGAGTCAGCGGGTCTCGACCTTTGAGTCATGCCACATTCACACTTTGGAATCTTACATTTCGAAGGGTGGACCCTCCCGTCTGCGTTGCTGAGGAGACCGCACGGGTTTCCACAACTGCTGCAAGAGCAGCCGGTACTCCCAGTGCGGTCTGGGTCGATGCGTCGCGTGTTGGCGACAGAAATTGGTTCTTACTGAGCTCCGCTTCGCTCGGCTCGGCGCCAGTTGCCTCGGCGCCAGTTTGCTCGGCGTCGGTGGACTCAACATCGGTACGCTCGGCGTCGGTGATTTCTTGGGAGTCCGTAACAACGATGCCGCTGTCGTGCGATGCGCCGGCAGTGATTGTGGTGGCGGCTGTTTGGGCAGGAGGTGCAGAAACAGCAGAAACAGCAGCAGCAGGCTCAACAGGAACCTCTGCGGAATTTTTGGAGGTCTTTTTGACAGGTCTGCGCCTTGGCGTCGGCAGCTTGCCGGCAAGAGGAGCAGCGCCGGGGACTTGAGACTGCGAACGCGTCGTGCGTCGAGGAGCTGGCGTGCTGGCCGGGGTGGCCTTGGACGATTTCGCGGCTTTCGGCATTGTGCTCAAGATGAATGTGTCAGATCGAACAAGCAATGCAAAATGCTTCTAGGAAGCGAGATCTGAGATGGATGTTGTGTCGCAAGTGATGAATGACTTGACTTGCAAGGGCTGAGATGGGTTTTGTGTCGCAAGTGATGAATGACTTGACTTGCGAGGATTGAGATGGATTTTGTGCCGCAAGTGATGAATGGCTTGACTTGCGAGGACTGTGATGGATTTTGTGCCGCAAGTGATAAATGGCTTGACTTGCGAGAACTGAGATGGATTTTGTGCCGCAACTGTGATGATTGTCTTGACTTGCTAGTTGAACGTGCAAGGGGGTATGGAGCAGCTTGAAGTTGGAGATTGATTTGCTTCAACTTGTGATTGATGTGCTTCAACTTGTGATTGACGTGCTTCAACTTATGAAAAGACTTGATGCAAGGTGTTTGAAGAAGAGGTTACGCTTTGCATATGACAGTTGCAGAGAGATGTTTTGATGTGAGGGAAGGTTTGATCAGAAGGGGATGTGATGAAGTGAAGGGGAGAGTAAGGAAACGGTTTACGAACGCGTGTTGTTTGTTGTTGTTGACGTGACAATAGTCCTCCCTAGTACTGACCCACCATGGCGATGGATGTTTGAACTGCTGCTGCTGATTCTGCTGCCTCACACACAATAAATGATAATGAACACGATGATACTGTCATCGATGGAAGTCTGAAGTTCACGATGCGCGACATCTGGATAGCCGGTGTTATCCCATTCGGTAAGCTGGACTTGGCACCCAGACTGCCGCTATTCCACTTTAAGGGCCAGGTACTCAACATGTACACACTGCCACTTCTCGACCCTAATGATACCTACAAGCTACATCTCATCCTCACTCCTCCCGACTTCGGGCGGGACGTCATACTGGGCGACAACATTCAATGTTAAAAGGTTTATAACTTCCTCACCCTAGCAGACAGAAGGAATCTCATAGCTTGTGCTTCATTCTTCTGGCCTCTCGTCTTGAGCTCTGACAAATTCTATCAATCAAGTATGGCTCTGACAACCCTGTCCATTATTGGAGCTCCGCGCGTTACCCCTCTTGCCTCTCTTCAATCCTAGTCGCATGAGGAAAAGATAAAGTCTCAATATATTTCTCTCGTGCAGCAATGCCACCTGATTCTAACCATTTCTTCGCTCTTCTGTATTGGTTTCTTTACATGTTTCTGCAAGGCGTCTGCAAGACTAGTCCGTAGATATTACCCTAAATATGTAACTTGTTGATTCCTTTTGTAAAGCATGAAACGTTTCCCGACAACTTATGGAGCTGGACCCTTTCGTCCCGATACATAACAGGAAGGTCTTCGACATCATCAAGTTGGTCCTGCACATGTGCCTTTTAATTTCAAACGTCTAAGCTTTGGCCGAACCGCGACTCTGGTGAGTGTATTTATTAGGCATTTGGCATTGTTTTCTCAAGTGGCCAGGCAGAATGTAGTTGTGACTATTTCAACTTGATCTTTCCGCTGTTCTTTGTCAAGATATACTCAATTTACAAGCCCATGTGGCGGCCATCATGAGATTATGTCTTGCAACTCTAGCTGTCATGATAGCCTCGTCCTTTCCAGGCGTACACGCGCTTGAACGGCAACCAGAAACCGGTTTACCACGCCTTGAAAGTCGACAAGCCCTACGCGCCCTATGCGAATACACAGCTTCTAAGATCGAGGCGCCTTCTGTGACAGAAAACGAATATAATTTCTCAATCGACTTACCTGGGACTGGATGGAAGACCATATGTCACCAATCAGTTATGAAGCCCATCTTGGAAACAATTGAGCTGAGGTGTCTTGAAGTATGGGAGGAGAAGGGCTCGTTGAGAGTTCTTGAGAAACTCGATGCTTCGCTAAGCAAGGGCATGTGTCGTATCAGTTTCAAAGTGATAGCTGAACCGGAATGGGATCAGGCGTTTCCAAAGTTTGAGGATGATTGCATCCTAGCACCAAAGCCAGAGCCATGTGCGATTAATAGTCGGCACTTACCGTGGCCTTCGGAGTGTTCATTAGTGACGGTAGGTCTCTGTCTTCAATTCCCCGGCTATGTGTGTAACTCCGCCGAACAGTAAGCACATGACTAACGCTTAAACTTCAGGCGGCGCAGAACAGTGTGTCAAAGTCGCCGTCAAAGTCGCCGTCCAAGTCGTCGTCCAAGTCGTCGTCCAAACGGAAGGGATTCACAGATGCCGAGGACAGGCTTCTTCATGAGCTGAGAGGCGAGAAGCACCTATCGTGGGAGGAGATTACCAAGTACTTCCCAGGACGGAGTGCAGGCACACTACATACGCGATACCACGAAACGTTGGGCGGAGAGTATAGAGAACAGACAAAGGGGCCAGAAAAAACCTTCACAGCTCAGGAGGACAGACTTCTGATAAAGCTGAAAGAGGTGAGAGGCATGACGTGGGACGAAATCGCCAAGCACTTCCCTGAACACAACTCCGGGACGTTGCAACTCCGGTACCACCAGTACCTGAGAGTAAGAAAAGCCCGACAGTCGCAGTCGATAAAAAACACATTCACGCCTGATGAAGACCGTCTCCTGGTTAGCTTGAGAGAGGATCGGAAGCTGATGTGGAAGGAGATCGTCCAGTACTTCCCAGGACGAAGCTCGGGAACGTTGCGGAGCAGATATCACCGTGTTCTGAGGGACAGAACGCTGTAGAAGCATGGATAGAGAATATTTGTCTCTTCTTTCTATGCCTCACGATGGCACAACTGGTAATCATGCGGCTGACCGGCCGATTTGAGCCTCGTCAAATCGTGTGCTCCTCAGAGCTGGCGTCTTAGCAAGCAGGGGGATCTAGACGCTCAAAGCAACATTACCTTCAGGACTGCCGAGGCATCCAGCACCTGGGCCGATGGGACACGCAGTGGTGACTGTCAGCAAGAAGCGCACTAGTTTAAGCAGCATGTCAGCAAGAGCGCCCTCAATGCATACATGCCTAGAGCACGCCCCGCGATAGCGGTTTGCATGTTTTTTTGGTGTAAACAAAATCATAGAGGGACTTCCTATGCTTGATGCTAGAATTTACTTTCCATTTTGTAAGAAAGACGAAAAGACTCAATGCAGAATGATGGAGAAAGACTTGCCGTCCTCTGATATGCAGACACTCCTTCACTAAACGTCAGATAATGTTACATAGCACTGATTCTTCTCTCTCAGCTTGCCGGTTCTTCCAACGAGGATACCCAAAGGCAGTGTCCCAAGGGTGAAGTTAAATTACCAGTCAGTACACGTTTAACATCGTTTAGAGCAATGCAGAGCCGGACTCGGGCCTTTTGTCGTACCAACTCCCGGGAGATACTGTGTGACTCCTTGGTAGACTCTGTGGCTAAAAAATCCCCAAGTGGAGCAACTTGTTGTTCGCAGAGAAGAAGGTAGACGTGTGGAGGTTGCAGGTTGTACGCCCAAACAGTAAAGTCATTTAGAAGATGAGCAGTCTGTTGTTCGTAGGAATCCTCCGGTAACCCTTCCACATTAGGACACTGCCTTGAATATGCCTCACAGCAGATGCCACAGCCCTGGGTTCCATACCTCGGCACAGTCACGCATAGGATATGCCGACTTGATAATGCTACCGAAAGTTCGCTCAGCACTTCTATATTTCAACGCCAATATTGCAGCCAGAGGCAGCCAGTCCTTCAAAGGAGTGATACTCGCATTCGCAACGAGGAAGTCTTCGGAATCTGAAACGGATCCGAAGTAAGTAGTAGAATTTCCAAGCCAGAATGTGTCGATATCCACATATATGGAAGGAGAATCTGCCTAATCGAATTGAAATAGAACACTTATGCTCTCTCCGTGATGCACTCTTCGTATGGCCTTTAAGGAGGGTTAGCTGACTGCGAGTAAAATATGGCCAAGAGAGCTCACCTCGGCAAAGACGTTTCCCACTTCCAACACCTCAAGCTTCGGGCAGCGTTTGAGATTGTTCGTCTGATCAACGCTATTTGTGACTACGACTTTGTCCAGAGCACTGGCATTGACACGATCGATAGCGTCACCGCTCAGCACACCGTGCGTCACCAGAGCATAGACAACGTTCGCTCCCTCCTTTTTTAGCAACTTAGCAGCTCGGGTAATTGTATTCGAGGTGTCAGCGAGGTCGTCCACGAGAATTGCCGTCCGATTAGCAATGTCGCCGACAAGCATCATCGTGGCATTCTGCCTGTCCGTTATCTGAGTCGGTCGGCGCTCCTTTACCATCAATCAGCGATTGAGGTCCTTGACCTCCAAGGACGCGGGAGCAAACCTTGTGAATGAGCGCGAACGGCATGCCGAGAGCGTCCGCTATGGCGGTCGCCCGCTTCGCTCCTCCAGCGTCCGGACTCACTATCACAGCCTGCTGATAATTCGGAATCTTGTTCTGGATGTACCTTCGAAGCAGATGTCGGCCGTAGAGGTTGTCGACTGGAATGTCGAAGAATCCCTGATACTGAGGATCGTGCAAATCCATGGTGATGACATGGTCCGCACCCGCACACGTCAGCAGATCAGCAATGAGTGTGCCGGCCTGAGCAACCCATTGCTTGTAACCACGCTGTGGCTGAAACTTCTCGGCCTTGACTATCTGATGCAATCCCATGGTGGATCCCTCGGCGGCCAAGCCGTTGATGGGAACGCCGTTGCGCTCATTGCTCTCGTCCGAAATCTCAGACTTTGTAGACTCAAGCGTGTCCCGCCTGTCAATACCACCGTCTGGATGAGAAGTAGGCTTGGTCGGAGTCTCGTTCGCTGTGTGGGACTGTCGTTGCTCAGCCATCTGCAGCCGACTTAATTTCTTGTTGAGTCGATCTGTGCCTCCGTTGAGTCCCATGGTTGGTGGTTCGCCAGGATAGGGCGTTTGCGGCCGGCTGTCGAAGGTATATGCAGCTGTTCCATTCGTGTTGACCGGGACTCTCGCAAGCGGAGCGCCTTGCTTGTTGTAAGGAATGTCGCTCTGCCTGGAATATGGGAATAGAGGTAGCACAGCAGTGACCCGTTTGGCCGAGGCCGTCTTGCAGGCCGAAATGGTAATCAACAATTCCATGAGATGGTCATTGACGGCACCGCCGCCAGACTGAATGATAAAGACATCTTTGCCCCGCACCGAGTCGAATATCTCCACTCGCGTTTCGCCGACGGAGAACTTGCCCAGCAATATCTTCGCCGGAGGGATCCCCAAGTGGTTACAGATCGTCTCGGTGAGCTGAGGGTGAGAGCTGCCCCCCAAGACCACGATGTTGCGGACCATGGCTTCCGAAGTCGGACCCTGTTCGAAAGTCGAGCACCGGGACGGACTCTGGACCGCGATATCACCACTCCGTGTCGGGGCTAGTCACAGGATTTAGCTCGCAATCCGGTCGCAAGAAACAGCACAAGAGATGAAGCTTACGGACACGCGTGTTGAACTATGGTGGAGACCATCGAGGGTATATCAGACGCGCTAGTTCACGAGTCATCTTCGCAAAGTTTGGATTAGCAGTACTTTAGTAGTCAAGAAATTTCGTCAGATTTGGTTCTTGTCGCCGCTTTCGCTCGCCGCACCTGGGCCGACCTCGGCCGATTGGCTCGTATCCTTAGCCGAGGGCTCTTTATCCATGGATAAAACCTCGCGTGCCTTTCACTTGACAGACTTGATAATCTTTTGGCATCGTTACACTGGCCAGCAGCATATTGAATCGCTGAGCCACTCAAGATTTCATGTTGCACCTTACACGTGGCAAAAGCATGTCGGCAATAGCGGACCTGAATCCGGATTGGGTTACACTGTGCCTTCGGTTTGACTTGGCTATTGAAATATGGTCAATCAGCTCTCGAGTTGACCGTCTGTAGATCCAAGTAAAGGGCAATCGCGCATGACAGAGAGCCGGTCCTGAAGCTGCCAAGAACCATCGCAGAGTACCCATATAGGAGTAATCGCATATTGGTAGGGCGTTTCAATGAGTAAAGGCAGACAGACAATCTGGCAAAAACAGCGTGTACGACTCCGCGACTACATCCAGTTAACTACGACGCGGTGTTTCCGATACGTGATCCATACTGATGTAAGTTCATCGAATCTTCGACGATGGTATTATTACGCTGTGTTTTGCAATCAAAAGTTGCCCGCCCGTGGCAATCATTTCCGAAGTCGTTCATTTTCACATGCCCAAAGATCAGCCTACATAGTACGTCATAGTGGTTTGGTGAGGCCCTTTAATACTTGTCTCTCTCTATCATTATTGAAACCTTGGACATCTCCAAGCTTCTGCCTACTACTGAAAGCAATTCCATCCGAGTATTACAATGGCTCCTTCCAAGAAGATCCTCATCATTCTGTCAGACGCCAACTCTTTCCCGCTACACAATACTGGCACAGAGGGCAAGACCATCTCTCAGCCGTCCGGCTTCTTTCTCATGGAGCTTGCCAAACCGCTACAAAAGATGCTTGATCAAGGTTACGAAGTGACCTTTGCTTCACCTAACGGCCAGGAGCCCAAACCGGATCCAAACAGCGAGTCACTCCTAGCCTTTGCAGGCAACTTCTATGAGCGACGACGTGAGAACGAGCTTATTGAGCGCATGAAGAGGGAGAACGGGTTCGCGTCACCACGGCGCTTTGCCGACATCTCAGACGATGAGCTTGAGAGCTTCGACGGCGTCTTCATTCCCGGCGGACACGCACCGTTGGCCGACTTGGGTGACAATGCAGAGCTGGGACGTATCTTGAGGCATTTCCACGCCGAGCATAAGCCCACAGCGACTATCTGCCACGGTCCGTACGCGTTTCTGTCTACGAGGACGGGAGGGAACGATTTTGCGTACAAGGGCTACAAGATTACCAGCTGGTCAGACGTCGAGGAGAAAGTTATGGAAACGTTGTTGAGGGGCGAAATTGACAAGGTGGAAAGCAGCCTGCGGGACGCCGGCGCGGAGATGGTCGTGGGTCTGGGGGAGAAGGTGGGTCAGATCACTGTTGATAGGGAAGTTGTGTCAGGGGGAAATCCACTGGCGGCCAATCCGCTGGGAGACAAGTTCCTGGAGATGCTGAAGGGCTGAAGGGTGAAGCATTCACTCATCGCTGAGGTGCAACGGTGCGAATCGCTCAGTCACTTTGAGTGCCATGATATGCACAAAGCAACATGGACCAAGAGTGTACGGAGTATTGGTCTTCTGTACTCCGTATGTGATGGAAAATGCCATCTTTCAAGTGATCTCTGGTTTGCAAAATGACATCAGGGTCCGATCACTGTGGAGGAGCTAGGGCCGCGGCTTCGGATACTCTGGATCTGATCTCGTTCTCGGACCGTCAGCTTGAGCTTCCGCAGAAACCTCCCAACTTCGGCTTGCGCAAAGGCCGGTGGTGCCTCCGCCGGTTTTAGGATACTTCGAACCTCGCCGTGCACGATAGATTCCGGTATTCGAAACATAGCAGAACCGGACTCGCTGCTCCATCTAGTGGTGCTTTCGACGGTCGCCTACCCATAACACTCCGTACTGAACCCTTGCAACATACTCGTTCTTGCCCATTATGCTGCATGACTCCAAGACGGTTGAGATACAATATTGCTGCAGATGTGTAAAGCACTCTTTGCAATTCTCTAACATATTGAATACATGTCAGTCTCTTCGAAGATGAGCCAGTCGGGCTTGTTCATCCTTTGAGCTTGCGCTATGTCTTTTCGAGCGAGGCAAGGGCCGTAAATGGGCCTCCGA
>QQTW01003841.1_pt1 | contig 11170 bp, 14 predicted proteins | sample 1904831 | NCBI WGS metagenome assembly QQTW01 (sample SAMN09435610, study PRJNA476489) | Subsurface metagenome, whole genome shotgun sequencing project.
TACAGACGGTCAATCAACTCATAACCACACCTCTTCTATCTTCCTTCCCTACCATCACATTCATTGCCACCATTGGCTGTACTCGGCGCTTCTTCCGTGGTTGTTCCATTCAGCCCAATTGATTTTAGACCGAGCATGCCTCGAGATATGTTCTTTCTCGAGTGACGACGGCTGCATATTACGAATGATCAAGTAGATCTAGTTTAACGAAGCTCAAACCGACACGCCACTATACTAGACAGATGGGACGTTGGAATCTACCAGACGAGCCTGTTGAGAATCTCTCGTGTTCTTTTTTAAAGGAAATGTATCGGACGCAGTCCCAAGTGGACGTGAGGACGGGCAATTCAAGACAACAGAGATCATTTCTCTGATCCGAAAGCCCTCACTTGACCCTTCTCCGTCGAGATGACGACGGACGGAGATTCCTGCATCATACTGACGGCAGTGGAAGTTTCTTCGATGAACTGACGGCGAAGGAACCTCCCTCGTCACACTGATGGCGATGGCAGTCGTCCATGGGACTTCATGGCGATGCTCCCCGCCTACGCCTCGAGGCTTCTGGTGGGGGGGCCTCACGTCATGCGATGGTAGGGAAGGAAGATAGAAGAGGTGTGGTTATGAGTTGATTGACCGTCTGTAGAGTCCACCTACCCCATCGTCATCACCGCAGGACGAGTATGGATAGTTCAGACGTCCAACGACCACTGGCCATATTCATACAGATATTTGAAATAACCGGACACTCGGTGATGGCCTGTCAGTAATCCATGGTCGCGATGGCAATGGAGATTCCGTCCAGCGTCACCATCAACGCCATAATGATGGATAATGTTTCAACCGTCAAGGGCAAATTGAGCATTCTTACAATTAAGCCGGAAAAGAACGAGGGGTGATTGAGCTTCCGAAGGCAACCTTCATCCCGAGCGTGGTGGGAAAGGCCCTATCAGCATCTTCATACCATGACCGTCACCCATACCACCGTCATCATCATCGTCACCACAACGATGATGGATGACGGTATGGATCTTCAATGAGAGACTGGCCACTTCCTTAGATGCTCCGGAAATGGTTGGATTCCGTTGGAACTGTGCTGTTGCCCTCCATCTTGAGCTTGATGGAGGATTCATTGCCCTTACTCATGTCTATCATCACCGTCATGACGACGAATGAAAGGTCGAGATGTCCAACGAAGAATTGATCCCTCAATGCTACCAGAGAAGTCAAGCGTCATAGGTTCTCCGAACACCGGTACCCTCGCCATGGTTTTCTCTTGTTCATATCTGGTCATCAGTCTTCATGACTACCAATCTGTCAGCCTTTACTGGTAAACATCTTTAGGCTTATTGGTGATCCGGGTGGAGTGGAGGACTCGGCAATAATATCCCCGGCCCCGCAGGCTCGGCAAAGCAGCCAATAATGCGCAAGACGGTGGGGAACATTTAGCCGGGCACTATGTCAGAAATATCGAGACCGATATCGGTACGATAACCATACAGTCAAACGTCGTGCTATCAAATCTGATGGTTGACAGACGGCAACCGTTGAGCCCCGCTTCCCACCATCCCGCAACGCCCCACCCCGCGCTTCCTCGAAGCTCCTTCAGCTATTCCGACCACGAGTTCACATCATGCTCATGAAGCAATGATGCTTCATCGCACGACGATGCCGAAGATCATGAACAGATACTCCTAAAGTGACGGTTAATTGATCCTTGATCTGACTGACAACTCGTTGGAAAAGAGTTGATTCGAATGCGGGACTGAAAGAAGGTCAGTCTCAGTTTGTCCAATTCCCCGCAACGACCGAACATTGACCTGATCCAGTGCACCGGTCGACCACCTCCTCCTCCATCATCACCAAGAGTCGTCCAACTACTCCACAGCCGCCCCACCAGTTGCGGCATTACGCTGCACTGCACGGTGCGGTATACTAGACAGTTGCACCGCGTCCGAGTGCAGTGAACTGGTCCTATTGGGTGCAGTGTTTCGTGCCCCGGACACCAATCAACGTCCGTTCATCCACACCTCCAATTGGGACAGCGATTACCCCGCCATCGACAGCTTCAACAGCTCCGCTCCTTCGACGTCGACGGGAAGAGCTTCGTCCCTGCAAGACCCTCACGACCGGCGTGCGCTGAAGGACCCCATCGCGTGAACCGGGACTGACCACGACAAGTACTGTTTGATATTACGACCCTGGTGCGCAACTGGACCGGATCGACGAGGGTCACCCAGCCATTTTGGAATTGGGCCTGCTGAGCATCATCACCATGGCGGCCGTCGTGGCACGTCCGCCCCAGCTGGGGCAGCCAGCGGCCCCGCGAGGCTCGACGTCCTCGTTGAAGCTCAAGACGACCAAACCCGTGGCGGGACCCACTCCGCACAAGCATCTCCAAGCCCTCTCACCGGGTCTCCCGCCCGCGCAGCTTCCTGATACCCCACCGACGTCGCCGCCCGGGAAGACCAACATGCCAAACTCGCTGCTGTATCCGCCGGATCCGCGCCATCTGCTTTCGCAGTCGCCGTCCGTCTACACGATCGACGCGGCCGGTCTGGCGGACGCGCTCGATCATGCGGCCCGTCAGCCGCTGCCCGAGTCCAAGGACGTCTTCCCCTGGCTGCACGGTCTCCATGCGCAGAACCACGCCCAGCTGGCCTTCTTCGGCGCCCGCCGCCGGTCGGCGCGGAAGGCGCCCAAGACCCTGCGCGGCATCACCATCGTCAAGGCGGGTGGCGACCTGAACCGCGCACGTCTCAAGGGCGCCGTCGCGCCTAGCGAGCTGCTGTGCGAGGGACCGTTCCCGTGTGCCTTCCTGGACGTCGACCCGGCCGAGGGTTTTTCGGTGCGCAACTTTCAGATCCAGGCCGCCAAGATGGCCACGATTTCGGACATCATCGTCTATGGCGACGATAGCGTGAGCCCGGCCGACCTGCATCTGCTGGCGCGACGGTTTGCCAGCGCTCAGAAGATTCGCAAGGCGCAAGAGGGTCCGGCTGAGCGAGGACCGCCGCTGTACCATACCTTTGTGCTGTCGAGTATGTGTTCATCTTGGTAGATGCAGAAGGGGAGAGAGGACGCACTGGCTGACAGCCTTTGACAGCGCCGTTCAGTGTCGTCGAGGCCGCTCATCCGGAGCTGGTGGCCATTGATTCCGCTGGTGACTCGACCGGGCGAGTCTTGGACTTTTGTAGGTGGACTCGAGAGGTTTCGGTGACCGGGTTCATTCCACGAGTCTAATGATGGTACAGTCCAGCAGGAGCGCATCGAGATGTGTGAGATGTCACACGCCTCCGAGATCGCGACCAATGTCTGGCTGGGCCCCACGCCCGACGAGAGTCCGGAGGGGTCCAACACCACGGATGGAAACCAGTTCGATCTGCTCATTGAAGCCTCGGACCTGGCCGTGTTGAGCAACCCGCCGTCGTTGCAGAATGCACGAGAGGCCTTTGGCGCGAGCGATACGCCCCAGATCATGGACTTTCCGTCCTCGGGCAGCGTCGTGCCGTCCGACTGGACCGACACCGATACCGAGCGGCTGGTCGACATGTGTCGATGGCTGTACGAGCTGGCCAACCCGGAGCGGTTGGAGGTGTCGGCGGACGACGGAGATGACAAGGTGGATGGTCAACATCGGGCACGCAAGATCCTGATTCACTGCGGGGATGGATACACCGAGAGCTCCTTCTTGGGCATCGCGTACCTCATGTTCGTCGAAGGCATCCCGGCGCATGAGGCGTGGCTGCGCCTGCATTGCAACCGCGGTCGCAACTTCTTCGCGTATCACTCGGACGTATCGGTGCTGTTGCGCGCTCAGCGGCATCTGCTCGAGGCGAGTCCGGTTCACGATGCCTTGCGATTGTGTCGGCCAGCGCCGAGTTGGCTGCTGCGCATGGATGGCTCGTTGCCCAGCCGCATCCTGCCCTACTTGTATCTGGGCAATCTGGGCCATGCCAACAATCCCGGCTTGCTCAAAGCCATGGGCATCGGGCAGGTGTTGAGCGTGGGTGAGCTGGTGGTGTGGACGGAGGCCGAACGGAACGAATGGGATGGCCAGACGTTGATGGTGGACCGGGTGCAAGATAACGGCATCGATCCGTTGATGGGCGAATTTGGGCGTTGTCTGGAGTTTATCGGTAGGTCTCCGGTATCCCATTCAACCCCGGCCATCGATTCCATCGTTGACTGACCATTTATGGTAGAGCAAGGCAAGGCGCGAGGGACGGCGACGCTGGTGCATTGTCGAGTGGGCGTGTCGCGATCGGCCACCATCTGCATCGCCGAGGTGATGAAGAAGATGGGGTTGAGCTTTCCACGAGCGTAGTACGTGTTGCTTGGCATTCGTCGTGCCTTCCCATTCTATTGGACTGACATCTGCGATAGCTGCTTCGTTCGCGCTCGTCGCCTCAATGTGATCATTCAGCCTCATCTTCGCTTCTCGTCAGTGCTCGTCCTTTCCTTCTCCGTTCTTTGATGGCCGGCCACGATTGACATGACATCCTTCTCTGCCCTAGGTATGAATTGCTGCAATATGAAGAACGACGATGCCAGGCCGAGGGTCGCCCGGTGAAGCGCGAGTTGGAATGGGCGACCATTGCGCGCGAGATCGCGCTGATGAACAAGCCCTATTCGCGTTAGGCAAAGGATTGATATCGACAGCTCTCTCGACTTCTTTTTGTTTTTCGACTTAGTCTGGGGTTTACGACGGCGTTACGGATGCCCGTTCTCGAAGGACACGACTTGGCGTTCAGGACGAGTGAGGTCCCTGGCTTCGACCATGTCGAGTAAGGTATGAATGCGGACGGCTATAACGAGGACGACGATGACGATGCCGGGCTCACGACGGGGAAACGATGGACGATGACCGAGGACAACTTTCTCTCTCTTGAGCGGTTCTGATGGATTGACGATTCTCTGAATGAATGATGGATTTTTCTACTTGATGCTTGTTACTCTTCTTGGCTGGCTCACTCACTTGCTTGGTCCTAAAACGAGTCCTTTCATGCCTCTTCCTGTGCTTATTCTTCTTCTTAAGCTGTTGCCTGTACTCTGTTGCTGATGTTCTTTTCGTTCTCCTTGTTCTTCTTCTCTTTCTCTTCCCACTTGCTTGTCTTCGAGCTTGCTGTCCGCCAAACGTGCGAGAGCTGGTTCTCTTCTTTGGTTCTGGATTCCCTCCTCTTTCCCGAAAGGCGGTGTGCCCGTTCTCCACCTTTCTTTGCTTTAGCTCAGCCTTGAGAATGGAGAAGCAGTCATCGAGTCTTGGCAATCAATCACGTGGCAACACACCCTGACATAGCTCCCCAATATACTGACCAGCTAAGGAAGGACAATGATTACCGATGATCGTGTATCAGGTCTAGACACAGTAGCGATGTCATTCTAGAGTCATTAACTATACTCCATATAGCTGGCTCAGGCACTCGAGACCACCTCCTCTCCGCTTTGATCTAGAAACACCACGTCTCTTTCGGTGACTTTCACACGTGGGGATATCGTGGCTGTGATCGGCAAATCCATCCACTAAACTCAATCGAACTCCCCCCCTCCTCGGCTCATTCGGCACCGGCAAAACCGTTAGCATCGGCCCCACTTCGGCCAAATGACCAAGCACACCGCAGAGCACCGCACACCGGCCGGCTTAAAGGACTTTTAACGTCATTCGTCAATGGACGGACTGACTGATTAATCCATCTGCCTGCTGCCCCACGTTGATTCATCTGTGACTCACTCACTCACTCACTCCTCACTCGACATCATCAACACGTGCGATGGTGATGGTCACGTAGTCAATCAGTACCGGTAGATAGATCTGGCCACAAGCTGCAAGAGAGGAAGAAAGAAAGAACAAATAGTCGGTCGGTCAATGATATATTAGGACCGACCAACAACCTCGGGGGGTCCTTCATTCGGGCGAGCACCGACTATCTACACTCCCCTCTTATCCACTCCACTCCTATCCTATCTTCTCCAATCCACCTTCAACAATGGCGACCATGTTCAACAACTCCAACTCCAACTCGCACTCCGGCTCCGGCTCCTCTACCTGCGTCATGGAGATGCATTCCCAACCTCATCCTCAACTGCCCGAACCAGCCTACAATGGCACCATCACGCCTCCCAAATCTAAGTCGAACATGCATCCGGGGATAGAACTTGAACCGCGCTCCTCGCTCGAGGGAGAACCCCGTCTCGTACCACTCTCGGGAGGGGAATCGATTCGTGACGATACCGGTGTCGAAGAGGGCGGTACCGGAAATACCGCTGGAGGTATCACTGGAGATGGAGATGGAATGGATCCGCCGGCCGATGCAACGGGCGTGGTCTCTTCGCCGGAAAAATGGAACGGGTGTTGGATTAATGTCTGTCGTGTTTTTGGCACGTTCTTTAGCTTTACGATCTTGGGAGCGAATGATGCGGCTTATGGTGTAAGTTTTGTTTTCCTTTCCTTTGCGTTTGAATTGGGTTGGGTTGGGTTGGATTTAGCTTACTTGGTTTTCATGACTCGTCTTTGTCTTCCCTTGGCTGCGCTTTGGTTTGCTTGCCCTGCTTTGTTCTTTTCTGCTTCGTCATGCCCTGCCATGTCCTGCTTTGCTGCCATACACGCATTCATGGGTGCTAAGGAACGTATCAACGGGAACGTGTGACTGATGATTTCCGCAGGCTTTGATTCCATACGTAAGTCCATCCCTTGTTGTTTCAATCTCCCAATGAAGAAGAAGAGGGAGTTTGTCGATGGAGAGTGCGAGGGGTGTGATGAGAAGACGATCATGAGGAGGGTGGTAATGGGAGGACCAGATAGATCGTGGTGATGGGAGGACGAGAAAGCTGTTGGTGATGCGAACAAAGGCTGAACGATGTCCAGCTCGAAACATACTACCACCTCAACTACACCATCGTATCCCTGATCTTCTTGTCACCCTTCGTGGGCTATGTCCTTGCCGCGCTCAGCAACAACCGCGTCCATATGAATTTCGGGCAACGAGGGGTCGCCATCCTCGGTCCAGGATTGCACACCGCCGCTTATCTCGCCATCTGTCTTCATCCGCCATATCCGGTCTTAGTCGTGGCGTACATCTTCGTCGGATACGGCCACGGATTGCTCGACGCGGCATGGAACGCATGGTTGAGCAACATGGCGAACGCGAATGAGATGATGGGTTTCCTGCATGGATTTTATGGATTGGGAGCCACGCTGGGTCCGTTGGTTGCCACGTCGTTGATCGCGAAGGCGGGATGGCCGTGGTATGCGTTTTACTATTTCATGGTGAGTAGTTTTTCAGATGCTCAGTTGGTAAAGGTAAAATACTGACTGAATTGACTGCGTCAATAAGCTCGGCGGATCATTCATCGAAATGGCCGTCTTGACAGGCAGCTTCTGGAATAAGACCGGTACGAAGAAAGGGCGCGCCCCGGGCCAGAAGAAGGGTCAGACACGAGAGGCGTTGACGCATCGGGTGCCGTGGACGGTGGCCATTTTCTTGTTGGGTTATGTCGGTGCAGAAGGTATGACAGGAAGATCCATCCTTCGCTGTATTTTGTGGCTTTGTGTCGAATCGCTCGCTTCTTCAGCTGTGCAGACACCCGCTGATGACTTTGAATAGTCGCCCTGGGAGGCTGGCTCGTGACCTTCATGATGCGTGTCCGAGGCGGTGCTCCTTTTGAATCAGGTATGACGGTGGTCGGCTTCTGGATGGGATTGACCCTCGGCCGAGTGATTCTGGGATTCGTAACGGGGAAGATTGGCGAGAGATTAGCCGTGATCGTATGTTTTACGTCTTCGCTTTCTGTGTCTCTCGAGACCCCCTTTTCGCCCTGTCTCGACGCTTCTGACATTCTCAACCCCATCTTCTCTCTCGCTCTTGGTTTGAATGATACTGACGATGAACGGGATAGATTTACTTCCTCATCTCGATGGGTTTGGAGCTCCTCTTCTGGCTCGTGCCCCGATTCCACGTCTCAGCTGTGGCCGTAGCCTTTCTGGGCTTCTTCCTGGGTCCGCTGTTCCCCGCCGCCATCGTGAGTGATTTCTCCGACTTCGATTTGCTGTCCTGTCTGCCCCCTCCCGGCTGTTTTGCTTTGGATTCGCTCATCCCACCGAGCTGTTCTGCTCTGTGTCCTTTCATCCCCCGGATAACTTTTGATCTGATCTGATCTGATCTGATTGAAATGATGATAGGTGGTCGCCACCAAACTCCTGCCCAAACATCTCCACATCAGTGCCATTGGGTTCGCAGCCGCATGCGGTGGCGGAGGAGCTGCCCTGTTCCCCTTTGCTGTCGGTGCCATTGCTGAACGAGCTGGCGTGCAAGTGCTTCAGCCCATCGTCTTGGGATTGTTGGCCGTGCTGTTGGGAATTTGGTTGACTTTGCCGAGGATCAAGAAACATCAGAGTCATTCGACTTGACTTGATTGACTGATCGAGTGATGGATGGATGGTGTTGTCGCGGTATCGACCGCCATGCTTCCAGGAAGGAAGAAGACGAAGATGACAAGAAGAAACTGGATTGCAGAAGTGCCCCCCCGAACACAACTGGACCAATCTCTTTTCCGTCATGTCTCTGATGATAGATCTTGAGGTAGAGTAGACTGAACCGATCTTTTCGTCGTAAGCCTGATGATAGAACCACTCTCTTCGTCGTATCTCTGATGGATAGACCCACTCTGTTCGTCACATCCCCGACGATAAATCTTGAAGTAGAATAGAACAAAGAAGAAAAAGCTGTGATGCCTGCCCTCGCCACGCTCTTCTCGATGCTCTTTCGACCCCACAATCGACTTCATCGGGTCCCCCAACCCTTCTGTCGTGCAACACCATCTTCAATGGACTTCATCGGGCTCCCCCCAGCCCTTCTGTCTGACACCTCCTTTAAATTGACTTCATCGGGCCCCCCCAGCCCTTCTGTCTGAACACTCCTTCTAGTCTTACACCACCATCTTTAAATCGACTTCATCGGTCCGTTCAGGTCCCTTCAGTCGTGCACCTCCCTTGGATCAAACTCGCCATGCAATCCGCCATTGATCAACTCTGCCGCGATGCGTCTCCGCTGCAATGGAATATCCGTCTGATTGTATGCCATCGGATCGATTCCCAGGGTAATCATCCTGGCCGTCGTGATTGTAAACACCCCACAATCGTATCCATTCTCCTGCACGGGCGATTTCGTCAGGGGGACCTTCCACTCATCTTCGTTCCAGTCGTCCTTGAGACAATACGCGAGCCACCTCTTCACGGCTCTGACAAAGGAAGCGGGTCGTCCGTTGAGGCTGTCGAAATACTCGATGGTGCGAAATCGCGGAGATATGACCAATAACGTCCAGTGCGCGCCTTGATGGACTGGAATGAAGATCCGCTCCATCTCCAATAGTCTTCTCGGGTCCAGTTTCGCTCGTTTTAACCACCGGTCCACGCTCGAGGGTCCTTGATCTCGGATTTTCGGGTAGAAATAGGTGTTGAAATAATGGTAGCGGGGCATTGATGCGCTCGCCGCTTGCTGTGAAGACGGTGGTGGTACAGTCGGTGTCGATGACGGCGATGATGATTTTCCCGAAGGAATAACGGCCCGCAGCTCGTGAGCTCGTTTCTGTCCATAATCGACTACGGCTTGCATGTAAGCGTTGATGATCTCGTCGTTCAACCATGGACTCGGTCGGCCATCGGCCACCATCATCCCCTCCTGATCGAAACGTGGCGGTAATAACGTGCCCAGATCTCGTCGCGTGATCGTCTGCCCGGTCGACGTCGACGCAATCGTCTGTGAGGCTGGTCGACCCATCGCTTCTCGCACTCGTTCTTCCCATGTCTCTGACAATGGCGGGATCACTGGTCGCGTGGGCACTCGACGTCGGTCTTGCTGGGTAGATTCTGCTCTCGACCGCGTCTCTTCATCGTCGTCCTCGACGTGTGCTCCCAACGTCAATCCCCGGAGAAATTCTTCGAGCGGGTCTTCATCATCATCATCATCTTCATCATCTTCAGCCGAAGCTGGTGGTCGTCGTTCTCGTGATCGTCGTGCTGCTGCTGCCCCCGTTATCCCTGTCCCTGCCTCCGTCCGCCTATCCCCTCTGGACTGCCCGTAAGACTGGATGAACAATGAGTTGAGGAGGTCTTTGGTGCTCGGCATGACGGGAGATGGAGACGTCAACGACCCTTGCGCGGCGGTCCGCAGCTGTTTGTGAGACAGCGTGACCGGTCCCGCGGATGCTTGTCCAGGTGTCATGATGTTGTACGTCTCCTCTGGATCATCCTCGTCTGCGTCCTCGTCACCATCGATCCTTACCCTCTTCCCATTGCCCATCCGCTCGTCCTCATCTTCCTCCGTTTCCGGCGCGTCCAACGATCCCCAAACCACCGACTGAGCAGGCGGGGGCGAGAAGTCTTCAGTGTCGGTCGACTCATCATCAGACATGTCCATCGCCATTTTGAAAAGCCCGCACTGCCTCAGTGGTGTCTTTTGGCTGCTGAGGATCGTGGTGGCTTTGAGTTGGCCAACGATGGTGATTACTGCTGCGCTACCTGGTGAAAGAGATGTTAGTGATTGGTTGTCAATTGAGAAGTGAGAAATTGAGTTTGGAGGGGTGTGGAAAGTGAAGTGGGGGGATTCACTGGAGTGAAGGGATTGAGTGGTGAGGGTGTAGAATAGGAGAGAGTGACATCGCGTAGTCGCGTAGAGAGGGTAGATGAGTGAATGAGTAGTGGAGGAGTCGAGAAGTGGTAGAAGAGTGAGTGAGCGAAGGTGTAGAGAGGGTAGTAGATGAAACGCGAGAGTCGCGAGTCGCGAGTGGAGAGGTTCAAGAGTGTAGAGGACGTAGGGAGAGTGAGAATGAAAGGAACAGAGTCATATGAAAGGAAAAAACTTACTAAACACCTCGAAAGGTGCTACCGCCGCTGCTTGGGTTGTCAAACCCTCACAGACGCGCAACCAGCACCTGCCATCGTCGCTCTTAATCACCGCTGTCAACAGACGGCTTAGGGACTCTTGCCCACGCGCACGGAAAGTTACTCCACGTGGGATTTTTCATTCCTCGGGACAAGGGACGGTCAAAAGTTGATCCGCTCCGATATCCGTCCTCAGAACTACACATCCAAGCACGGGGCCGGTCGAGCCCGTTGCCGCGTCGTCAGGTTCGCCTGACGACGCCTCGTTCATCATTGTCGGCGTCACAGCCGCCC
>QQTW01003842.1_pt1 | contig 11170 bp, 9 predicted proteins | sample 1904831 | NCBI WGS metagenome assembly QQTW01 (sample SAMN09435610, study PRJNA476489) | Subsurface metagenome, whole genome shotgun sequencing project.
GTTCGGAGACCCATCGTAATGTGGTAGGGTCCATGTCTGAAAGGCCTATAAGGAAGGGGTTCGGATCGATGTACATCCCAGTTAGGATAGGGCTCCGCCTTGGGACGCTTGAAGTCGACGGGGTTCCACACCCCGGGTTCTCTTTCGGGAGCTTTGAACGTGCTGCCTCGCCTCGACAACGGTTTCTCTGGGTCTGGAGAGTTCGGCCGTCGTAGTTGACGCTGGTTGGGCCGTGTCAACACCCTGATAGTAAGCCATACCAAGCATGATGTGAAAAGTAGGCCATAGAAAAGGACTCTGGGCTGCATGATCAAGACTTGTTTGCATTGCCAATACAGTGCAGAAAGGGGCCTGGACATATCAGGAGCCATCGTCGACTACCAGCCTCTTCAGCGAGGAATGAGGATTTTTCCAAGTCAGGTTTTGCGGACGGATGGTCAATGAAAAGCAATGGAAGTGCGACTGAATAGTGGAGGGCCCAGCATGCAGGGAGCTTGATCCCCTCACCTCCTATCCACTTCACTAGTGACGTGAATCTTCACACTGCGGAATTTCGAACCCTTTCGGGTTAGGCGCCCGTTGACGCTCTCCGCCTTCCGGGAAGCTTATCGCAGCTCGGTAACATGACGCACCTATTTCGGCATTCCTTTCCGTTTTCCGATTTCATTCGACACTCGCGGTAGATGGTCGGGCGATAGCAATGAAAATGCCTAAGGCGTTTGCGGACGCCGCCGTAGAAGGCAATGGCGGCCCCATTGTCTGCGAAACCGAGACGGAATAACCTCCCAGTCTGGAATCCAGAATATTCTCCCCAGCAGTGGAGTTCGCGACGAATCCAAGAATCTGCTACACTGTATCTCTTCCCAAATGCCAGCGTCTTCCACGTGGTTTGGCTCGACCTCTGACGGCTGAACGCCGAGGAAGTGGGAATCCACTAGGAAGGAGCAATGCTCGATGTCAATCTATCCAGAGTCAGCAAGCAGTATAGACATGATTTTCATGGACCCTACATGTTTGCCAGGATCTTCAATGTTCTGGTCGTTCATACCAGGCGGTATCAGCCAGGTGCCTGGAAAGAAGCCGAAGCCAATCTTTGCTTCATTGAATTGACCAGGAAGTAGCCCATCAAATGCACTCTTGATGAACTTTGCCCGCATGCCCTTTGGAAGGAAGTAGGATGATGGAAAGCGGTACCATTCTTTACCTAAGCAAACATTGGCCTCGGTATCTGCGAACTTGGCCTCGTGTAGGCGCCCGTACACTTCGAGCGGAGCCTTGTAGGCACTGTAGGTGCCAATCGTCCGTGCGACACCGATATCAATGGCAATAATGACGAAAAGACCAACGACATAGAGCTTTAATTTAGCTGGGATCTTGCCTACAATCTTGGTCGGATCAGACGAGCCGATGTATGCAAGGACCGTGTGCAAGGTAAGAGCGGCGTTCAACGCGAGAAAGGGATATGCGGGATACATAAATCTTTCTTCTTTGTGCGCTTGAGCAGAGAAGATGGCAAGCCAAAGATAGAAGGGATGTACATCGATCCGAACCCCTTCCTTATAGGCCTTTCAGACATGGACCCTACCACATTACGATGGGTCTCCGAACGATGCAGTGGGATGAGTGGATTGAACTTGATAATCAGTATCTGCGTTACCACGAGGACAAGAAGCGCCGAATCGCAGACCGAGGAGAAAAGTGCTGTAGGACCGCACCTGAAGCGTATGATGGTGCCGTTGAGCTCCTGGAGGAACTGTATGCCTGCCCTCCGTAGTTCCTGCATGAGGTTCCTTGAGCCGTTGACGCTGATGTTCTTCAACGTTCGCAGGTGCTCGTACCTCCCTCAACGCTACCCCTCTCTCTTCCGCTCCACCCCCACTGGCATCCACAACCTCCTTACCAACGAAACCTTCGACATCACCACTCGACCTCTTCCCGAGGACCCCATGGCAACCGCTGGCCGCCTCATCCAAGATGATCTCGCCATCATGTTTGAGCGACCAGATGGTCAGTACTACCTCCTTGCTGGCTGCATCCTCCTTGCTGGTTTCTGGCGCTTGAGTGACAAATTCGGCATGCCTCTTTCCGAAATCCACACTTCCGGCGACGTCCCGGGGTTCAAAAGTAAATTGGAGAAGGGCATGATGAACTTCTTCCGGAGGATCCAACCCGGGCAACCTGTACTGCGGAACAACTATTTCATCCAGGTCGACGATAACCTTGCCTGGTCCCACAGCATCGGCTCCGAAGACCCCGTCTCCTCAACCGACGGCGGAACGGCCAAGCAAGCGGAAGGCTGGTCCTCGGCCGAAAAGAACAAGGCGATCGAACATCACTATTTCCGCTCCGAAAGACAGAGCTTGAGGAGGCTGCCGAGGAGCGGGGGTGTGGTTTTCACGATCAGGACTTATTTCGTGCCCATCACGCAGGTGGCGGAAGAACCAGGAGTGCCAGGGCGTCTAGCCAGTGCGGTCCGGAGCTGGGCTGACGATGTCAGCAGGTACAAAGGAAGAGAGAGGTATGGAGAAGTGTTGTTGGAGTTCTTGGATGGGAAGGCCAAAGAACAGGTTGAGAGGAGAATCCTGACGGAGGACGGAGACGGTATTGACGGCAAATACCCATTTTGACAGACTCCATCCGAGGATGTATCTTGTAAATTACTGACTCAATAGATTTTGGCTCTTCTTGACCTTCCTTTTTCTTTTAATTTTCCTTTCCCTCGCCCAATGAAAAGTGTACCAGGGTAAGAAGGAGGATCAGTGTTCTTCAAGGTCTACCGCTGTAGGCCTATCGAGCGTATGAAGGACGGAAGTAGACCACCTCGCTCCTTTTGTCACGACCGGGGCAGTTCATATCCTCCTTCCACCTTGCTGCGGTGCGGAGAAGTATGATGCAAACAGCAGTTCGGCATATGCGGCGCCAGTGGCCAAAATAGCCGCACATCCCAAGCCACGGCCATTATACAACGCTCAACATCGAGGGTGTTGATATACCGTCGGATGATGACATCAAACCAGGACTGAAAAGAAAGTGGTACCAGGGGGAAGCCGTAGGCGAACTTGACAGCTCGATGTTGTAAAAAGATATGGATCTTGATAAGAAGCCTACAAAGGATGTGACTACAATCCATTATATAGCGTCTAAGTCACCTCGAAGTAACTTCAAAGGTCGACGACCCATTCTGGAGGGCCTCGCCCTTAATCAGGCCGTGAAGAAAGGGTGTCTCAAGGTCTGCAAATATATTAGTATTTTACAAATTCGGAACTAGTCGTATGAGTGGGGAGCTTGTACCTCTGCAGCTGTCATCCTGTCAGCGCTCTCATACGTGACCATCCTCCTCACCAGATTCCTCGACTCCTTCGAAGCTTGTGGCAGCACTTCCTCCCACGATTTGGCCGGATACTCGTAAAAGGCCATCTTACCCCAATCAGGAAAAGACTTTGCTTCCTGATGCGACGGGTCAGCTCCCTTATCCACCACCGCATCTCCTAAGCTTTTGAACTCACCGGCCAGCTCTCGTCCGTCGGCGTCCCTAACGTCTTGAAGATACTCTGGATGAGTGCCAAATCGCTGCCCAGCGGTCCGGAATCGAAAAGAGCTGGATACGGGGCCCCAGCCACGAGCTCAGCGACTACGCACCCGACTGCCCATAGATCCAAGGCGCAGCCGTAGCTCTTGTATCCGAACAGCAATTCGGGAGGTCGGTAAGCCGTGGTGCCGACATCGGTGATTTTCTGGTCAGCGGGCTCAGATGCTTCATCCCCGTCCATCCATGCTATGCCAAAGTCGGCGATATAGGCCGGACCAAAGGGGGAAGCAAGGAGGATGTTGGAGGGTTTGATATCACGGTGAATGATCTTAAGGGAGTGAATGTGCGCAAGCCCGCAGAAGATATTGTGCAGATGAGATCTGGTCTGTTCAGAGGTGAGAGGGGGATAAGTGGGGCTGTGGAGAAGAGTATCGAGATCTAAGGGGAGAAAGGGGAATACGAGAGTGAATTTGCCGCCGGCGAGTGGGAAGGTGTGGAGGAGCGGAAGAATGTGGGCGTGGCTGGCTTTCTGGAGGATGCGAGCTTCGCGGAGAGGGTCGTGAGGGGCAGTGCACTGGGAGGGTACTGTGAGCTTTAGAGCGACGAGGCCTGAATTGTCGATGCCTCGCGCTTTGTAGACGGTGGAGAAGAGACCAGACTGGTGGTACGACGCTGCATAGTGGCCTATATGCTGGATGGGACCGGATAGCTCTTCCTCGATGCTGTCAATATTGGCCGATTGGTCGTTCTGAAGCCTTTTGATCTCATCTGAGCATGCTTGTACATACTCGTTCTTGACATTCGATTAGTGATTGAGTCACGGACGATGCTGATAATTGGCTACCTTGCTTGAGGAATCACGAAGCGCAGCACTCTCGAAGATTTTGGCCTTCGTTTGAGCCTCTACCGAACTTAGAGAAGGTTCAGCCGATAGAAAAGCGTCTTTGCTACTCAAAATTAGGATTTGTATCGCTTGTTGATGTGTGCTCACACCTGCATTTTCGTGACGTTGATCATACGTTCCGTAAACTGGGTGTTGGCTCGAAAGCTGAGGGTATCCATGGCTCTCCGAACTGAACGACATAGAATAAGTGAAATTGGATTGGGAGACGACTCTGCTCGAAGTAAACATTGAATGAGGCCGGTCAGGCAGTCAAATTACACGTAAAGTACACTATGCATGGCTTGTCCGTGTGATAGCCCAGGCTCGTATTCTTAACAAAATCTGGTCTTTAATAAAGCTGCGTATCACTGGTAACAGTATCGTGAAGGTGTAGAATATCTGTTCAAGTGATTTCCCGAACACTGTTGTCAAACTTGCCAAATGGGAGCTCAAAAGTTGTTAATGTGCCTAGCTGAGTATATTGATGTGGTATTTGAGGTGATTCTGGCAATATCGAAGGTTGAATCCAGAAGGAGATATAACTCCAGCGCCGCCTCGTAATGGAAGCGGTTTTCAACCGCTTCTGGCGGATGCGAGTTCAAAGGGCCCAACCAGACCGATTATGCATTACAATCCATTACTGAGCATACCTACAAGGTTACATCATATTCAACCTGATGCATTGTTAGGAAGTCGACCTATCGAACAGGGTCGTTGCCGTTGCCGCTAACAGGTGTTTTGGCTGCTCGAACGGGAGTGCCTGGACCTCGGGAACGGATCAGATTGACAAGAGGATCACCGTACCAACCCACCACCAACCTCTAAAACATGCTATAATAAACGCTTGGATTGTACTGGCTTCGCGTCTCACTTTGTTTTAGCATGGAACTGTCTAGACAAGAGTACCCGGCACTTCTGGTCGGAGCTTCCTTGCCATGCATTTCTGTGACATCGCAACCAGCTAATCATGCTTAGCAATCACTTCAACCTACACAAGCTGTCTCTATCCTAGAGGAGCGGGTAAAGCTCATTGGCAAAGTCAATTCAGACATCGCAGAATGGCTCTCAGTATGACTGTCAATCTCTAACATCGTCAAATGTTGAACGATAGCTTAGGAGCGCCGGCGCGTTGAAGAGGCTTATGTGCAAGGCTTGAAGAAGTTGGGATCTCGCCATCCCAGTACTGCTTCATCTGATCTTGGGTAAATACCTCGAGACCCTTGAAACGGCCGGAATAACGGCCTGACGGTATCAGGATCTTTCAGACACCATGGCAAAGCATCATCAGCTCCACCGAATCGTTGGCCAATTCCCACGCCCAGCTTGCGCAGCGGATGGAGGCAGACGTGGAACGTCCCCTCAAAGAGTACCAGCGAGAGAGCAGAGAAATGCAAGCGATGAGTACTATACAAGGAAACCTAGCCGCCGTTGCGAAGGAGCTTGATACGGCTCAGAAAAGGGCGGAAAGAATGAGAGGAGGGAAGTCAGGCGCGACAAAGATCGCCGAAGCAATCTCCAGCGCAGAAGCAATTAGTCAAGAATGGCAAAATCAGGCCCCGTACGTCTTTGAGCAGCTGCAAGCCCTTGACGAGAGTCGAATCAACCATCTACGGGATGTTCTCACACAGCTGCAAACGCATGAATTGGATCAAGCAGAACGGAGTCGTGTTTCCGCAGAAGACTGCCTTAATACTCTCTTGAATGTCGACACTAGAGAAGAGATCTCCGCTTTCGTTGCAAGGACTTCCGCGGGGGCGCCACCGATGGAGCCGAACCCACGTAGCCGGACAGCATCCGGGAATCTATTATCAACACCGCCACGAGCCCAAGACGATAGAGCGAGTGAAATGTCGGCCTCTTCTGAGGGGGCTCTCAGGACGAGCACAGCTGGTGCGCCTCCGCGTATGTTGTTTCCCTCCCGAAGGCAGCGCCAGTGGGGTAATACTGATATTAAGAAGCTGCGCCAACTCCAGAGAAGAAGCCTCGCGCATTTGGGCTGCGACGGCTTGGTACCGTAATGAGCAGACGAAAAGACGACAAGAAGGCTGCCGACCGAGCACCTTCGCCCGAGAAGCGCTCCAGACCACATTTTGCACTTCGACGAGGCACAAGCTCCAAGAATATGCAAACGATACCGTCGCCGGATGAAGAAACAGTGCCCATGCCGAAGTCCCCTCCGCAAAGAGAACGAGAAGATTCTCAACAAAGCCGATCGCAGACGATGCCTATTCCTCCATCACCACCGCAGCAGCGTAGAACGAACGGAAGAGTCAATGGAGATGTAATCGAACCGGTTCCGACCCGATCGTCAACACTGCCAACCGTAAATGGTATCCAGACGAATTCCGCTCCAGTCGACGAAGAGTCACCTCAGCTTCCTTCAACCGAGACTTCAGAGGCAAGCGAAACGTAATGTTGCTCCTGCACCCACGACTGACTTCTGCAGAGCCAACGGGACAACGGCGGATTCAGTATACCACCACCAGCACGCGATGAAATCTCACGAGCTCAGCAAGAAGCTGCGGCGAAGTAGGTCTTCCCACAAAGCACACTAGCTAGAGCATTGCTCACCTACGTAGTGAACCGGATCAGCCGCAATTCAGGCTAGACATACGCAATGAGCCAATTCGTGAGGAAGGCCTCGACGTTGATTCTGCCCTTTCAAGCGTAGCCAACACCTTACGAGCGGTATGCAGGTCCAAGTCGCATGCTTCGCTGCTGTCCTATGCCTCTAACATGGTGCTAGCAAGCGCAACAGATACCTACTCCTCGCAAGCCAACAGCTAATCGAGGACGAAGAGACGTCAGGAATACTGTTTTCGTGCCGTCACCGCAACCCGCAGATCTGGCAGCACCCGGCGAATCACCTATGCCACCTCCAAGCCTCTTTGGAAAAGCAAGCTCCCTGTCCTCCGAACCACAAGGCTCCGACGCACGCTCGATACGGTCCGCCCATTCTATGAGCAGTCTCGTTCAAACAACAGCAAAACATCCGGAGATGACGCAACCCGGACTCAATGCCTCAGTGGTGGAGACGGTGAGCGCGTGTTTCTCGTTAGGGCAGGTCACTAAGGCTACAATGATTGGGGAGCTCGCGATAGTTTACAACGCGTTGGAGTCCTCACCTGCTGCCTTGTCAGAAAACATTCGTCTCGAAAACTTCCCCGTCCTAGAGAAGGTGGCGCCCAATCCTAGCTTCGTCACACAGATACCATCGAAGTCCGGTGAGTATGTGGTGAACCTCTCGCAGGTCTCGAGAACCGCGGTTGCATTCAAATACCAAGTGCATCTGGAAAACTCGAACCTCGCAGCGCATGCACCTGTCATCATAACACCCAGCTGGAAAATCGAAGCGAAGCAGACGTCGGTCATTGTCAGCTATGCCTTCAACCCTGCCTTTGTCTCTCCTACCGGTCGGAGCGTCAAGTTGAAGAACGTTGCGGTAGTGATTAACCTTGAAAATACCAAAACCCTTTCCTGCCTATCCAAACCGGTGGGCAATTTCTCCAAGGAGAAGTCGTTGATCTACTGGAAACTGGGTGACATTACTTTGGACGGATACGCCGAGGCGCCACAAAAACTGCTGGCCCGCTTCAGCACCGAGAGCGAAGGCAAGCCAGGGAGTGTGGAAGCCCGATGGGAAATCAGCGGAGAGGCTGCGGCTGGCCTGGGCAGTGGTCTTGGTCTGAGTCAGTCGGGTACGTTGAAGGAGGAGAAAAGCCCGGATCCATTTGCAGACGAGAGCACTGCGGGCAGCCCAATAGGCGCGTGGAAAGAAGTGAAGGTGCAGCGCAAGATCGTGAGTGGATCTTATACGGGATAAATAGGGAGGATGTGGAATGAACTTATATTTTGCCTGGCTTCGGTTCATACGACGCATAACGGATAATGCTCATTTCTGTAGATAGACGGCTGGATAATGGAAGATGTTGGCTACCACGTCTCCTCCTGGAGCCTGCCATTAGACCTATCTAGTAGTTGGTCTCGATTGGCAGCACGTGTGACTGGTGACGCCCTATAAAACGGGTAATCCGACGGTAGACCTTGCCTACCGACCGAAAGGGTGTCCGCCGATTGTACATGGGAAAAGTAATTGATACCCCATATTTTGCGCACAGAGTAGGGGAAGTGTCTCTCCTTACGCAGATGGACTACTGAGTCCATAGGAAACTGATAGACCAGCCAGCTTGAAAGGAACGTTTTCAAGATAAGAGGGTGGTAGCGGTGATAACTGCGAAGCTCAACCGCGCCGCCCTGTTGTAAGATTTCAGGTTGCTGCCGGCCGTCACAGCATCAGTGGTGTGATGTGGACCACTGGGTCAGAATTACCTTGCTTAGCGGGCTCGTCTTGGTGAACCTTTTTATCGCTCAAGGCGTGGATGTAGACTCGCTTGCTCACATTGTTTTCCCAAGTCAACAGGCTTCCTCCTCGCAATGATAATAATGATGCCATTGTTATTGTTGTTATTTTCAGTAGGAAGGGAGCCGTGCAAACGCCCTGCTAAACGCACCGACGTCGTAATTTGTAGATAAGCTGTTGTAGCGCGACGTTGATTGGACGGGCTTCTCGTGGCTTTTTGCATGAAATGAGAAGTGGGAAATTGAGGTCAACCTAGCGCGTCTAAATCCACCGGTAGTGCCCCTGCCAAGGGAAATTACGTTCCAGGGCTCTCTCGGGCAACAGCTGGAAGCGTTTCAGGCCCACTCTTTGGCCTTCACTCTCCTCCGTCACCTGGCTTCATGCTCCTCCTTTGCTAGCAGACCAGACAGTACAGTTGCACCGTCAGACTGCTCTCGCCCTTCTTTTATCGGTGAGCAGCTGGCACTACTCTCCTTCTTTGACTCGTGCCCAACATTCGGTGGCATCGCCGTTCATTCATTCCATACCGCCAATTGCGACCCACCGTCATAAACAAAGCCCTCACCTAATAATCACCCTCGCACCAGCAATCACTCCGGTCACCACTACCATCCGTTTGACCCCGGCTGAAGACAAGAGCCTCAGGAAGGCCATCTTCTACCGGTAAATCCACTGCTCCTTGTTCACGCGCGATTTCCCGCCCAGTCGCAAAGATGGCAAAGCACAAACATCACCACGCGCGCGCCCTCGAGAAGAGACAAGAGACAATTGTCCAAGTCATCTACAAAACCGCGGAGAAGACCTTTGACGGTCCCATTGGCGGTTACAAGACCATGGATGGCTCGCAAGATATTGGGAATGATAATGCTGCTGCTGCTGCTGCTCCTGTTGTTGCCCAGCAGCCCCAGACCCAACCTGTTGCCCAGGTTCAAGCTGCTCCTTCTCCTAAGGAAGCGCCCACCCAAGCTCCAGCACCGGTTCAGACAATCCAGGCCGAAGAACCAGAGACAACCCCGACCCCCGAAATCGAGACCCCGGACATCGAGACTCCTGTCGCCGTAGCGACACCTCAGGAACAAAGTCCGGCGAGCCAAACACCTACTGTCGCTGCTACGACGAGTACTCGCGCTTCCAAGGCCAAAGCTCTTCCTACCTCTGCTGAAACCAGCTCGGAAATTGCGAAGCCAACCCAAACGACCAAAAGAGATTCTGATTCTGTCGCATCGTCAGCTTCCTCGCAAATCACTGGTGCTACCCCAACCGAGGATGGCTCTACCTCATCTTCTTCTCTCGCTGCGAATGCTGCCAGTTCGTCCACCTCCGCTGCAGGTGCAATAACAAGCAGTCAGTCCGACGGAATGAGTGGTGGAGCCAAGGCTGGTCTGGCTATTGGCATCTTGTTGGCTATTGGACTTTTGCTGGGCCTAATTTTCTTTTGCTATCGCCGCAAGAAGAAGCAACATCGAGAAGCGTACCAGGTGGCTGATGACGAAAAGTCCGTGGCCCGCGACACCGACCATGTACCTGCCGTTGCACGCGCCGCCAGCACCCAGACTACCTCCACTGCACCGCGCTTAAGCCTTCGCCCTGTCACCCAGTTTCTGCCTGACCTTGCCGGCAAGAGGAAGAGTGGGAACGCTCTGGCTGCTGCAGGTGGGCGTAACCTCGCACCTGCCCATGCCATGACCGAACAGAAGCCGACGCCTGTTCAGCCCGCCCATTCTGCCAATCCATTTGGTGATCATGACGAACCCTCGGAAAAGATGTTTGCTCCACGCGAGCAGAGATCCATGATCCCCAACCAGGCCAACGATCCTACCAACCCGTTCGGCAACCATGCAGAAGCCATGGAACAGCCAGTTAACCGCGACCGCTCGCTATCATCGGACGCCCCTGTGCCTGCGCCCCTTCGCATCCGGACCCCTACTCCTGATGGTCACACCCATGCCGCCAGCACTGCCAATACTGCCGGTGCTGCTCTCGCTGCTGCAGGCCTGGCTGGCGAAAAGACTAACTCGCCAGCGCCTCTCAATGTAACGCCGAATAGGGCTGCGTCACCGGCGCCTATGCCGAGTCCTGCTGGCACCGAATTCAGCATGAGCTCGGCCACCGCTGCCTCCATGGCCAATGGGCCCCCTCCCAGCAACGTCCACCGTGTCCAACTGGACTTTAAGCCTTCAATGGAGGATGAGCTCGGACTTCGGGCCGGTCAGTTGGTCCGTCTGCTGCACGAATACGACGACGGATGGGTAAGTCAAATAGCAATATCCTTTTGCGCAAGTGGTTCTAACCTGCCATCAGGCTCTATGTATTCGCCTCGATCGTTCGCAACAAGGTGTTGCACCACGTACATGTCACGAACAGGGCCCAGAGCAGGACGGCGGGTGGTGACCCGGTA
>QQTW01003843.1_pt1 | contig 11170 bp, 11 predicted proteins | sample 1904831 | NCBI WGS metagenome assembly QQTW01 (sample SAMN09435610, study PRJNA476489) | Subsurface metagenome, whole genome shotgun sequencing project.
CCTTCCATAATCTCGATGATGGCTTCGGGTCCTTTGCTGTTAGCTTGTATTGTTTGATGATTATCCCCGCGCTCAAGAACGCGCTTCTGTGTAACTTTTCGTATAGAAGGTAACATCTGAGGCTTCGGATCATGGACATAGTGCAGAGCGATGAACCGAGCATCCGGAATGATCGAAGAAACGTCGTCCATAAGCTGTTTTCGCTCGCGTTTCTGATGGTTATTGCGATCTGCAAAGATGACAGGATGGATTGCGAGACTATTTGTGACCTGGTGGACGAATTGTTTGGGCCGATTTTGCTTGCCTGTAATGTTGTCGTTCTGAACATGTCCCCATTCGAAAAGCTTTGTCAGGGCCACTGCAACTGTTGTCTTTCCACAGCCTATACTGGCTACAGGAACCAGTACGACGTTGCGGCTTACTCCGGTCGCAGTTGGGTCATCTCCGGACTCTTCTTGCTGGATGATATCGGAACCTCTCAGGCCCCTCTCCTTCAAAAACCCATCCCGCATTGCAATGATGCCATGGTTCTTGTTGTACTCCGCTCCAAGTTTTGGATTCTTTGCAAGTTGCCGACGAGCGTAGAGCAGATAGTCTTCTGTTATCGCTTTATGCTTTTTGAATCTCGGCGCTTTCCCGGCAATGACAGCCTTGGTAGCTTCGCGCCATTGCCGATACATCAGGTAAGGCTCCTCGAATTTGTACTTGAAGAACCAATCCTGATAATTCGTCTTCTCGTGGTCTTCCTTTCTCCGACAGCGTATAACGAAGCCTTCTGTCTCCCGACCGTTCCACGAACCGGTCTTCGCACAGTCATCCAGGAAGGTCTTGGCTGTGTCTATATCATCTTTGATGACATATTCTGCCTTTCTAAACCCCCACAGATCTGCGAAAGCGTGGACTAGCTCTCCAGGGTAGGTTGCAAATTCCGGGAGATTCAGATTAACACCGTGAAGATATAGACCTGCTGCTTTTTCATCGTAAGCAAGTACATGCTCTTCAAATGAGTCGTCACAAAGCTCGGCGACAGCTGTGACGTTGCGTTTCCTTAACTCTGTAGCTAGATCTGTCTTTGTCTTCCCAAGACTAGCGAGCTGTTTCTCGACCCATCTATCTCCAGCAATGGCGTGACTCAGGTCCACATCAGATCGAGCACCGGTGGAATGCTTGCTGCATACGAGCAACCTATCGCCTTCGAGACCAGAGATGAATATGATACAACCGTTCTCCTTCACGCTGAGCTCGTATGGCCCCTTGGTTCTCTCTGCCACATTTTCCCACTGGGTCTCGTGGACTTCCCCAACATTGAAGAACTTGTCGTAGCCTCTGGTTGCAATTTCCGGAGTGCCGTCTTTCTTTTTGTAAGTGAACAGACCACGAGCGTAGGTGGGGAGGTCTCGACGCTTGTAGTCCCATTCCTGGAAGCGCCATGAGTCGACTGTAAGGCCTTTCGTGTCCGGAATTTCGAATGTAGTCTTCTTGCTGCTCATGGCCTTCTTTCCGCCGCCTTGTTTCTTCGTACAGGCCTGGAGAGCCTTGATCATAGAGGCGACCTCATGGACATCTTGCGGAGCGTATGGGGCCTTCTCGAGGGAAGCCATGGTTCTGGTGTGGAAGATAGGCTTGTAGGGTGATATTTGCTGATACAATGGATTTCTTGAACAACAGACGAGTGTCAATGGGTTTTCTTTTGCATATGAGTGGAGAGCGCGGTGGAACCGAAACAAACAGGAGGAAATTCTGGGCATTAAGTATTGACCCGGGCAAGGTGACTCCTCTGCACTTGCCCTACTTCACCGTCCCCTGTGAGTCAACACCAGAGGTCTGGCTAGTCAGGGACAGAGTCATAGCCGTTGCCGACCCTCAGCCTAGTTGGTTATGATGTCATATAGCCTTACAAGGCCTTGGTACGCCTCGCGTGCTTCTATCCTAGCGTGTCACATAGGTCCAACCTAATCTGACTTCATCTACCTAAGGTACCTATCTGAGTCAAATTGTACCCAATTCGTGGCGACGTGAAGAGCCCGGGGTCTGCTGTCGAGGTGTCAATGGCTCAAGGTTCTATTTACGCATCAATTATCACGATGCCGCAGGAGAATGCTCACGAGCCAAAGCCAGCAGCTCCTCGCTTGGTACAGACCAAGCTGACAACTGCATTTGGTGCTGTCAGAGTATCCAGCACAAAGTCTCAAAAAACCCCAGATAAAGATGGAGAAAGGGCATCGTCCCAAACCAAGTCCAACGATGCAAAGATAGACCTTCATCCGAATCGCCGTGCTAACCTCAAAGGCAAGCCACCAACTCTCCCAACATCGAAGCGCAGCGAATTGCTCGCAGCCGTCGCTGAGGAAACCTTGGCCGTTGTTCGAGAAGTGGTCAACATCGCGCCTAGCTTTCGTCCTACCGGCGAGCTGCTTGAACCGCATACACTGCTCCCAGCCCATCAATCCGAATGTCCGCATCTGCCCAAGTCTAAAATCCGTGTCTTCAATACAGACACCCTGGATACCGCTTCCATGATCCATACCCTGACAACTTCCACACTCACCGACCCTTTCCCTTCTAGACCGGTACTCGTACTAAACATGGCCAACGCCTACTGGGCCGGCGGAGGCTGGATGAAAGGTGCCCTTGCGCAAGAAGAAGCTCTCTGCTACCGTACTAGCCTCTACTTAACCCTCAAACATCGTTTCTACCCTATGGCTTACAGAGCCGCCATCTACAGTCCCACAGTCGTCGTAGTCCGCGACAGCTTGGCGAATCAGCATCGATTCTTGGACCTGAGCAGAATTGATGACCTACCCGTGGTAAGTGTAGTAAGCATGGCAGCAGTGAGAGATCCGCCGGTACTGCGGAGGATCAGTGACGGCTATGAGACCTACGCTGACCCCGCTGATCGAGAGCTCATGAGGGCGAAGATTAGAATGGTCTTGCGAGTTGCTGCAGCTAAGGGTCATCGGCAACTCGTACTCGGAGCGTTGGGTTGCGGTGCGTTCGGCAACCCGCGAGGTGAAGTGGTGAACCTATGGAAAGAAGTATTCCTAGAGCCGGAATTTAGTGGGGGCTGGTGGAAAGATGTGGTGTTTGCTGTTCTTGACTCTAATCACGACCAAGACGCGGACAGTAATTACGGCGTCTTCTTTCGCGGGTTGCATGGCCTGGAGGTATAACTGCGGCCGTTGAGTCAGGCGCTTTGGTGTTACGGAGGTCATGTTCCTTATTGCAGATACCCGACTTTTTCAAGTATTGGATACCACAACGGATACCCCAAAAGCATAGGAAGAAATGTTAGTCATACCTACCCATCTCATTCCACCTTCTGCCTTACGTTGTACTCGCCCGAGAACACGACGTACTATTCTCAGGCACTGACGTGCGCATTCCGTCGAGACTGCGACGCTTCTCAGCTGGCTCATCTTCGCCACCCGCGTACATTCTCTTATAACACCTTCCATCAAGACAAGCAGCACCAGAAGGCTACAGCGTATAGCGGGCGTTCACCAGATGTGGAAACCCCGCCAGCTAGCCAGCTCGGAGCCCAGCCAGCCAGCTCGGAGCCCAGCCAGCCAGCTCGCCCGAAGCCCGCCAGCCCGCCAACTAGAAGCCAGCCAGCGCGGAGCCAGCCAGTCCGCTAGCCAGAAGCCAGCCAGCTTGAAGCCTAGCTAACCAGCGAGCCCAAAGCCCGCCAGCCAACCAGCTCAGAGCCAGCCAGCCCAGAGTCCAGTCAGCCAACAGGCCCAAGGCCCGCCAGCCCACCAGCCCGGAGCCCACCAGCCCGCCAGCTAGAAGCCAGCGAGCCAGCGAGTCTAAGGAAGAAAGAGAAGAGATCTGGGGGGATAGGAAGGCTGTTATATAGATTAGGAGCGCGAAGTGTAGAGTATATTTTGAGCAGGATTAAGAGGTGATTTTGCTCGGGTGAGCGATTTTGCGCGAAAACCGTAATAACGCAATAGCCGTAGAGAGAGTTTTGGGATCAGGGACTTATCTAGACACCAAGACAGAATCGGGAGAGCAGGGGCGGGAATTGTCTTAATATACCAAGCTGCGAACATCTGCGAGAAAATGGACGTGATCGAAGGACGACAACGTGGTGGATAGGTGAGATAGTGTGAACGCATGGGGGAGGGCATTGATAGAGGGATTTAGCAGTTGCCGAGATGGCGTTGAACAAGGACGGTTGTAGAAGCTGGTGGTCTATTGGTATCGGTGCTATGATGGTAAAGATATCTCATGGTTGAAAAGCGACGGTTGATGCAGCGAAAGCGAACAAGTAGACAAGTGGATTTGAGGTAGTTCGATCAGAGGGGCGGCGGACGGGCAGTAAGATGATAAGTGTGACAACTGAGACAGAGAACCTGGTAGTTTATTGCGCAGGTGTGGAACAAATCAATAGAAGAGAGGAAATCGCACACCGTAAGAAGTTTGGATGGTTGTACTTTTATGTTTCTATTCGATTCCTCAATTCCAAGCTAAAGGAGCTCAAAGGTTTTCGTGTACCGTATTGCTGTGCATGTGTTGTTACCAATTTTGCTTGAGTAACTGCAATTCGCTATGAGAGCGCTCGCGACAGAGGTCTTTTCGTTTTGAGTCTCCTATTTTCACTCTAGAAGGTACCATCTGGCTCTTGGCCTTCCTTCGTGGGAGGCTATCTCTAATCGATAGCTCGTACTGTCTTATTCCGAACATGGAGGCACTTTCTCGTTGTGGATGTGATAATCGCAGCGCCTCTTGTAAAGTTCGTCCCAGCTGATCATTATCGGGTTTTTATATTTCCCGATGAGGACGTCCACAATATATGATCTATCATAGTCATCTTCTTCATTTTCATCCTTGAACATTTCTGCGATGTTGCCTCGCAGGACTGTCATGTCCACGAATAATCTGCGCAAATGGGATTTTTCAGGCGTTTTTCCCCATATATACCGCTGAACGCCGCAGAGCAAAAAATCGTCCGCTTGCGATTTGCGGAGAATAGTGTCGATAATGTAATTCTGCATTGCTGGGACGTCGCGCCGATCGGCCAGAAGGTAGCAATCCACGAGCTGCTTCCGTGATACTGTTTCGATCGTTTCCCCAGCATCGTTGTCAAAGATATTCCCGGAGTACAACCATAGCATAAAGCTTTGGAAGGATTCGTAGTCTTCATCTTCCAAGGTGACGATTCCTTCCTGCTTCTCCTTCCACTCGTGTTCCATCATTGCCCTGAAGACAGAGGAATGATGGCATAGCAAACCCTTGTGGATATAGAAGATTTTGTTCGAGGGATTCAGCTTGATTGTGACTATTTCGTCGAGAAGTTGCCTACGGATCTTTAGACGACAAAGTGAATTGATGGATGCTTTCGAGGACAAACCTTAAGGGTGGCTTCGTTGACAGAGTAGCCATGCTAGTGGAAAGCGATTGGTTTGAGGCACACATCTGAAGAGGTGTAGTAAAACTGGTTTCATACCTGGTATTGTAGATAATTCGACGAGTTCCCCCGCTTTATTTTTCTGTTGAAGAGGATACCAAAGAAGTGTTGAAAACCCTTGACAAAATTATTGTCTCGGCGCAAGATCATGTTGATCAACAAAGAATTTCATCCCAAAAACGCAAGCAGAAACCAGACGCTCGCATGGTCTCGAGACCGAAGGAGTGAGAGGTGAGAAAGCACGAATTGATCACCTGCTTAAAACAAGACTACGACATCGACAGCACGATGTCATCCAGCGAAATTGAAAAGCTGCATTGAAACTCACTATTTCCCTGAAGTTCAGAGGATTGGAAGTTGGTCGGGTTTGAAGTATAAAGTGGGCCTGCTCCTCTGGGCTCTGCAGCCGATGTCATATAAGGCATCTTATCCACATCCTGGCGTTGATGAAGCGATTCGGATATTTGAGTTCGTGCATCGTCTTCGCTTCCCCTTCGCAAGCTGCGGTAACCGTGACGAATGAGGGATAATGACAACACTAAATAGCTGGAGAGTGTCCTGTCGCATGACGGAGGGTCAGATGGTCATAAGGGGGCAGATATCTCAGACTCCGCAGGATTGATAGCTTGTAACCGATGACGAACAAGTGCTCGAGGAGCATTGAGCCTTTTGCGCTTCCTAACATGGTTCAGGACTTTATTTCATGTAGTCAGCAGAGCTCAATACGGGGCCAAGCCTTCATCGCCCACTCTCCTCCTCTCTAAGAACCTTCTTCCACTCTCGTATACCCCCAAATAAAGCCCGCTTCCCAATGCCGTCCATGCACCTCTTAACGCTCCGCCCCTGAACAAACCCCTCACACCCTCGGTCCTAAGGATCTCCTTACCTATCGCCAGCCCTCCTGCCCTCCCGCCTCTTGCAGCCTGTTGCACTCTTTCAATCTCCGCTTTCGCATCTTTACCCTGCGCTTGCATCTCTTTCATTACTTTCTCCCGCTGCCTCTCCGCCCCGCCCCCAGCAGCTGCCAGCATAATCCTGGTTTTCACAACATCAATCGGTGTTGTCACCACAGCCGCCAATGTCCCAGCCGACCCCGCCGAAATTGCTGTCACCATACCTGTCTCCAGTAGACTTCCGGATTTCGATCCGTTCCATTCCCTGAATCGATAGATCTTGGTCCTCAAAAACTCGAACAAGGGAAATTGCATGGCTGTAAAGGGTAAATTTCGCGCTACGAGCGCCGTATAGCCTCTCCACAACTGACTGGGGTTGTTACGAAACTTGTTAAACGCCTGACGGGTAGCGTGGCCGTCGAAAGCGTGAGTGGTAGATGAGGAAGAGGAGCCGCGCACGACCATTTGAGCATTCTGCTTCAGGACTTCAGCGGGCGTGAGAATGAAACAAGAGACGAGCTCGCCAGTGGAAGAAGCGGCGGCATGGAGAATTGGTAGAGGGACGAGGGGTGTTGTGGAGGATGGGAGTGATGGGTTTATGGCATGGAGGAAGGTTTTGGTCGCTTCGTAGGTGGTGAAGAAAGCTCCTGCTGAGAGGATCGCGGTGGTCAGTAGGATCGTCTGATTGACAAGGGGCGAGGATGATAGGATAGGAGTACAGGAGGGAAGTGTGGCTAGGACAACGCTGCCAATGCCTTGATATAGACCCCTGAAGAGAGATCTATTGATGGCGCCATTTGTGGTGTAGAGACGTCGGTAGTCGGGGGATTGAAGACGGGTCTTGATGGTATCTAGCGGATAGACGAGAAAGTCGACGGTGAATGCTGCAAATGCGCCGGCCTGTTATAAGATCAGCGTCATATGTGTAAGGAAATTTGAAGGGTACGAATGTGTATACCTACGATCAAGATATCTGTATTCGTATTATTGAAAGACATGGACCCGGGATCCGTTGCAGCCGTGCATGAAGAATCCCCATACTTGCCTGTGTTTTGCAGGTTGGGTCTGGATCGTTCATCGTCATCAATCTGCGGCTCTGTGGAGATCTCCGCACGCATGTTTGAGACGAGATATGGTCACGTGTTCTCCCACTGTTCAGGACCGAGTGTAACATCTTGAGGTTTGGTCGTTCGAGTGCAACGTAGAGAGTTTCACATCAAGGGAATGCATGATATTTTCAGAAAACGAACTCGTATTTTTGATTGCGTAGCCTCACTCAGGTCGAGCACCTCGGTGCTCGCCGATAGCTTCTCTCAGTTCATGTAGTCTGCGGTGAATTTCACTTCCGGACTTGCTTTCCCCCTCGAGCTGTCCTACATGTTTCTTCACTCATTTTTAGGATGGCTCGATCTTTCTAAATTCCTTTTCCAGGTCTTGTTTTGCCTCTATTTTGTGGCTTCAGTGACAGTAACCCGATGAGTCCAGGCGCAGGGCGATCAGGTGCAGGAGGGTGATTAAGTAACGGTCTGTAAACTGGAATTGGATTCCTCAGCTCGGCCTGACAAGACTGGGAGTTTCAAAATCAAGAGCATCCCACGGCTCTGAAGCAGTCCTCTGGCGTTTAATCGGCGGAAAACGACGACATAGTATGAGGCACGCTTTGCAGCATCTCAGGCCGAGCACATCAAAATGGTGCTGGAGCCCTCGGTCTATTTGTGCAAGTTAGGTGTTGATGGAGAGTCTGGTTGATCCCGCCTCACAAATGTTTCACACTTCACAGGACCAACAATTATTATATAAGACTCTATTATACGTATAGAGGTATTGAATAATTATAGACTGGTATTTCAGTCAACGGCAGTCTCGTTCATCGGCTCTGTGGTCAGGCGCTTTCAGCACGGGACAGACGGTCTTGGAAGACCTCTATGTTCTTCCTCTCTCGATTCAATTTGGCACCGAAGAATGAAGACGGAGCCTTAGTCATGAAGAATTCACGGAATTCAAGCGCGATGACCCACCAGATCTGTTTCTGCAACAGCCTTCACATCGCAAGGGAACCAGATCACTTAGATGAAAAGACCTAGTCAAAGCTAAACAACCCTGCCAGCGTGGGAGGTATTCGTGGCTCCAGGACGTGCCTGCGCCTTGATTCTTAGGCACGCCTGCAAAGCAAAGGCAAGCTTCGCCACTCTTGCAGCAGCATGTGCAAGCCTTCAATTCGTGAGCCGATTGGAGCCGCTTTCCTTCAGAGTACCGTGTGGACGGAGAGGCAGAAAGGAAAAGGAAAGATGGGGCAGTTCAAAAGATGAAGGTTCTGCTGAACTAAGAGGGGAAGGGAAGGCGTGCTATGATGCTACGCTTCGCCACGACATTCTTCTTTTACCAGCAAGCTAGGAATCCCAAGGAGGAGGCCTCATAGAATGCTGTTTCAACCCTCTAGAAGCACAGCCACATCTAACGCCACGACGAGGGATTTTGTGCTTGAGACCCTGTCAAGCTGAGGTGACGTGTGTCTGCGCCCAAACGAAAATCCACGAATATGCTACCCGTCGCTCAAAGATTAGTCTTTGGGAACTTTTACCCTATACATAGTATCCACTCTCCTATATCTCCATGTCCCAGGCCTTGACTTGATATACATCTATCACTTGCGCCGAAACTTGAAGAACGTTGTAGACCTCATCATGCCCCGCTAGGACCACGAGGCTAGTGATACATCCCATACCTTACCTACCTAGTCACGAGCAATCGACCCACCAAAATCCCCGTCCTCGAATCCTGCCTCACCCAAAAGGTCGCTTTCGTTTGACAGCGTTAAGGCCCGAGAATGTCCTATTACGACGATGACCCGCCTCGTCGGCGCAAATCCCACCGTAACCGTGATCGGGACCGTGCGGCATACGAAGACGAGGTCTATGAGCCTCGAGGATCCCGAGGAGCTGGAGCACGCCAGAATGCCCTAGTCAGACGGCATCGTGATGATGACAGCGATTCAGTTGAAGAAGTACGTCGAGATTTCCCGCCCGGAGGAGGCGCCTACACCAAGAACCGTCGCCAGCGCCGCGCACGCTCCTACGATGATGATTACTACAACGAACCTCGCCGTCGGCGCGGGGGTGAGTAACGAAACGATCGAGTTGTTGCTTTGCACCGCTAATACCCATTAGGTGGACGACGCCGGGACTATTCATCATCATCCAGTTCTGAATCTCCACCCCGTTCTCGTCGCAAGTCTCTCGGTGAGCAAGCTCTCGCCGCACTCGGTGTCGGTGGAGCAGCTGCCGCAGCCAGTGGAGGAAGATCTCGAGATCGAAGTCGTGGTGGAGGCCGTGGTCGCCGTCGGGACTCTTACTCTTCCAGCTCGCGGTCGAGGTCTCGCTCTGGAGACCAGCGGGAGAAGATCCAACAGGCAGTCAAAGCTGCCCTTACTGCCGGTGCTGTTGAAGCATTCCGAAGTCGCAAAGAGCCTGGACCCTGGACTGGCGACAAAGGGAAAAGAGTGTTGACTGCGGCTATTGGAGCCGGTGGTGTCAACAAGGCTCTCACCAGTAACAGGGATCCAGACAAGAAAGATGGAAGACATGGCATTCAAGCCGTCCTTGGAGGCCTCGCGACGAATCATTTGGTCAATGGCGGGCGTGAGCGTTCTCGATCTCGCTCCCGTCACGGCGGTCGTGGTCGAGACAAGAAGGATGATGGCGGTGGTCTCAAAGGTCTAGCTGCGGGAGGACTTGCCGCTGCTGCCGGAAAAGCATTATTGGATGCGCGGGCCCGCTCCAAGTCTAGAGGTAGGGGTCGCAGCGATAGTGACGACAGTCGTGGACCTCGAAAGAACAAACGCAGCCGCAGCGTAGGCGCTTTCCTGGAGAAGGGCATGGGTATGGGCATGGCAGCGCTGGGCCTCAAAGATGAAAAGAAATCACATGACAGTCGACGATCCAGACGTTACGATGACGATGACGACTACCGCTACTCCAACCGCGGCCCGCCACCAACGCAAGGCCGGCTACGAGGTGGCGGAGGAGATTATGGGGATGGGCTCAAGGGTGGTAGTAGCAGTTCAAATGACGACATCTCGTCCTCGGAGGAGGAGCGAACTCGGAAGAAGATGGGTCGAAAGGAGCGTAAGTAGAGCCCAGGGGTTACTTTGCCCTAGGTGTTCCACTGGTTCTACTATGCGTTCGGTTATGAGTAATGACTTCAGGCGCCAAATGTACACGATGAGCCCTACCCCATTTATTGAATATTCCAAAGTTCGCTATATGTTTAATGATTCTTTACTGATGGGTATTCGAATGTAGTGATTACAGCCGGCCTTGCTTCAGTCGCCACGTAAGTCAAAATTTGGAGCTACTTTCCCCCAAAACCCTTTATTCCGGTCGAGATATGACCCAAGGCCCAAGCGAGTCTGTAAACCCTTTGTCCTCTTGGGTCATGTCTTAGCTCTCACACAATTCCACTGAGAAGTGACATGCTGACTTGAACAAGAATTCACGCAGCGAAAGGTATCTACAGCTCTATCGAAGCCCGCGACAAACGGTACAAATCACTTGCAGATGGATCAATATCACCGGAAGAAGCTCGCAAGCAGAGAAACAAAGCCAGACTCCAAGATGCGGCCAGCGTCGGTATTGCGGCCCTCGGTATCAAAGGTGCGGTTAGCGAATGGAAGGAAATGCACCAGCAACGACTGGAACTGAGCGAATTCAATAAGAAGCGCGAGGAACGGCATGAGAAACGACTTCGAAAGCAGGAAGAAAGGATGAGGCTTGCTACGAATCCTCATGTTACCCGCCCATCAATCCTTCCCGATATCATGTCTCATCAATCATCAATATAATCATATGATCCACTCAGTGACGAATCA
>QQTW01003844.1_pt1 | contig 11169 bp, 9 predicted proteins | sample 1904831 | NCBI WGS metagenome assembly QQTW01 (sample SAMN09435610, study PRJNA476489) | Subsurface metagenome, whole genome shotgun sequencing project.
ATACTAACTGGAAACAAGGAACAGTAAATCCGAAACCAGTTTGCAAAAGTAGCCCATAAAAGAGTCTCTTTCAAACAAAATACCACGCAAAACGGGTTTTCCGTTGGAGAAGCCAGGAGAGACGCCTGTTTTTAGCAAACCAATTCATCCGTGAAGCATTTAGCCTATCTCAATAAATATCTGCTCAAGTACAAATACCACCTGATTCTGGGTATTCTGTTTACGACCATCTCCAACATCTTTGCCATCGTACCGGCGCAGGTAGTCCGGTACGCCTTTGACCTGGTCAAAGAAACCATTGATTTGTATTTCCTCTACGATGGTTTTGGGGCACAAGAAACGATCCGGCGTACTTTTGCCCGTAGTATCCTGCTCTATGGCTTAGTCATTCTGGCAATGGCCTTACTCAAAGGGGTCTTTCTATTCTTCGTGCGGCAGACCCTGATTGTGATGTCACGCCACATCGAGTACGACCTTAAGAATGAGATTTATGCGCACTATCAGCAGTTGCCCCTGAGCTTTTACCGGCGCAATAACACCGGTGACCTGATGGCCCGTATCTCGGAAGACGTAAGCCGGGTAAGGATGTACCTGGGCCCGGCAATTATGTACGGCCTCAACCTGGTCACACTGTTTATCCTGGTGATTTCATATATGCTCTCCGTAAATGTAAAGCTGACGCTGTTTGTGCTACTACCCCTACCCTTCTTGTCACTAAGCATTTATTTTGTGAATACCATTATCAATAAACGGTCCGAGGAAATCCAGCGGAGTTTGTCGGGCTTGTCTACCTACGTGCAGGAGGCTTTTTCGGGAATTCGCGTACTGAAGTCCTTCGTGCGGGAAGCAGACTCGGCCCGCCGGTTTGAGACGGAAAGCAATGGGTATAAGGAAAAGTCCCTGCAACTGACCCGGGTAGATGCCTTGTTTTACCCGCTGATTATGGCGCTGGTCGGCTTAAGCACAATTCTGACGGTGTACATCGGCGGCCGGGAAGTGATTGCCGGTACCCTTTCAGCGGGTAATATCGCCGAATTTATCATTTATGTGTACCAGCTGACCTGGCCGGTGGCCTCACTGGGCTGGACCACCAGCATGGTACAGCGGGCCGCCGCTTCGCAGGAGCGGATCAATGAGTTTCTGAACACCCAAACGGATATCGTATCCCACCAGCAGCTGGAGAAGCCGATTGCGGGAGAAATCAGCTTTAAGCAGGTGCGTTTTGTCTATCCCGATTCGGGCATTGTGGCGCTGGATGATGTTTCCTTCCGGGTGGAAGCCGGGCAGTCGGTGGCCCTGCTGGGCACTACGGGGTCGGGCAAAAGTACGGTAGCTGCGCTGCTGTGCCGCATGTATGACGCTACGGAAGGCCAAATCCGGGTGGATGGCCTCGATATCCGTGATTACAGCCTCGCTTCCCTGCGCAGCCAGATCGGCTACGTGCCGCAGGATGTATTCCTGTTTTCGGAAACCATCCGGAACAATATTGCCTTCGGAACCACCGGCCTGCCGGATGAAAAGATCATGCAGGCGGCCCAAGACGCCGATTTGTACGAAAATATTCAAACCTTTCCGCAGGGTTTCGAAACCCGGCTCGGGGAAAGGGGCATTACCCTGTCCGGTGGCCAGAAACAACGGGTTTCCATTGCCCGGGCTATTGTGCGGGAGCCCCGCATTCTGATTCTGGATGATGCCCTCTCGGCGGTAGACACGAAAACGGAAAATGCTATTCTGACCAACCTGAAACGGATTATGCAGGACCGGACCAGCATTATTATCTCGCACCGGGTTTCCTCGGCTAAGCTAGCCGACCAGATTCTGGTCCTTGACGAAGGCAAGATTGTGGAAGGAGGCACCCACGAATGGTTGCTGGCCCGGAATGGCACGTACAAGGAACTCTACGAGAAGCAGTTGCAAACCGAAGAAGCCTGAAGCGATTCCGGGTGGTAGATGCGGGAAGCCGGATATTACTTAACTTAGTTTAAAAACAACTATCTGTTAACCTTTCCCTATACGAATGAGGAAGTATAAGCGAATTTTACTGATTGATGATGATGTGGCCAGCTTGTATATCAACCGCAGCGTTTTGCAGGATTTGGACATAGTAGAACACATTGATGTAGTGACCAACGGATCCTCGGCCATTAATTATTTTGGTGAAAGGCATGCTCATCCGGAAAGCTGGCCCGATATCATTCTGCTGGATATCAGTATGCCCATCAAGGATGGCTTTGAGGTGTTGGCCGAAAGCCGGAAACACGGGTATTTTCAGGGGAAATCCCCCAAAATCATTATGCTGACCAGTTCCAACCGGATCATTGATCATTTGAAAGCCAGCGAATACGGCGTGGTGGATTACCTTACCAAACCGCTTACCGCCGAGAAGCTTATCAGCGCACTGAGCAAACTGGACGTAGCTGAGTAGTCAGCGCCAGTCCTTTTCGGCATGAATGCCGTAGGAAATGTAGTTTTTCTCCAGCAGGGAAATCATAAAGGGAAAACGTTGGGGTTTAGGAATATACTCGTACTGGCTGGTTCCGTCCCGTACTTCCGCAGCATTCCGGAAAAGCTCCTTCTTGAGGAAGGAATTTTCGTCTAATTTATATTTTGGAACCGCTATTATCATCATAAACGGATGTCAGACTAAAAAAAATTAAAAAAATCAGCTTCTGCGATTTTGTACGTAAATATTGGCCAGAAGATACCACTGAGAGTAGAAAAAAATAATGTATCCAAATCGGGGAGGACGCATACAGCGTTTTAGCGCCGTAAACAGCTTAATTATTTGCACCTTCACCTTGACAATCCCACCCGATTCTCCTTGTTTCGCCTAAAAGAGCAAATGAACCGGCGAATTACGCTGGAATAGATTCATTTAACGGCAAAATTTCACCCATCCACGCAGCCAATGGACCAAATTGAGAAGCTTTCTGCCACTTCGGCGGATGATGACAACGTTCGCACAATGATTGAGGAATGCAACGAACTGATAGACCAGTACAATAAACAAGCGGCGGCGCTGACCGTACCAGCTGCCCAGTTGCAAGACTTGCGGGCCCAAGTGAATACCTTCAAAAAGCGGATTGAGAAAGTCAGGCGAGGATACTGATCGGTATGCGCCAGAAGTCCAGCAAACAGTTTTGTATTTTACGAGGCGATTTAGCGTGGGAAAGGTTGGTTTTACGGGTAGAAATGGTATTTTCATTACCGGATAACCCACCAACCTATGCGACGACTGTTTACCTTGCTTTGTCTGGGCCTGCTTTGTCTGGATGCAGCGGCCCAGCGTAAAAAAAACCACATGGCCGCTTCCTCAACCACCACTGCTGGCGGTATTGCAGCTTATACGGCTGGTATGGAGAAATTTCCCGGTTTTTTGCCCCTGTACTGGGATGCCAAAAAAGGCAAAATATGGCTGGAAATTGATAAGCTGAACTCGGAACTCCTGTATTTTCCTTCCCTGGCTTCCGGGATTGGCTCCAACGACATCGGCCTGGACCGGGGCCGGCTAGGCAGTGAACACATCGTAAAGTTTATTCGCACTGGTCCCAAAGTATTGCTTACGGAGGTAAACTATGCCTACCGGGCCGTAAGCACGGACGAAGCAGAACGGAAAGCCGTGGAAGAATCCTTTGCGCAGTCCGTGCACTGGGGATTTGAAGTGGTCGCTGAAGCAGGGGAAAGCGTATTGGTGGATGCCACCGGTTTTTTTATGCAGGATGCCGTAGGCGCGGCCCACGATATGAGCCAGACCAAGCAGGGCAGTTTCCGGATCGACCCTTCGCGTTGCGCTTTGTACCTGCCCCACACCAAAAACTTTCCGCAGAATACTGAGATAGAAGTCACGATTACCCTGACCGGCGATGCCCCTGGTAATTACCTCCGAGAAGTAGTCCCCACACCGCAATTTGTGACCATACGGCAGCACCATTCCTTCGTGCAATTGCCTGATAATAAGTACCACACCCGTGCTTTCGACCCCAGAGCCGGGGTAATCCCCATTCAATATTTTGATTACGCCACTCCGGTCAGTGAGCCCATTATTAAGCGGATGATCATTCGGCACCGGCTGGCAAAAAAAGATCCAGCGGCCGCAGTAAGCGAACCCATTACCCCCATTGTGTACTACATGGACCCCGGCGCCCCGGAGCCCATCCGTTCGGCTTTGATGGAAGGAGCCGCCTGGTGGAATCAGGCATTTGAAGCGGCCGGGTACAAAAATGCCTTTCAGGTAAAAATGTTGCCCGCCGATGCCGACCCGATGGATGTGCGGTACAATGTGATTCAGTGGGTACACCGCTCTACCCGGGGCTGGTCGTACGGGGCCAGCATCATTGACCCGCGTACCGGCGAAATCATTAAAGGCAAAGTTACCCTGGGTTCCCTGCGGGTCCGGCAAGATTTTCTGATTGCACAAGGTTTAGTCGGCCAATTTGAAGACGGCAAGCCGCTTTCCGGTGAAATGATGCAAATGTCACTGGCCCGTCTCCGGCAACTGGCGGCCCACGAAGTAGGGCATACCTTGGGCTTACCCCACAATTACGTCGCCAGCGTGGCCAACCGGGCCTCGGTGATGGACTACCCGCACCCAACGGTCAAAATCACCGGAGACGGCAAACTGGATCTATCGGATGCGTACGCCACGGGCATCGGCGCCTGGGACAAAGTAGCCATTGCTTACGCCTACCAGGATTTTCCGCCCGAAACCAACGAAGCACCGGCATTGAACAAAATGATCACCGGATACCTGGCGCAAGGGCTGCAATTTCTAACCGACCAGGATGCCCGTCCGGAAGGCAGTGCCCACCCGCAAACGCACCTCTGGGATAACGGGGCTAATGCCGTGGACGAACTGAACCGGGTCATGCAAATCCGGAAAATTGCCCTGCAAAACTTTTCCGAAAAGAAAATTCCGGCTGGTATGCCGATGGCTATGCTGGAAGAAGTGCTGGTGCCCCTGTACTTATTTCACCGGTACCAGGTAGAGGCTGCGGCCAAAGTACTGGGCGGTGTTACCTATACCTACGCCCTGCGGGGTGACGGGCAAAAACCCGTAGAAACCGTACCGGCTCAGGAGCAAGTCCGGGCTTTAGAAGCCTTACTGGCTACCATTCGTCCGGCGGAACTGGCTTTGCCCGAAAAGATCATCAACCTCATTCCACCGCGCCCATTCGGGTATCAGGAAAATCCGCGGGAAACATTCCGGGATCGGACCGGCTTGACTTTTGATGCCTTAGCGGCTCCGGAAGCCGCTGCCCAAATGACCATTCGTCTGCTGCTGCACCCCGAACGAACTGCCCGGCTGGTCAATCATCACGCGCTGAACCCGCAAATGCCGTCTTTGGAAGAAGTAACAGACCAGCTTTTCAACGCTACCTGGAAGCAGACCAACCGGCAAGGCTACGCCGGGGAAATTGCCCGGTTAACCGACCGGCTGGTGCTCCAGCAACTCACTGAGCTAGCGGCTAATCCGGAAGCTGCCGGGCAAGTCAGGGCCGTAGCCGTACTGAAAATCGGGGAACTAAAGAGCTGGTTGCTGGCTCAATCCAAAGCCGTTGGCAGCGCGGGGCAGAAAGCGCATTACCTGCTTGCAGTACGGCAGATTAAGGATTTTGAAGAAAATGCGGCTGAGGCCAAACCTTCGGCTCCATTACCCATTCCCGCCGGCGCCCCCATCGGTTCAACTGACTATCATGAGGTATACATGGATTGTGATTACGGGGATTTTTGAGTTTTTGAAGTTTTTCTTCCAACTGCCGGTTACTTTATAGTTACCCTTACATAAAGTCCTGAATAATTGGCACGTGTAATAATCCGCCCCGAAACAATTTCCCCGGCTCCGGGGAAACCTGTTTATTTGGCTTTTGCCCGAATTGATTACACTCCCTGAAATTTCCCATCTTCCGCTGTATGTCCATGCTTGAGGTGCTCCACTTTGCATTTGAGCCGATCAATCTGCCCTTTACCCTGCTGCTGATGATCGTACTGCTGTACTGGCTGACGGTTATTGTGGGCCTGCTGGATGTCAACCTGTTTGACTTGGATGTAGATACGCACATTCACCCGCACGTGCACGTAGACAAAGGTGTACAGATTGACGTAGATGCCGATGCCGGTTTTTTCTCGACAATCCTTGCGTTTTTCAACGTAGGGAAAGTACCCTTTATGATCGTTATCAGTTTGCTGGCGCTGTTCCTTTGGATTGGCTCCATGCTGGGCAATCACTATATCGGGCAGGGTTCGGGCCTGACGGCTTTTCTGTTGTTGATACCCAATCTGGCCGTGGGCCTTTTCCTGACCAAATTTCTGACTAATCCCCTTCGACACCTTTTCCGCGATACGCCCAACGAATTTGAAAGCAACCGGGCCATGGTCGGCCGGACTTGTACCATATTGCTGCCCGTCAGTGACCAGAAAATCGGGCAGGCCGAAGTAGCCGTGCAACGCGGGGCTCCCGTGCTGGTAATCGTCAAAACGACTGACGGCCACCAGCTGGTCCGGGGCGAAAAAGGGCTTATTATCGACTACGACAAAGCTTCTCATACTTATCTCATTGAGCCTTATCAGTAGAGGTATCAGGTACTAGGTATTGGGTACCAGATAGTAGATTTCATTCTATGCACCCTAATACCTAATACCCAGTAACTAATACCAAGTAACCAAACTCCAATTCCATACCTTATGCTTGTAAATTTAACTATCATTATTACCGTCATCCTGGCCGTATTTCTGTTCGGCTTCTTGGCCCTGATTGTCAGCTGTTACAAGAAAGTTTCGCAAGGCGAGGCCCTGGTCCGGACCGGCTTTGGTGATTTGACCGTGAGCTTCAACGGCATGTTTGTGTTTCCGGTACTGCACAAGCTGGAAATCATGGAAATATCCCTGAAAAGCGTAGAAATCAGCCGGACTGGCAAGGAGGGATTGATTTGCAAGGACAACATGCGGGCCGATATTAAAGTAGCCTTTTTCGTGCGGGTGAATAAAACCAAGGAAGACGTGGAAAAAGTGGCCCAGTCCATCGGTTGTTCCCGGGCTTCTGACCATACCTTATTGATTCAGGTATTTGAAGCCAAATTTTCCGAAGCCCTCAAAACCGTCGGGAAACGCTTCGACTTCGTGGAACTCTACGACTCCCGCGAGAAGTTCAAAAACGAAATCCTGGAGGCCATTGGCCGCGACCTGAACGGCTACGTACTCGACGACTGCGCCATTGACTATCTGGAACAAACGCCGATTACCTACCTCAATGCCGACAATATCCTCGATTCCGAGGGTATTAAGAAAATTACTGATCTCACGGCCCAGCAGAAAGTGAAGGCTAACCAGATCCGCCGCGACGAGGAAAAGATTATCACCAAGCAAAACGTGGAAGCCCGCGAAGCTATTTTGGAACTGAACCGCCAGCTCGCCGAGAAGGAGGAAAAACAAAAACGGGAAATCGCTTCCATCAAAGCCCGCGAAGAGGCCGAAACCAAAAAAGTAGAACAGGAAGAACTCCTGAAATCGGAGCAGGCCCGCATCCGTACCGAAGAAGAACTGCAGGTAGCCGAACAAAACAAGCAGCGGCAAGTAATTGTGGCCCTGAAGAGCAAGGAGAAAACCGAAGCCGTGGAAACGGAACGGGTGAGCAAGGAACGCATGCTGGAAGCCAACGAACGGGAACGGATTGTGGAACTGGCCCGGATCGAGAAGGAAAAAGCCCTGGAAGAAGAACGCAAGAACATTCAGGACGTCATCCGGGAACGGGTCATCGTGGAGAAAGCCGTGGTGGTCGAAGAAGAACTCATTAAAGACACCCGGGCCCACGCCCTGGCCGAACGGGAAAAAGCCGTGGCCATCAAGCACGCCGAAAGACTGGCTGAAGAGGCGCTAGTACAGCAAATTAAAGCTGCTGAAGCCGCCAAACGGGCCGCGGAGCTACTGGCCGAACAATCGATTATCCAGGCTAACGCCGAACGCCAATCCTCCGAGAAAGTGGCTGAAGCCAAGAAAATTTTGGCCGATGCTAAAGTAACCGAAGAGGCAGCAGCTGGCTTGGCCGATGCTAAAGTACTGGAAGCCAAAGCTGCTGCCAGCGAAAAGCAAGGTTTAGTCGATGCCATCATTATCGAGAAAAAGGCCATTGCCGAAGCTGCGGGGATTAAGGTAAAACGTCAGGCGGAGATTGAAGCGATGGAAAAAGAAGGCTTAGTCGAAGCCAGCGTACGGGAGAAGAAAGGGTTGGCCGATGCCAAAGTAACCGAAGTCAACGCCGAAGCCATCAACAAACAAGGCCTGGCCGAAGCCAACGTGAGGGAGAAAAAAGGCTTAGCCGATGCCCTGGCCATCGAGGCCAAAGCCAATGCCATGAAGAAATTGGACGGCGTGGGCAAAGACCACGAAGAATTCAAGCTGCGCTTGCAACAGGAAACGGATATTGCCATTGCCAATATTAACATCCAGAAAGATATTGCCAACGCCCAGGCTACCGTGATCAGCGAAGCCCTGAAAGCTTCCAACATCAGCATTGTGGGTGGCGAAACGATGTTTTACGAGAATATACTGGGCGCCATTACCAAGGGCAAATCGATAGACAGCTTTGTCAACAACAGTGAGGTGGTACAAGGGGTAAAGACCGCTTTGCTGAATGGAAACGGCAATGGCAAAGACCATCATTTAGGCGATAACATCCGCAAATTTGTGAGTCAGTTCGGTCTCAAGTCCGATGATGTGAAAAACCTCAGCATCGCCGCCCTGATCCTCAAAATGATCACCCTGACCAACGATGAAGGGATGCGGGGCATGCTCACTGAATTAATGGACTCCGCCCACCGGGCCGGCGTTTCCGACAAAAAGGCTACTTCGGTGTTGTAATTAATCCGCTCCATAGGGCAGGGTATATCCGTAACGATTTTGATTTTCGCTCCGTAGGGCAGGGTTTAAACCCTGCCCTACGGAGCGAAAATCAAAATCGTCTCCTAACCTGAATAATTTTTTCTTCTTCCAATGCCTCAGACCTTTTCTGCTCTTTGGATTCACCTGATTTGGGCAACCAAGAACCGTGAACCTTTGATCCGAAAGAAGTTGAAATTTGCTCTTTATGACCAAATAAGGATGATTTCGGAGGAAAGAGGCTATCACCTTGATTTTATCAATGGTGTTGAAGACCACGTTCATTGCCTGTTTTCTATTCAGCCTGAATTTTCAATCAGTGAAATAGCCAAACAGATTAAAGGTGCATCTTCCTATTGGGTAAATGAGCAACGACTAATTGAAGGACCTTTTGAGTGGCAGGACGGCTATGCCGCTATTTCGGTAAGCCCAAGCAATGTGCAACGAGTCAGAAACTACATTAAGAATCAGGAGATTCATCATAGCCATATGAGCTTTGAACAGGAATTAAAAGCTTTTAGAAAAACCGCAGTCATTATCCCGTAATTCACTGCTCCGTAGGGCAAGGTTTAAACCCTGCCCTACGGAGCTATACCATACTACTCCCCCAATGACCCAAACCCCACCTATTCATACGCCAGCCGAAACGGCGGCTCCGGTCCAGTTGGAAAGCGGCACGTATGAGATTATCCGGAAGCGGCTGGAAAACCACGCGAAAGACCTGCGGGAACGGCTGGTTCAGCTCAACCAAGCCCGTAAAGACGTATTCGGCTCCATTGAAACCCGGCTGATTGCCAACAACCGGATTGTAACGGAGAACAATTGCATTCCGCAGGACATGATTCCTGTGGGGAAGCACTTTATTTTCGGCTACAACGTCCATTTGGGTCTGAAGTCGGAGATTGACCTGTCGGATGTATTCAGTGTATTCCGCTTCGACGATACCGATCATTCCTTTCACCAGGAGCCGTTGAGCCTGATCAAAAATGCCGAGTTTGAAGGGCTTTTCAAGGAGTTATACAAATACTATAAACACGCGGCCTTTATCAAATTTGCCATTATGGGGCCGCACCTGTTTATGGTGTTTCGCATTGGCAAAGGAGCCCGGGATATTAAGACTTTCAAGTGGCTGATCAAGGAAGCCACGTTGCATTACCTCGACAACCGCAGCGACCACGAATTCAGGTTTCCTTCCCAAACGGACTTTGAATGGAAACGGACCAAGCGGGATTACCACCGAAAGGGCAAATACCCCCATATTTCCATCGAAGACCGCATTTTCATAGAAACCGTGGGCGGCGATTTAACCATCAAGATTGAAGACAATACTGACAGTGGAGAGGGCATTTATTCCGAAAAAGTAGACCAGGCCGAACAGTCGCTGGACGATGCCGAGTTTTTTTACGCCAACCTGGGCAACCTGATTCTGCTAAAAATCAAACCCTACCAAGAGCCCAACTACCGGTATATCATCTACAATGACAAGCTGAAAAAGGCCGTCCGGGTGGATACCATCAGTGCTTCCAATTACTATGTGGCTTGCCTGATCCCTTTAAATTATAGGTTCCGGCAGGCAGGTAAACTACCCCACCACCGTCTAAATTAGCTTTATCTATTGCTTTGCAGAACAATCCCGCCGATGCTGTCCGCGATCTGAACTTAATCAGGGACCGGGCCATTCCTAATTACGCAGCGCTGGATCCTGCCAATCCCCCCGCGAACCTGCTCGAAGAAGTCCGGCGGGAGCGGGTACGGGAACTGGCTTTTGAAGGGGACCGGCTGCATAACTTGCGGCGTTTAAAGATGGATGTTCCGGGTAGCCGCAGTATTCCCTGGAATAGCAATAAGCTCTTGCTGAAAATTCCGGATGCGGAAATAAGAGCCAACCCTGCCGTGGTTCAGAATCCGGATTAAGCCGGGGCTGCCCTTTCTATTTTAATTATTGCCTTCTCGTTCCGTCTTTCTTTTACTGGTTTGACGGGAAAAAAGAGCCTTTTCAACGCTAGGCTTGCGAAGCCTTTGTCTTTTAAAAAGGAAAAGGCTAGTGGCAAACCTAAAACGTCACCAAAAGAACCTATGCATTTCAAACTACCCGAGTCCTGCTCCCCTAGGGACTACTACTCTTTTACGAAAGCCAACCAACCCGGAACATCCGACTAATTTTTAATTAAAACCCGATTCAAAATGAAAGCTCAACCGTCCAACTTTTACCGAAGCGTACGCACTTTCTTTACACATTGGTTAATGGGTATAGTGCTGAGCAGCTCACTGTACGCTGCCACCCCCCGGATTTTTAAC
>QQTW01003845.1_pt1 | contig 11167 bp, 15 predicted proteins | sample 1904831 | NCBI WGS metagenome assembly QQTW01 (sample SAMN09435610, study PRJNA476489) | Subsurface metagenome, whole genome shotgun sequencing project.
ATAACAACAACAACAACAGCACCTAGCGCAGCACTACCATCTGCTAAAGAAATAGCCTCGTTACCAGATGATAGCCCATCCGAGTCGGCACCTGCGAGTATCACGCTCAGGCTCGCTCAAATAGACGCAGAGCCGGGCGAATTCTGGCTCGTCGTGCGTAATGGATGGGAGCCTTGGCCTGCTGTGATTTGCGACGAAGCCATGGTCAAAGACTTGTTCAGAAAGCGATGGTCAGACAGGGTGAACACCCGCAAAAGCAATGGTACATGGGGTAGGCACTTTCGAGACCATGCAGATCTTGTGAGCAAGCGAGCTTTTCCGGCACTGCTATTGGCATTGAACAGATGGTAAGCATGCTCGAAGGTAATTCCAGTCGTTTCTATCCTTGTGCACTAAGAGAGGTCTCTCCACAGTGTCTGGGTTCCGTGCCGTCGGCTCCAACCATTAGACCTGCAGATGGCCGTACAAAAGAAGCTACTCTATGGAGAAGGAAGCCTCGGTCGTGCTTATGGATTGGCTTTAGAACAGAAACCTTTGCACATTTGGAAGGACATCTTGATAGTACATCGTCGACGTTTACGTAGCAGCGCATTGACAGAGAGGCCCTTACAGGACTACTCGGAACGACACATTGCACCAACTGATCGCAAGGTACTCTTGACACCGCCCAATTCTGCACGGAAAAGGGTAAAAGGGGGTTTTAGAGACTTGATGGCCCTGAAGCCCACAGAGGTGGTGTATGAGGATGACGATGAGGAGGGCGTTATCAGGTATCCGACAGAAAGTTCAAGGGTAAAGCTTGAGGAGAGGGCGCCGAAGAACTTTGTCAAAGTCGAAACGTCGATTGAGTCATTCTCTGGGTCTCCCCAAAGGTTCGATGGTGGTGAAGACACAAACATTGAGCGATCATTATTTTTGACACCTCCGCCTTCTGTGCAGAGAAGATTGAAGCATGAGACCAAATTCATGACGTTCAGACATGTGCAAACGCTGCCCGAGCCCTCGGACGAGAGAAATGATACAACTCCTTCAATAAGAGCGAGGAGAATGAAGCAGGAGGGGGCGCCATGGAATGACGTTACGAAAACAGAAGATCCAAATGAGGCAGCTATCGGAATAGCCGCCGCACCTGAAGATAGAAGGAAAGCTCGGCTGATAAGTCCAAGGAAAACCACACCTCATTTCTCTGCAAGGGGACAGCTGAAACGGGAGTTCGATGATGGGATGTCCTCTGAGGACATCAGGACGCTATATGAAGACACAGACGAAGAAAATGGTTTGGGTCCCTCGATGAGGACGAAGAAGGTGAAGCGAGAAGAACCACAGTGGAACGCTCGTGGCAAGTTTGAAGATGAAAGCGAGGCTCCCTTCAAATTTCCTGTGGGCTTTGAGATGAACAAGGAGAGTACGCTGGAGAATTCATCCACCTCGACGCGTCGATCCTCTGGACAGGAACTTGTGAAGCCAACACAGAAAACCGGGATAACATCTGGACATTCAAGGTCATACAATCGTGATGCCGACGTGCTGAATCGTGGAGGAGGTTTAAGAACAGTGAAAAAGGTGAAGCAGGAGGAGCTTCCTAGCTATGAAGCACAGCCATTTCAACAAGCGTCTGAGGTAGCGGCTACGCAGGTAGCCCAGTGAGGACCCTTATATCTACCTGATAAATAGATCTGCAGCTGCTAATCAATGCTTCCAAGTTATGAATCTGTTAAACTTTACGTTGGCCAACCCTCCACTATCTTCCGAGTCGCGAAAGACGCCGTTGCACAAAGCCCCGTGTTAGAGAAAGTCCTCTGCCACGAACCAGGTGAAGGCTGGTATATCATGTCACCCATGCTCTCCAAATTCGATGCGAAAGTTTTCAGGTCTGTAGTTGATTTTCTGACCACCGCCAACTACTATCACAGTCTCGTCGGTACTCCGGTGCGTGTACGAAGTTTGACATCACAGGGGGCAAGGGCAGCATACATTCTACGTAACGGTCTTGTATATCAAATTGCTGGCAGACTTCAGCTCCGGGCATTGCAAGATCTCGTAGCGGAAACGCTCAGAGTACTTAGTACCCACCCCGCGACCGAGTTCCTCACCATTGCGACTACGATATCCGCACCCGGTGCAGCAGAAGACGCGCCTATTTGGCAGGTTCTTGTGGATCATATTGCGGATCATTATTGGGACTTGCAGAAGGCTGACTCGAAGCGATTCCTGGAAGTGATGATGGCTTGTCCGGAGCTTGACCGTCGTGTTACTGCTAGGAGGGCGAGAGGGCCGAGGCGGGAGGTGGTTTTCGTTGAGGATGACGACGATTGAGAGACGGAAGTTGCTTCCTCATTCTGGGCTGGTTGTGGGCTTTGTTTGATGAGAGACGACTAGATGCAAACATCCCAGGATGTATCTAGAGGCCGGCCAGGTTCTGTCGAATGGGCGGAGGATTGCTAGCCATACTGGTATTTACGGCTCCGTCCTCGACGACGGCGACTCGAAAGCCTGTCTCTGCTACTTCAAAATCTTTATTGTGCAATATGCTACGATGTTGCCATCTAACCATCCAGGACACAACCAGTATTCTTTTACACAGATAACATCCTCAAAAATATCAATCACGCCGTGCAATTCCTCACGGGAACTGTCCATTCCCCAAGCCTCTCTCACTCACTGTCTCACCTCTTCTCCTGATGCCAACTAAACCCCACACCCCTACCCATCCCCATCGCCATCACAGCAACTCCACCAAAACCCCTCCGGACACTCTTCTCTGTCTTCAATCCGTCCATGAGCATCTTCGTCGTGATTTATCCAGACATCATGACTGTAATTGACGTGGCATTCCGCTGTCTCATTGGCATTATTCGTCACCTGGACCGGCAAGTTGCTCTTTTGATCATGACCTTATGTGGGTTCTTTTTTGATTGGAAAAGGAATGTGGATAGGGAAATGGGAGCAAACGCACCGGGATGCCAATGACAGGCACGCCTGTCCCTTCACGTCGAATAGTCTATCGCAGCGCTCGCAGATGGGTTAGTGGGATCTGGGGCATTTTTTGGGACTCTTAACTTTGTCAGTAATTTCTCGTTTCCGCCTCCTCTGGCTTCTCATAAAAATCCACCAAGGACTATAATCAGTAAGAGTACTTGGTCACTACATCGATCAAAGCCCTTTTTCAGGTCGTGATAAGTTAAGATGAAAAGGGGGTTGATAAGCTCGGTTTTTGATCATTTATATGTACTAGTAGGAGCTTTGTACCTTGGTGCTGCCCTACTCGTTAGCCCGTCTTTACCGGGTCAACAACGTTACGTCAGCAGGCAGCCTGTTGACATTTTCAGGCATCAACACAACTCTCGATTATCTCGGGAAGACTCACGAATCATCTCTGGTTACACAAAAGTCAATGGAGCAATTAGCCAATAATCGTGTCGCGATCAAGCCAATGAATGAGTCACATGATCGCCTTGCGCGGCAGGCCACGCGCCAAGCGCGTAATCCTCTCGGTTTAAATATCTCGCATCCCCTCGAACCCTCTTTCCTCCTTCCCCACGCTTCTCAGAGCCCGCCGAAACACCAACGCCAGAATCTCACCAGCAGGTTCTCGCGCAAAGCCCTCGTCAGGATCCTTCTTCTTTCTTCGTCGAGGAATTCGTTCCTCGAACTGGAGGAGAAGATCGTCCTGGAAGGCTTCCGGAGCTCCCACATGCAACGTGCGTGCGCAGCGTCATTCTAGCCAAGAACTCCCCTCAACGCTCTTTATCGGAATATCACCGGGGATCTCTTCTGCCTTTTTTTCGCATCGCTTTCGTGCATCATCTACGACGGCTTTGGACAATTTTCAAGCACGACCTTCGATCAAGATGTTCAAACGTTCTTTTGCTTCAAAGGATCGCGCGGGCAAGGCGGTGAAGGCGAGCAAGAAGTCGTTTCGCGAGCATGCGAAGATGAAGTTGCAGGACAAGCTGAACAGTCCGCCGGTGGGGAGGTACGTCACACATGGGCTGCAAGGATGGGATGGGATGGGATGGAAGTGCTGATGGTCGGCGCCAACAGTACCCTTACAAGCCCCATCATCACTCTGGTGGTGGGTCGTGACCAGCGTCTTTTCGCTGCTCATGAGGACGTTCTTTCCTTGTCGCCCTTTTTCGTGGCTGCTCTTCGAGGCCAGTTCTACGAAAGCTCCGTGAAACAGGTCCAACTTCCTGACGAGTACGTATCAATTACTCCGTTACACCGATGATGAGCAGTGAATGACTCATAGTCTTTGCAGAGAGCCCGAAGTCTTCTCCTGTGTCCTCGAATATCTCTACAAGGGTGACTATTATCCACGCTTGTTGCACAACAAGCGCCGAAACTCTTGGGAGCTTGAGGACGCCCAGGATCTACAGAAAATTGGTGGCCGCGGATCGGTGGAGTCTACAATCTTTCATTCTGGAGTGGATGGTGTTCTCCTGAAGGTAAGCACTCATACTTTGGCGAGCTCAATTACAACCTCTAATCATTAATCTTGCAGGATACCGTCATCTATTGCACTGTAAGACTTCCCAGTACTTACGGAAATGCCGTTCATCAAATACGCCCAGCCGCTGACTTACCCAATCTAGGCCGAGAAGTTCGGCTTGGAGGAGCTCAAACGCCTTGCTCTTCGCAAGCAAGGTCTGCAGAGCGGAATCTCAGTCGACGTGATCTTGCGATCTGCTCGGTACGCGTACGAGAATACGCCGGACACGGATTCCCGACTACGCGCTCATTACCTCGCCCTGATCATCAGAAGTCGTAAGATCTTCAAGAGAAGCGGAACCATGCAGACCGAGATGGAGATTGGTGGAAGCAAACTGTTTTTCGTCAGTCGAACCCTACTCATCCATTCTCCAGCGCCAAGTTGACTGGTTCTTCCAGGATCTGTTCGTCGCGATGTGTAATCATATCGATGATATCGTGGACATCACGTACGTCTTCCATCTCCTTCACGGGTTACTGACCGTCCTTACCCTCGCAGAAAGAGGCACAAGCAGCATACATACTTACATCTTCCCAACAGCAACAACCGATCTCCCAAAACCATCTAAAATTGATCTACACAGACCGACCGGACATGAAACCAGGAAGTACACGAGATAACGGTAGCTCGGAGCATTAATAATCCAAAGATAGGAGGAATCATCGAAAAACCAAATTGTGTGTGCTGGGATATGCAAACATCGAGGAGAAGGGAGGCTTGCCGAGCTACTTATTGCTTTATTGCGATCAACCACTCTACTTCTTCGTCTTCTCTGAGGTCGGCCACGCCCCGCGTTATCGTGATTTGGTTTTTCTTTCGGGCAACAGACACTCTCTACTCCTTTTTTTCCTCCCCGTTAATCTCCACACCTGCACTCGCGAAAAACTTACTGCGAAAAAGAAACAACGGCTTTTTTGCTTCCGGCAAACTCGCTCACCCTCCTTCACAATTTTCCTCTGGACAGGAAATAACGAAAGAAAAACACCGTCCGTCAATGTCGTGCTTTGCGTACTAGCTAGCAACAACGCTTTTCTTTTGTAAGAAGATGAGGGGCATTCTGCGTCTGTCATGGGGGAAGCTTCGGGCTGGAGGACAGCGTTGTGGGTCTTGATGACTTGCGCGTCTTTCCTTTGGGGAACTTGATCGTCGAGCGATGAGCCACCTGATGGCCGGTAGTATGGTAGTTTGGGACGAGGGTGAAATGAGATGATTCGTTGGCCACCTCAGTTCTACTGTGGGTTTATGCTGTGCTGTTTGATATTGTAGGCTGTGGACTGAATATCGTAATGCGTGATGGGATGTGAGATGCTCCTTGAGCTGGACAGAGTCTGGCGGCTCGGCTATGGCTTCACGTCGGATTGGCCTTGTAGATTGAGGGAACTTATGGGCTACGGATATACGGGACTTAGGATGGATGGGCTGCAAGCTTTGAAAGGTAAAGGTAAGCTAATACTATCTGTCCCGGGCACGGCGCTATTGACCAGCATATATTGCAACATCTGTAAATCTTCCATCCCCCGCTGTTTTATCTTAGCCATCAAGCCCAATTCCCCTCCCTCATATCCCTCCCACATCTCCCCAACCTAAGCATTGAAATCCACCACCGCCCTGCCGGCAATCTCGCCTCTTCTCAATTTCTCGACAGCCTCAGGCAACCGATCGATCGGAAAGACGGTGTAAATCGGCTTCAACAAGCCCCTTTTCGCGAAGTCCAGCGCGCGAGCCGTGTCCTTCATGTTGCCGACCAGGGTGCCTTTGACGGTGAGGTTTTTGAGGCAGAAGAAGGATGGGTCCGTGCCTAAGACGATGGTATTTGCTGGTGCTGTTTGGAAGTGAGTGTTTCGAACGAAAACACCGGTTTGCAGGGATAGAAAGAAAGCACGTACGTAAACCGATGCACATGACCTTCCCGCCAATCCGATCGCCCACCAACCCAATAGCGGTATTATACGCGCTCGGCGCCGTCACGAAAATCCCGTGCGCTCCCACTCCATCCGCGATGCTCACCACCTCCTTCGCCACGTCCTCGCTCTCCTTGAAATCGACAAAGGCCTCCGCTCCCATCTTCATGCACAACTCGCGCTTGGACGCGCCGGTGTCGATGACGATGGGTCGGAGGCCCATGGCTTTGGCCAGTTGGACGCCTTGGATGCCCACGCCGCCACCACCGCCGGGGAAGACGGCCCATTCTCCGGGTTGCAGGCCGGATTCGACGAGCGAGCGGTAGATGGTGCTGGCGGAACACATGATGGGGCCGGCGATGAAGTCGTCGACGCCGTCGGGGATCGGGGAGGTGTAGCGCGCAGGCGAGACGACGTATTGCTGGTAGGAGCCTGGGATTGAGGACATCAGCGCCTTTTGGCATTCGCGGGTTGGGTGTAGGGGGTGGAGCTCGGTAATGTGAAGAGCGAACCAGCGACGGCGGAAGGCACAATGTGAGTATTACGAAGCCTCTACGTACCTGTAATCGCCAAACCCGTGAAAACAGCTCCCTTGCAATAGGTCTCCTTGTCCCCCCAACACAACTCGCAGCTCCCACACGTGTCGTAGACCGGCTTATACCCACCGCGATCACCGACCTTCCAGTTCTTAACATTCGATCCGATCTTCACCACCACACCTGCGCCTTCATGGCCGGGAGACCGCACGCCGAAGTGGGACATTGGCGGCATGGGCAGGTCGTTCAGCATGAAGTGGATGTCGGAGTAGCAGATGCCGGTGGTATTGAGCTTCAGGAGCACTTCGTCGGGACCTTGGAGGTTGGGAAAAAGCTGTCAGCTGGTCGTCCACGACATTGCTGTAAACATGGCAGTGAAGAAGGCGAAGGCAGAGGCGGAAAGTGTAGATACCAGGCTCAGGAACGGGGACCATCTGAACTTCGACGTGAAAGTCGGGTCCTTCGTTGACAACGACTCCTGCTTTGCATTCTTTGGGGATGTCAAAGTGAGGTGTGCCATTGCTGGCGCTCTCGCCGTTGTTGCTTGCCATTGTGGATGAGAGCGCGGATGGTTCGCGATTGGCAGAGTTTGCCAGCCAAAGTCAAGGTATAGCTATACACGAATGCCAGCTAAGTGTGGATATGAATGATACGAGAATGTGTATCGAGAGTGCTATGGATGTAAAGAAGCGTGGAAGGGGCTTCCGGTTCAGACTGTCTTGTGGTGCCGGTCGAGGTCTGCCATTGCTAATACACTAAGACAAATCGTACAGAATCCGGAGTCTACCAAGCAGAATAATAGTAGTAAAGTATCATAAAGAAGAAGAACTTGAGTGATGGTTGCTTACACTCGGCCATCGTTCTCCCTTTTTAAATGTCAGATCAACAGCGGGGTACGGTTGCCAAGGCTGGGGGCCGTGAATAATCTGGGGAAGGTGCTATGTCGGGATGGCTCGGCCCCGGCATTGTGAGCTCCATGCATGACTAATCATGTAAGTTGCATAAGGTACGGTAAGGTAAGGTGGTAAGTTACAAGTACCTAAGGTAGCTCAGATCACGATTGATCCTGCATGTGCTGGCCTGATTCAGGACATCATGCCGACCAGCATCCTGACCAATGTCAAGCTCAGCGCTTGCACCATTTCCCTAAGATACTGTGCATTGAATGTCTTCAAAAGGGGCGGAGGGCCGATCGCCAGACTGCCTCATATCGTGCGTCGAGCCATCACCGGCACCAGCACAGAGGCTGGGGGTCCCGTAGCCCCTTGGCCCCAGCTTGAACAATGCAAACTCTCCACTTGTGTCCGGGGACTGGAAGCGTATTCGGAAGGTAAGTGTAGTCGGGATTGTGACTGGGCGCAGCCACGCACTGGCACGATTGGAGTGGTATTCCAAAATCGGATTATGGTCGTGACCATACAGAAGGTGCCTCACCGTTCCGGGGGGACCGGGCCAAGTCGCGTGAGCAAACAGGTTTCGGATCGGCTTGTCGGCCTGTATGCTGACGACGTACATGCCCGGTTGGACGGTCGAGGTCCGCAACTCCAGAGTACGCTGGTCGAAGGATTCTGCAGTGTCGACTCCCGAAAATTCCACCTTCATCACTTGTCGGCAGATGTTGGCGTAATCCGCCTCGGTGAGATCGCGCTGGATCGTGGTTGATCTTGAGGTGATAGGTACTGAAGCAGGCAGATCGTTCACCTTGTTAATCACTGGCAACAGGTTCCCAGTTACGACCGGATTGTCGAGAGGGCAGCTTTTGGAATCATAGCCTTTGGGATATTCGGGTGTTGTCTCTGCTCGTGCCTCAAGATTTGACGGGTAGGCGACCAGGGCGAAGGCAGTTGAGCTGAGCCATGTTGCAGCATAGATCAATGATACGGTCGTTACATACATCTTGAGAGAGTCGATTTGCTGTGGTGACTGATTTTGTGGGTAAATCGATAAGAGTCTTTGAAGAAGATATGGAAACTCGCCATTATATAATTTTTCTAGAAGCGCGCATCAGCTTGCCCAAATAACCATGCTACTAGAATTGCATCTGACTTCTCGACAACTTCTCTTCTGCCATGCTGTTGGAGCGCGTTGTTGCGATCGATTAAGAGAAACATTGAGTCCATGGCTGCAGCGGACGAAACTGAAATGACTGCAAGATATCAGTCTATGTCTGATGATATTTGGTGTCTGGAGAGTAAAGTAAAGTAGTGTAGCAATAGCCATAAATTCGACGTTAAGTTGTTAACGTTGAAAGATGGGAGGAGAGCCGGAAGCCCTCCATCGCTGAGTGCGGGGTGAGTGAGAAGAAGCAGTCACAGTAGCATAACAAGCTCGGTCAGTAGAACATGTAGAGACCTATCTTTAAGATTGCATTATTGGGATTGCTGCGAGCCTAGCTAGCACACTGTAGATTCTAGCCACAGATGGGGAGCAACATCTCTCTCGCTTTCCAGATCTTCACTGAAGTTGACGTATGGTTCCCAGCACATTTTTGGTTTGAGAGTGCTGTTCGAAAGGAAAAAGAAATGCAGTATTGAGTTTGAGGGTGGAGGGTGAGCTCAGGAGAAAACGAATTATCTCCTCTTGCTTTGATTAGGGGCTAGATAGAATTTACGTATGAGATATTACAAGGACTGGGTGGAAAAGACTGGAACTGTGGTTAACCGCTAATGCTTGTGCGGCAGAACAGAAAGCACGAAGCTCAAGAGTAAGATCCATCAAATCAAGTAAAGCTCATCGGCTGGATCTACTTCAGATAGGAGCAGTGCAGATTTACACTGTCGTGAGGACGCACGTAATGCCTTCATATCATCGGAGTTTCGGCTGCAGCCTCTAGATTTGTGAGATGTAGGCCAGCGGACCTTTGTTCCTGTGTCGTAGTGCCCATCAGTACTTGCAACGGGTTGAGTCGAGGGAGAAATGACATCAACCTATTCAGAGCTTGAGATTCGATTGCCATCGATCTTCGCGTTACCATCCGATGATTTCTCCTGAGCTGGGAGAGCGTCGTTATTGGGGCGAGCCATGCCCTTGTAGACAGGGCGGACTATATTGGAATATTTGGTAGTCTGGACTGTGGCTTGAACACCGGCGGATGGTCCGCGATTCGTTATTGTAGCTCCGAACCCGCGTTCGCTCTTTGACGCCGGTGCACAAGTGTGGTTGGTGTCATCAGCGCCCTCTCCAAGGCCAGTATCTACACCATCTTGTCCGTGACGGGCCTTGCTAGGATGTACTGGAGAGCCTTTGGTCACCGTAAGAGGTCGGTTTCGAGGTTCCTCCGGGTAATCGGCGAGCTCGGGCGGTATGGTTGCTGTACCATTCTCCAGCGCTTGGAAGCGATCACGGCATGCGTTCCGGGAGTAGTTTGTCGTCGGTCTGGACGCTTTGAGATGATCTGCAACGATCTTCCATTTCTCTTCCTCGATCTTCTGCTTGCGCTGGTAAATCTCGCGATCAGCCGCTGTGATGGCGTTCAAGAGTGCCTCGTCCTGTGATCGTGTCAGTTAGGGACGTACCCAGTTCAGGCTGCGGCAGACCTACATCTCCTTCGTGCCAGCAGGTCAGTTGCTTATCCAACAGCTCATCCTGGTGAGCGGCCAGGACGCGCTTCAGCCTCACCCAGCGTGAGCTGATTGTCTTGGTATGATACTTCTATACGACCTGGAAAATGGAGTAAGCTCTCTGTGTTGCAGCATTCATGAGATAGGCTGTTCACGTACTATGGGAGATAGCCTTGCATCTTGAAGCACTCGATGTGTTGGCATTTTTCTTTGTATAACACACTCAGCATGCCCTCATCTACTCGGTACCAAGCTACAAGAATTGAGGATCCCCCAGCGGTCTTCAAACTTTAGCTGGCGAGCATTGCTCCAGATCCGAAACGAGCAACTACTCCCTATATGATGCACGAATAAGTGCACTATGGTTGTCTCGTCCTGCTAACCGTTTCTATCTGGCAGACTCCTACCAACACTACGAAGACACCGAAGCCCTCCTCGCCTTCAAGTGCGCGTGATTACAGGAAGGTCCGGGTCGAAGGAGGACGCCAGGCTTTGCCAAAGAAAGTAGTCTGGGATCTGGACTCCGATGACGAGATCATCGTCAAGATGAAAGAGGCAAAGTACACCGACCAGCAAATCGTTGAGCGTCTGATCAGCGAAGGTCGTACGAAGTATCATACCAAGACAATCAGCTCACGCTGGGTGAGGCTGAAGCGCGTCCTGGCCGCTCACCAGGAT
>QQTW01003846.1_pt1 | contig 11166 bp, 9 predicted proteins | sample 1904831 | NCBI WGS metagenome assembly QQTW01 (sample SAMN09435610, study PRJNA476489) | Subsurface metagenome, whole genome shotgun sequencing project.
AGCGTCTGATCACTTCCGATTAGCAACACCAACACGCAGGACGAGGGCATTGTAAATGATGACATACCGGTTGTCTGCCACTTCCACTTCCACTTCTGTCTGTGCTCTACCGCGCTGCAGCTGCGTCCGTCCCGACTTCTCATTAAGTAAGGCATGTACTGTATGGTGCTCCCGCTTCCCTTGTGCTTGCCTTACCTTACATACCCACCCACACCATCACCGACACATTCCTCCAAGCTTCCATTCACTACTCACCACTCACCACTCACCACTCACCATTCACCATTCACCATTCACCAACCACCTGCACTACTCCACACTTACAAACTTACAAATTTCTTCCGTTCACTCCAACCTCGAAGTCTTTACAACCCTTGAAATTGTTCACGAACTTTGGCAGATGGGAGTCAGCTATCACTTTTGTATGCTGCTGCGGTAGCTGAACCTTCCTATTGTCATCAATCACCCATCTCACTTGGATGACTGTAACACCTCATCCGCACAACAACTTGAGCCAACATCGGCCAGTATGGGCTCTCTCGTTGTCCCTCAGGGCTGTCTCGCTCTGCGTGACCTCACCGATGCCTCAAAAGCAGCTCGCAAGCCTGCTCAGGTCATGCAGATGACAATCCCCGATGGCACCTTCGGAGAGCTCACGAAGAGCATTGGATCGGGAGGGAAGGGCTTACAAGTGTCATTTGGCAAACAACCGGTATGTCATCATTTACAATGCCCTCGTCCTGCGTGTTGGTGTTGCTAATCGGAAGTGATCAGACGCTCCACTACGGCAACAAGTCCCAGAAATTAATTTCCACCCCGGAATCTGTCACACATGAGCTTTATCGTCCTTCGAACCATGATGGAGTCGACGGACTCATATTGACCGGTGTCGTCAGCCACAAGCTTGAAGCCAGGAAAGCCGAAGAGGTCATGGCGGGCGCCGATGCGGCTCTACTCGCGCTGCAGAGCAATCTCGCTGCAATTGACAAAGAGAAACAGTCCAAAAAGTAAGCTGGAGATCTAGCACTTCCGCTGAGTTACTATCGCAAGCCGTACTTACAAGTTTGGTGATCAAGGACGCTGTTCGTGGCGGATAGCTCCAAGCTGCCTCCGGCCAAGGGCGGGAAACGGCCACCCACCAAGACGACCAGCTCGTTGTCATTCCTCAAATCGAACCGGACTCGAATCTTCGCGAACGGCACGACACGCTCAACCCCAAACAGCCCTTCACTCGGCGCCTCTTCTTCAACTTCTTCTTCCCTTCCGAAGAATCCCGCGCCCACCTCCGCGCACAATCCACAGAACCCGAAGTCGGCCAAAATTGCAGCCTTGCGTACACCTTTGATGCACTTGCTCGCCATACGCCCGGTGTCGGAAAAGTTTCTCGCCCAACAAACCCGGTGTTCGCCGGAGGAATGTCTGGAGGTCCTGCAAAAGGTCGGGAAGCCTTGGAGGTTGGATGCGTCGAAATGGGAGCTGTCGGATAGGGGATACAAGGATCTCGACCTTTGGAAGTTCCCGTATCCTTCGCAAGACGATCGCCAGATGGCCATCGAAAACGCCACCAAAGCCTTTGACCGTATGCGGCTGTCGCGAGCGGATGGACTATGGCAACTACTGCTACCCAAGGAGGAACGTGGCAAGGGCAAGGTTCTTTCCAGGTTGAATCTACATGAGGGTCCAATACAGAAGAGTAGTACTCCGCGTATCCATGTACAGCAACCGGAAGAGGCGACGGGTGGTGGATATGGCACCGGGACGGAGAGCGACGGTCGGAGAGGTGGACTGCTACCCAGTGGAGGAGAAGATATGGCTCGGTCTAAATCTCACGAGCCGATCAAAAAGACAAAGGTCAGCGAGAGGGAAGCGCAATCGAAGAGGCTGCTGTCAAAGAATCCAAAACGGACCACACAGGCAGCTAAGCCCAAGGAGACGAAGCCCAAGGAGACGAAGCCGGCACAGAAGAAGGAAACTACCACGTCTGGGAACAAGGTTAAATCGGCCGAATTTGTTCATGATTCAGACGAGGAGTCCGGGATGGAGGATATTATTTTCACGAGCAAGTCAAACGGTGATATGGCCAAGGCGGAGCCAAGGAGGGAAACGAATAGCTCGCGAAAGTCATCCGGTGGGTCAGATGAGCGTCTAGGGCGAACTGAACCCAGCAGCGAACCTCCGAGCAGTGTGCGGTCCAATGTCACAAAGGCAATCGAACCTAGAGTCCTACCATCAACATCGGCGAGTTCTCGCTCCTCCCATCGGTACTCGGACGCGAGCCAGTCTTCAGCCTCGGACCAGAGTCTGAAAAAGGCTCCGGCACGACCAAGAACTACGAGCTCGCCGCACAAGCCATCTCCGTTGGGCTCGTCGCCACCCACCAACGCGTCAGAAATCGAGAATGACGGTCATTCTTACATGGCTTCTTCTGCCTCCTCTTCTCCGCTGATCTTGCAGACTCGGAAAGATAAAACTACGCCTTCCACTGCTCACATCAATCAGACCACATCCACCACCCCACGACAATCATCCCATGCATTGAAGCGCAAGGCCGACAGCATCGAGACCGACCTCCCCGGAAGCAGTTCCCAAACCAGCCACTCTCAGTCAGGCTCCATCAAACGGCATCAATCGTCCGTCATCTCTCCTCCCACGTCCGACAGCAGCGCATCACCACCTCCAACCCATCAGATCATCTTGACCGCCAAGCGCTTCAAGAGTTACCACTCCCAGTACGAGAAGCTGTACCGCGAAGTATCCAATTCGCCCGAGCCGGACCAGGAGCAGGTGAAGAAGGTGCTCGAAATGCATAATCGGTTGGCGACGTTGAAGATGGAGATTGCGAGGGCTGCTTCGGTTTCTTGATTGGGTAATCAGGCACGAATTGCATTGGTTTGATGGTGGAGCACTGTGCCTTGCCTGTCACACATCAGTTATGGGACCGTATCATCATCCTTCGACGTTTTACCTGGGCTCGCAGCATTTCTGGACAGAAGATACGTGCCTCCAATTATATGATCATCACGAATGGGAGCGAGGGATGGAACCTTTTCTTTAGTGACATTGGGCTCCTGCCACCTTATCAAGGAACTCGACACCACTCCATTATCGGAGGGACACTGGAAAATACTTGGTGGACTTCTGCTTTTTTCGGCCTCTTTCTATTATTGGCCGGGACAAAAGCTATGAATAAAGCGTCTGGTGAGAAGGAGGGTTTGTTTATCACATCACGTGTATTTACGACACTTTAGGAAAAATCGTCATGGAAATGGATTAATGATATCGTGTCTCCGTCTCCTCCTGTGAAGGGGACGTGCTTACTTCTCACGTTGGCCCTGAACTTGAGGAGTTTCTATGAGCAATTGTAGCTTGTAGATTGATACCATGCCTTCAACATGTGAATGTTGTTTGAGGTTTTGGGTCCATGGAGAATCAAGTTGAAGCCATAAAGTGACTGAATTGACGAACATGCCGTTCAGGAGGCCTTAATACGTGCATGTAAACTTTCATGATGAGGGTGCTTTGGCTCTTCTATTTTCGTGGTTCCGTACCTGAATCCCCCTCTCCCATCCAATCATCACCGCAAGTCGGAAAGTCGTCGGACGTCATCGATTCGACGCACTAAAGGGTTAGCTCAGCCCTATTTCGATTTGACGTGTGTTTACATCATGAGTTACCTTATTGTCAATATCGACACTGACAAATTCTTTCTTATCTTTCTTACGCGGCTGTTGTATGAATTGGACTCTTAACGGCAAAGTTTCCTTGATATTTACACTCGCGCTCGTGATATTGCTGTTGAGCGTTGCGTACGAGTACGGTCAACTAAACGGCTACGGTTACGGTCACGGTCGAGGATTGAAGAACGGTGAAAGGGAAAGGAAAAGCAAAAGTCAAGGACAGAAGGAGAGGATAGTGAAGATGGCGACGAAACCGTCCATGTTCAATTCGAACGGTATGTCTCCATCCACACCTTACACTTTCCTCAGATATAGCATCTTTACGATGAGGTCCTCACACCACAAGACGTTGGAGCTGGGCTTGTAGGCGGGCTTGTTGGCCATTGGGACATTGCCACGCACCGTATCTACAGTGCATATACGCATTGGCTGACGATCTCGACTGCGGAACAGTCTACAAAAAACCTCTCGCGCTCTTCTCCCAAAAACCCATGACGGGCTTCTACCGCGACGGTTACTGTCGAACCGGACCTGAGGACAAGGGGAATCATGCCGTTGCCGGTACGTACCCTTTCCCTTTTCCTGCCCTCTGTCGTTTCTAAATACTCCACCCCTCACGATCACGGACTGTCAAGCTTCGTCCAGGAGGAACCGTGAGTGCTGATGCCCACTTGGCAAAAAAACAGCCCTGGTAACGGACGAATTCCTCGACTTCTCCGCAGCCCGAGGAAACGATCTTCGAAAAATCGGTCTGAGCGGTGGGTGCAAATGGTGTCTTTGCACGTCGAGGTGGAAGGAGGCGATGGATGCGGCCAAGGGGCCGGATGATCCGGTTGTGCCGAAGTGGGTTCCTTCCTTCCTTCCTTTCTCTTTACCCTTTTGTTTTTCGTTCTGGGGTTTCTGCGGAGAAACGAGTGGGTGGGGCTGATTGTGTTGTTGGCTTGGCTAGGGTGTTCCTGCATGCGACGGACGAGAGTGCGTTGAAAATGGTTGGCATGGATGATCTGAGGAAGTTTGCGGCCGAGGGCGAGGCGGGGAATTCGGAGACTCTGGCGCAGTCGCCGAGTACGAGGCCTGGGGCGACGATTAAGGAGACGCATCAGTAAGGAACTTGGGTGTTATATATGGAATCTGTCCGACTGTGTCGAGAAAATAATGGTGCATGTCGTGCTCTGTTATTGTGCTCTGCTGGTGGATTGTGACTCCCTCTGCTCGGATGTTGTCGCTGCCTGCAGATGGGGTAAGAGAACCATACTGATTTATGGGACATGTTGTCTTGCTATGCTTGGAGTTTGTGTCACAATGCGATTCGAGGTGGACTTTGGGATGTATGAAAGAGTGACGGCGTAGAATGGCAGATATTCTGGCGTAGATCGTGGGGCAACATCAACTTATCTAGTGCGGAGTGTTCTCCTATTACTAGTAAATCCGCTAAGATAAGATAATAACTTCCAGTCCAGCAGCATTTACAAGACTGACGTCTTCATACACACCCATTTCTACAGCAGAAACGTGAACCATTGAATGTAATGGCTTCAGGTATCAAACGTGGACCTACAGTATTGGTACGTTAAAGCAATTTAGGGTTGAAAATATGGAGACTGAAGGTTCGACACTTAGGTCACCGATTCCCGCGAACAACGGACCGCCGCCCAAAACACTTCTTCCCAAGGGCGACGGCCGACCTCCCGTTTCATCACCGTGGACAATGTCCTTCGGTATGCCTCCGAAATCCCCTCAATGCAACAACGCCAACCGCAACTACCACGACCACTCCGCAGCGGAACTGGCCGACCCATCGACCCACGCTTGACCGGCAGACTCGCTCCGCAACACATGCCAGCACGCTCGACCAAACTGTCCGAAAAGCTGGTGCTGCTTCCCGAAGCGATACCGGAAGTTGACGAGGAAAAGGGCGATTTCGACGTCGACAATGACGCCGTCCCGACGAGAGACGACGAGCAGGCCAGACGACAAGGTGCGCCGAAGGGCATGGTGAGCAAGAGTTACGCGGAGCGCTTACCGAAGGCGCGGAGGGCGGAGAAGTTGGCTCGTGTCACAGCTTATTGTACGGCGGAGGCTTATAAGATGAAGAGCACGGCGGCGTTTGTGAAGGACCAGCATTGCGCCAAGACCAAATTGTACGATGATTGCTTGTACACGGTCTATCACCTACCATTGCTGCCTGGGAGTGAGGGGTACAGGATACGAAGCAGCCCGGTGTTGAAGAGTCCTGGAGGGAAGGCAGTGCTCGACGAGGAGATTGAGAGGAGCGAGAATCGGAATTATCACGAAGGATATTTCGAGGATACGGAAACTTACGGCGTCCGAGGCCACGAAGGCAACGAAAGCCCGCGGAACGAGGACCGTCCCGAGCCGCCTCTCGACGCGCGAGGAGGCAGCGATCCCTCCCGCTCCGAGAGCCCCACACGCATCGGGCCGGACGCATTCGGCTTTGCAGAAATGTTCGTCTTCTCGTACGGGGTGGCGGTATTCTGGAACTTCAGCGAGAAGCAAGAAAAGGACATCCTGGCGGACCTGACCTTCTCGGCCTCGGCGACGGGCGTGTCGCTCGTGTCGCGCCCGCAGCGCGAACAGGATTTCGAAACCGAGGAGTTCCACTTCGAGTACTCGGCCGACATCCCGCGGCCCCGCGTCTTCAACGACATGATCACCCTGCGCTCCGGAGACCACATGGTCAAGCTCGCCATGTCCCATGCCATCGCCCAGAGTACCAAGTTGAGCTTCTTCGAGGAGCGTATGGCTAATCAGATGTCCGAGGCCCAGTACGTGCCCAGGCGCTTGGCGCTGACGGGGAAGTTGGGTATGAAGAGGGAGGAGGTTGTGAAGATTTTGGGGAGGTTGTTTAAGAGTCGGGTTGATGTCAATCTTTGTATGTGTTCGTCCCTTGGCTTCGCTCGAGTTCCCTTCACGCGTGGTCGTTCCGGCGTGATGATAGATTGGGAAATTGGGAGCGTGCCATGCATGCATCGGCTGATTTATCGAACGAATAGCTTCCAACATGCTCGACGTCCCCAATTTCTTCTGGGACTCCGAACCCACCCTGCACCCCTTGTACTACGCCGTCCGCGAGTATCTCGAAATCAAACCGCGCATCCAGGTCCTGAACGAGCGCTGTCGCGTCTTCCTCGACCTCGCCGAGATCCTCTCCGATTCCATCGCCGATAACAAAATGTCCCGTATGTCCACCTCGCTCCTTCTCAAGCAGCCATCTCGGCCAGCTGTCTACCCTGCTTTGTCATCCCCAATCACTACAATAAACACCTGAAGCAAGAGAATTGAAACAAACGCTAACATTCATGGTAACAGGACTAACATGGATCATCATCGTCCTCATCCTCCTATCCATCTTCGTCACCTGCTCTGAAGTCTTCCTCCGCTTCGGCATCCTCAACACGCGGAAAGGTAAGGGTGCCGTGCCGGGGGCTGGAGCGTGTCTTTTTAGTACGGTGGGATTCACGGATGGACTTTAGTAATGACGTGATGGGGCGAGGTATAGATTGATTTGAATGCTGTCTTTCTTTGATGCGTGTTTGAGCGATGGCGCTTGTGATGGGGAGCATCAGGTTACTGTCGTCTTTGAAAACAACCGGCAATGCTACCAGCCTTTCTAATTGAGGGTTCTTTCTTTGGCTACTATTCTGCATAGCACTGTAGATACTCGGGTCCTTTACTCGGTTGCAACTATTCGCCTGGCACCAAAACAGGAGAACTTAAATGTGGAAGTCGAAGCGTAGGTATTGGTCGCTTGAACAACGAGAGCGTTGCTACGCGGAACTCTACGTCACTCTCATCTTCGTCTTACTAGAGGACTGTTCCTAACTGAGCTGGGCTCCTAGCGTGGTGTAGCTACCGAAAAGTCCGAGCTCCTGCCTACATGGGCCTGCAGTTCCCCATCAACACCATCAGCACCATAGGGTATGCCAGCACACCGGCGCGGGTAGTGGAGAGTGAGAAAAGCACCCTACCAATCTGCTACCTCACCGAGGTCAGTGTGACCGATAGGCGTTCGAGCGACAGGTCATCAACGCGGTACAAGCATGCCCGTGCCCGACGCCCTGAAACGAACCGCAATCCCAAACCCCTCAATCCTCCCCCTCGCTCCCATACTCCACCCCAAACTCCCCCACAACCCAAGCACAAAACCTCTCAAACTCCCCCGCCCACTCCCTCATCCTCTCCGCCCTCAACCCACCTCCAAACGCCCCCTGCCTCACATCCTCCCCAAACTCCCCACCCCTCTGATCCACAAACGCCGCCCACCTCACCGAATTCTCCGCCAACGAGCCCAACCCCTCCAACCCCAAATTCTCCCACCCCTGCACCGCCTGCCAGTAATCATGCGTGAGCCCACACTTGCCGTGACCTAGGATGGCCGGATCATCATTACACAACGCGACAGCCACGCCCCTAGCCAACAACGCCGGCAGCGGATGCGCCATGACCGAACTGGTCAGACGCAGGATCTCGTTGGACACGGGACACGACTCGACCAGGATGCGCTTGTCGCGCACCATGTCGATTAGCACCGGATGTTTGTACAACGAGAAGCCGTGTCCGATGCGGCGCGTGCCTAGTAGGATCGCGTCGAATAGGTTGCTGTCGGTCGCGTCGCCTGTGCCTAGGCATTCGCCCGCGTGCAGGAAGAATGGGATCTCCACGCCGGCTTCTACGCATGCCTTGCGGAACCAGAATAGTTCTGGGGTCAGGGATGAGAGGGGGCGGCCGAGGTCTTCTTGGCCGACGAGGTCGTAGCCGGATATTAGGTGCGGGTGGGCTTTTTTGGCGGCGATGCATTGTTTCATGCTTGTGATTATGGAGCGTTTGGGTAGTTTGCGCAGGGTGGTGTAGATCATTCTGGGAGAGGTGGTCAGTTTATTTCTTTCTTTCTTTCTTTTTTCTTCATGAATACGGAACGAGCGATGAGCGTTGCTTTGAACTGACCTCGCGCCCCAAAATCCTTGGCCCGTCTCCGTGCCTTGGAACTTCTGCACCTCTTCGCCAAACACTCGAATGCACTCCTCGTAGCCGTCTTCGGGCTCGTCGCACCCCTCCCGGCGGTATCCGAAGTGAAACGCGAGCCTGAACTCGACCCATCGCACACCGTCCTCGAGGAGTTCTCCGAGCACCCTCTGGATCGAGGCTCGGAAGATGGGTTCGTAGAAGAGGATGGAGCCAAGGATGGGGAATGTGCTTTGGAATTTTCTCCAGATGGCGTTGGGTCCCTGGTGATGGCTAACGGACTCGTGAGGCGTGATTGTGCATCGGTCCTTGAACCAGGCCTTGAACGCGGGGCGACCGCCGTTGGGAAAAGCTTCGACTGCTGCAGTCAGGGGAACGAGCGTTTCTGATTCGTATTGCTCCGACCAGATGTTTTGGTCCGTGCGAGGAGCTGCCTTGGCAAAGCAGAAAGTGATTGATGCTGTCTCGAGGGCTGCCGGACTACACAAAGGCTCCGACGCCCGCAAATGCATGCCTTCCGTCGCCAGCGCCTTTTCCAAAAGCCAATCCACGTCAACCATGGCATCCATATGAGCGTGAAGAAGAGCCCCCTTGGGCATCTTGCGCACGATCGCCCAGAGCTTGGTCTTCTCCATCCGTTCCTTGGCCAAGCTGAACATCATGCCCGGGTAGACATCCACGTCGCCGCTTTTCGCCAAGCTGTCCTCGTACTCGCTGGTCCATACCGTGCGACTTTCCTCCTCGCGGATTCGGGACACTATGCCACATGCCATTTTGGCCATTGGTGATAGTGATTGACGGAAGGCATAGTCTGGTACCAGATGTCAACACATTTGTTCTCGGTATCGACATCGACGTGCACAAACCGCTGCGTTGTTTCATCTCTTGGTCTATCAGCGCCTCTCGTCCTTGCAGGTAGCGTTGTATGAATTGATCGTCCATCTGCGGAAGGCCCTCCTCAATCTCCCAATCCTCAATCTCCTCTTCATCTTCCTCCGCGAAATTGTCCTCAACGTCCTTGACTTCTGAAGTCATGATGGGTGGTTGACTTATTCTTTAAGGAATAAATTGTGAGTAAGAATCGATCAAAGATTACTATTAGTCGTTCAATGAACGGTAATAAACGACACATAAGCTTCAAATGAGGGTCCAATGAAAGGAGTGAAAGTAGTTCTATCGCATCATGAACCAATCATGAAGCTCAATCCATACCGAGCGGCCAGAATGTTCGGAAAACGGAGTTTGACGTTGCACAAAGTGAGTACTAGAGAGGTTTTGCACCGGTTCAATTGATAAAAACCAACTTAAAACCAACTGCCTAGAACAGTAAGCGTGACACTATGCCTATTAAAGATGTATAAAATCGGCTACTTCCGTACCCTATAGAATGGCCGTGACTGTGGTTTTAATAGTAGTATTACTCATTATTATTAATTGAAAAATGCTTTCTTTTCCAAAAGAACAATAGGATTGCCTGAGAGTGCTGTCACTGCCTAATTAGGCCTAGTTCACCTGTCAAAAAAACTCTAAATTTGGTGTTTATTTTCGGAATTTACAAACACCAAATCCACGAAAATGGACATAGGCATTGACAACGACGAATTGATAGTTCTTGTTGTGTTTATATATGTTTATATCATTTGTTATAATCAATTGGAGTGGCCTCGCCATCAATATGTCGCTCCTGTCGAGTACGCTTCGTTTGAATTCAGTTTGAATGCCTGGGATGATGAACGACAGCGTTGGATGATGCGGTAAGATCTTTACCAATTGTAGCCATTGACTAATGATGTTTTATAGGTTCACAAAGCACAAGATTTGGCTCCTTCTCCCATTCCTAGATTTTGAATCCGTCGTGTGGCGCACACAATACAAGCCCACGCCCGAACTCGCTCTCTGTCTCGTCCTGATTTGATTGTCGTTTCCACAACAACTATTTGAACTTACGCTTCTTTTCAGCCATTCAATGGCCTATTTGTCGCCAGTAAGGGTGCGTTCTCCTCGATAGGGTCCAAAGATTCCGTTCAGGTGTTTGTACGCCTGATCGCCGAACAAAAACAGCTGGCGGCGACCACGGCAGACTCTTCGAAGATCGGCTTCAAGCCCCAAGGCTCAAACAATGGCATGATTGTTTGCCTTTCCTTCATAGGGGTCGGCAATTGATCCAATCAGGCCGTCTGGGCAGACGACGGCCTGGTACTTGAAGCCATGATGCCTCTTGTATCCCAAGTACAGCACCTGCTGTTCATCCTTTGGCCGACAAGTTCCTCGAAACGTTTCATTCACAAAGCCCCATATTACCGCCTTTCCTCCCCATCCTCCTGCCCGTCGTATCGCCCTGGTGTACTGTCGTAGGCGTCGATATTGTAGAGTTGGATGCCAGCGAAGCATCTTGCTGTAGCGACGACACAGATGCTCAACTGCATCTGTGTATACTGTCGACAAATAGGCCATTGAATGGCTGAAAAGAAGCGTAAGTTCAAATAGTTGTTGTGGAAACGACAAT
>QQTW01003847.1_pt1 | contig 11166 bp, 5 predicted proteins | sample 1904831 | NCBI WGS metagenome assembly QQTW01 (sample SAMN09435610, study PRJNA476489) | Subsurface metagenome, whole genome shotgun sequencing project.
CTAAAGACTGGAGGGAAAAACTTCAAAAAAAACTGTTGCTTCTCTTTGATATTGCGTGTCATCCTTAGTGCTGGTATGTAGGTCAGGTTTTGTATTTGAGCTCTAGGCAGGGAACGTAGACATACCAGGGGCCATGCTAACTGGTAAATTTATTAGCACATAACCTTAAATCGGAAACGATAATACTGACTCTTCTCTGTATCGTTTCAAATTGACCAAATGCCCGAAGGCGAGAATAATTGCCTTCCATAACTTAGTAACTCAATATTTCCTGACGTTGCAAACGGCATCAAAGCGACGATTCCACAGTGGGCAATGCACATGACTTTTGATATGTTTTGCTGTAAATTATAGGATTCGATACTGTAATGCTTCTGTCCACGCAAGCTGGAAAGCAATGCGTCCAGTGTGCAGTCTTCTTTCCCGGTCGTCGGCACCATAAGTCGAGGGAGTATCCCCTCCGTGCCCGCACAGGGATATAAAATGGATCAATTAGCGTCATCGATCTTCTTTATTTGAGGTTGACACAACTTCAATACAAGCAGCTTGTTAGAATAGAAATTAAGATCAGAGATTCTCTGCAATCAGGGCTTTATAGCTGTTACAAAGTTATCTATTTTCTCCTTAGTGATGTTGAGCACTGATTGAATGAGCTTCTGTGGACAACTTTATTTGAGCTTAAAATCTGTCAAGGACGCTAATTGAGCCATCGGGCACGGAGGGGATATCATCTCTACCTACGTTATTGAACAAAAACACATTCATCCGCTATATCACCAGCGGAATCAGCTCTAGATAGTCAGCCCTCAGCTTTAACGAACCCGACAGAATCCTCCATCTTATACAGCCTCTCCCATGATCTTTCCAACCCATCCACACCATCGTCTAACGATACATACAGCGCCTTTGACTATCCCACCTTCTCGATCCGTCACCGCATCGACCCATCACGATCCACCTTGCCAGCTGCACCAGCAAGCTAGTAATGAACGAGGAGAGAGCGCAGTGATCGGCGCGGCGGCATCGACAGCCCAAAAGACCGTAAAGGCCGCTGCACAACAACTGTCAGATATCGGGAATGGTGTCGAGAATAGGGAGCGGCGGAGACTACGGCAAGAGAGACGCGCGCAGCAGGATCTAAAGTTGAAGGCGCAGACAAAGACGGAAGTAAGTAGTGAGTCGACCCCGCAAGCGAGCAGCAAAGCTATAGCCGATGTCAATCCAGCGATAGAGTACTGGTGATGAATCTTATAGATACTCTTATACAGCGGTCTCCAATACGGCGCGCGATGCGAGAGCTAATACTGGATGTTCTCCACGAAGAAGAAAGAAGAACTCCACAATGTGATACGCTATCTTATAAAGCAGCGGTTCAGTACAATGCCCCAATACTTTAATCTAATTGAAGCGCATGGAATACAAGCGGCCATCCCTCTCCAGTTCATCGTCCCCTTCGCCGTCCTCTTTCCTCGGCTTCTACACGGGTGATACTCGAGTAGCCGTTGGGTCAACATCTGGTACCAGATGTTGACCGACTCGGCAAGCACAGCAATTCTCCGCATCACGGCATCTGCTGGTCCTGTTGCAATCCATTCTAGGGTGGTGGACATATAGCAGAGAGAGGAGGCGGAAGCTGATGCATGACCCATCAAAGGCAGTCATTCATCGCTGCCTCGGCCGCTTAGCTGGATTGTGGCTTTGACACAGGTTCCGCTCGGCCTCACCCTCCACGGCTTGCCCGTCTCGTTGTTTCTTCTACACGCCATTGTGGTCGCTGCCTTGGTGCTGCTCTACTTCACTTTATCGTATGTTGATGAGCGCAATCGAGGACGAGAGTACAACAGAGACCACAGTTGGGCATCAGGGGCGTGCAGTACTTGTAAGGCAGCATGCTGAGACCTTTCCCTCAGGATTCATCGGGTGAATGTCCGAACCAAGCCGTCCAATCGTCCCGCTTTCACAGCCATAAGAAACCCATCTGTCTCGAGATCCTGTCACGCTCTTAATCTCACGTATCTGGTGGCCCTCCTCCTTCGCACCTTCTTAACTCGATCACTTCGTTCTCATCATGTAGCTTAGTCTTCGATTCGGCTCCTAATCCTCTTCATCACCAAGAGTCAAGCCCTTACAGGTAGTAGGTTATTCTTGGTGATAGATGATAAAAGGAGGAATACAGGGACAATTAGAGAGGGTTGTTTGGAATCGAGGGAGCAATGGCGCTGCTTGAGAAAGTGCTATCGAGCTGTGCAGCTGAGCAGCCCGAGCTTGCGTAGATTTAGCATTGGGTCAGTTACGTCGATCAAGTAAGAATCTCACGTTCTTCCGCAAAGACATTACAACATGGATCAGCATAATGCCAAATTGTGGTTCAGCAAGCACGACAAGCCCAGAAAACGTGTAATAAATATCTCGACCGGGACTAGGTAGTCGTCAGGTTCCGACGAAGCGTATCATGAATTCTAAAGGTAGAAATGTGACAAACAATAGATTAAAATGTGTGTTAACATTTGTCATCAGAGCCGACTAGTAGAGAGAAGAATGCGAGAATTAGTGAGCTATCTGTTCTTTCTCTGCTTTGAGATAGTTGCTAGGAGAATGAACATATATATATATATCAGAAGCGAGTATGGAGTTATAACACTGTGTGTAAGTCTTAAGATTCAATTAGAATATTAGTCACATGAGCCTAATAGCCGACCGAACAAAAGACGAAATTGTTAGATTACTCTGCCCAAAGGGCGCCTATTGACTACTGCGCTAACTAAATCTTGGCACTGAGGCTAGCCTGCAATAGTAGCAAGCCTTTGTCTGAATAATGAGGAGTCGATAGGTTAGATGTAGCTTTCGGTGGCACACTCGTAATACTACTCGTAGTAGACAGGGTGAGACATTTGGGCGCATTAAGCTTTTTGGTCGTTTTCGAGGGATGGTCACAATTAAATGGTAGCCGAAGCGAGCTTGAAGCCACAAGCTACGTCAGGACACCCGTAGCGCTAAGAGTGACAAGTGATGCCGCATCAGCTGGTAAATCCTACTTTGGAGCGTTTTTACTTGTCCGGAAATCATCACAGCAGCCAGTGCAAGGCGGGTACAACTGCTAACTACTTAACGTAGTAATGCATACAACTCGCAAAAGTACATCCGTCTCCAGCCTGCTCAAGTTACATCGAAAGAACCAGAACACAAGTGACGCCAGAGAGCTAAACATGTTCCTCGATGGCCAACCCCAGGATAGAAGAAACCCTGCACTCGTGACTTGAGTATTCGCTCAAAGCCGTGAGACACCCTATCGCATGCCTCGTGTTCTTTTGTCGATAGGATCGTGGGGAAACACCTTTGGGCAAGATAATAGTCGATGCAGACACTACGAAAAGATGCATCTCTTCTCATTGGTTGGTAACCGTACTGAGCTCGCTTAATAACCAAGAAGGCAAGTCTTGAAGACTGAAATTGAGTGTTAGTCAAAACCTTGTCTGCCATGCCTCTATGAGGTGGGAAAAAGTTCTATTTCAGTATGTGCCAAGGCTCTAAAAGCGGCTTGCCGTGCAGCGGTACTAGGTCGGTTTTGGTCTCCAACCTTAAAGGGCTAAGCTCAAAAGGGCTAAGATCGAATATACATCTTAGTTGTAGCTTCAAGAGCTACTCGTAGCAATACTTCATCCTCCAGTGGTGCTTGTCAAAGTCCCACAGCCGTATTTGCGGAAGATCAGACCCACCTTGCAAAAGAAAAATGGCTGGAGCTTGCTTCCACAACAATCTATCCATACAACATCGAGCTTCTGCAGGTGACTGCTCATCCAAAACTTTCTTGGATGTGACTCTCGAACTTCGTGTATGCAAGCCACTTCGTTCCTTTGTCTTCATCGGGCGATTCTACAGCTATCTCCATGGAAAACCAATATGTTCTCGTGAACTATCACGAGGTCTAAAAACGTCTCAGACATAGATAAAGCACCCCTCTCTTTGCTCAGCGTAGCAGCTGGCATATAAGTTGGATTGTGGTCCCACCCAGTCTCGCTTTTGAGTCTCCCCAGATTTCCCTGTCAAACATGATTTTCTCTATCTTGCTGACCCTTCTGCTGTCGGTGGTCCCTGCTTTGTCCACTCCGTTTGTGGGAAAGAGGACTGAGGGAACATGTAACCGAGACAATGTACTCAGAGCACTGGTCGACAGCAGATACATCGATGAAGCGATTCCCTTCTGCAGCAAATATATCAAGGTTCCTGCTTCGACCGTCACAGCTACTACGGGTTGTCAGACTGTCACTATCACTGCGATAGTGGATCCAATACCAGTCACCATGTAAGAGCCATGCCTAGTTGGAGCTTGAGGTTTATGCTAACAAATTTCAGTACTGTTACGCCCACGGTCACAGTTACAACCACAACGCCGGTATCAACTGTTTACTCGACCTATGTTCCCCCTTACCACAAGGAGAAACGGGATGTGCCGGTCCCAACTTTTGTCTCCCAATATCCGGCTTCTCGAATCTCAAGTGCTTGTTCATGCTTGACCATCACACCATCAACTACTACTGTGCCCTGTCCTATAAAGGTAAGGAGCAGAAACGAACTTCTACTTTTCCAGCTTGATCTTATTCACTGTGCTAAAACTGTGTTTCAGACAGTCGCAACCACCTTAAAACCACCAGCGCCGACCATCACCATCACCGCTAGTCCCCCAGCTACCACTACCAAAACAGTCTCCGGTCCCGCCACAACCCTTCCCGCTCTCTGCAAACCATCCCTCTTCCTCGACTACCTTAGCGGCGTCGACAGAGAGGGCTTTGGTGGCTTAGTCCAAACATCGGACGCAACCAAGCAAGCTTGCTGCGTTGCTTGTTTCAATGCTAAGGACTGCACTGCCTTCCAATTCCGTCCTGACAATCCACCGGAGACTCGCTGTGAGTACTTCACCCGCCGTTCTCCGACAGACCCGAGTAATCGGAAGGATATCTGTCCATTGGGGGTTACGATTGGAAGTGGACTTGCAGGTCCGGTTGGGTCTGGGCAAGGGTCCTTTTTCCTCAACTACGGGCCATGCTTGGATAATTCGCCATTGAGTGGGTGAGCTGGAAAGGGGACTGGTAACTGGTGTACAGTATTTGCGAGACAATACGTATTGACTGTATGGCTGAATATGAATCAGTATCATGGTTCTGCAGATCGCAAATGGAACAAAATTCTCCGTCTGGCATCCTTGCTTACAGTGAATCTCACTCGGCATGATTCAATAGGTGTAAGCTGAAACAATCAAACAATTGTATATGTATCATTCTTGCCGGTCACTTTGCATTTTTTCGGCTCACCAGCAAGTGACATGCTTGCGTTTGCAGTGTCTTCTTTGTTTCTTTGTGTAAATACTTACGGAGTGGGGTCGAGGGGTCGAGGCCTTAATGCGCACAGATCTTACGTAGTACTACAAGACCGTCGTAGGCTGCACTAGTAAAGCATTCATTGAAATTCATTGCAGCTGCCAGGTGGCACCATGACAATGCGATGTATCCAGACAGGGACGAGATGCTCAGCCACTGCGATCCTGTAGAAGCAGTGTGAGATTTTTAGCCAGTAAGGCTAAGATGGAATCTTCAATGATGTCTATCGGTTGCCCGAATCAACCCTCATCGATGAAGACTGAAAAGGACTAGTTAGCATAGTCTCTGATGGTCGAAATATGCTCTAAATGTCTTCATACTCAGTATTCTCAGACTGCTGCGGAGCATTCTTATCCGGACCATTGGTATCCGCGGGGGAAATGTAATGTAAGTATTCTCACCAGGGCAAATCCACCTTACTTGAGGTTGCCTTTGCGGGAATTGATGGGCGGTTGTGCGTTTGACGCCTGCCAGTAGGCAGTGAATATTGCTGTGAAGCGTTAAATAGGCCGATTCCGGCCTCGGTATTAGCAAATAGGCTTGGCCACAAAGACAAGTTTTCACTAGATGCCCAACTTTCACTTAAACGTAGGGCCACTAAGTCATTTCCTTGTTAGCAGCCGCCTTTTTCCCGTGATTAGCCTCACTCACCTTCCCACCGCCCTTCACCCTTCGCCCTTTGCCTTTGCCTAAACACCGCACCCAACCTCAATCTAACCTACCCCCATCCTGCTCCCTCCTCCACTACGCCCTTTCAACCACAATCACCATCAAATTCTTACCACATCAACCCATTCAAGTAGCCTTCACTTTGTGGTAGGCGGTCTTCTGTACGTTGTTCGTAAGTGTCTGTCTGTGGTCATTCTGCTTGTTGGTCTGCTTTTCCGGAAAAGCAAGGTCAGCTGCACCTCACCTGCATGCCCGATCTACCTTCCACCAGCACATCCATGATCTCATCCAGCATTCCTACTCCTACAGCTTGACAACTCAAACTCCTCTCCATTCTTGGTCCTTTCAATCTGCACTTGGTTTGTTCTTCGGGAATTGAAAGGCTGTCACGCTGACATTGTTTTGAAGGCTAGGCTGAGACAACTAAGACTGGCCGTGGTCACCCACCACCTTCACCACGAACATCCACTTCACCACATCAGTGTGAGAAGTTTCTACTCATCCTCCATCGAGTCTCTTCGAATCATACCCAAACCTCTTCTTAGAAACGAAGTCAACTGTAGCAGCTGAAAGGCTGTACACCTTGACTTCGAGATGACGACCATGGTATGTACAGCTCTTGTTTCTTGAAGTTTTGGTGACGTTTGGCTGCCATTTTATCTTCTGTCTTTTACACCCCTCTCCTTGCAGTACGTGGCGTGATTGTAATGCATGCTTGCAATTAAGTCTTGATCCCTCTCAGCTAACGTTTTGGTGATCAGGATCTTAGGGTCGGCAACAAGTACCGCATCGGCCGAAAAATCGGAAGTGGAAGTTTCGGCGACATCTATTTGGGCACCAACATCATCTCTGGAGAGGAAATCGCCATCAAACTGGAAAGTGTCAAGGCCAAGCACCCTCAGCTGGAATATGAAGCTCGCGTCTACAAGTCCTTGGCTGGAGGTGTTGGCATCCCGTTCGTTCGTTGGTTCGGTACCGAATGTGACTACAATGCCATGGTGCTTGATCTACTTGGGCCCAGCTTGGAGGATCTCTTCAACTTCTGCAATCGCAAGTTCTCCCTGAAGACTGTCCTCCTGCTCGCCGATCAGCTCATCTCCCGCATCGAATACATCCACGCCAAGTCCTTCATTCACCGTGACATCAAACCCGACAATTTCTTGATGGGTATCGGCAAGCGCGGCAACCAGGTGAACGTCATCGACTTCGGTCTAGCAAAGAAATACCGTGACCCGAAGACCCACTTCCACATCCCATACCGCGAGAACAAGAACTTGACTGGCACAGCTCGATATGCTAGTATCAATACCCATCTCGGTGTCGAGCAGTCTCGTCGTGATGACATGGAATCCCTTGGTTATGTGATGCTTTACTTCTGTCGTGGCTCTCTTCCATGGCAGGGGCTCAAGGCCGCAACCAAGAAGCAGAAATATGACCGTATCATGGAGAAGAAGATGACGACGCCAACCGAGACCCTCTGCCGAAACTTTCCCAGTGAATTTGGCACGTATCTGAATTATACCCGTAATCTTCGCTTCGACGATAAGCCCGACTACTCTTACCTCCGCAAGATCTTCCGTGATCTCTTCGTGCGCGAGTCCTTCCAGTACGATTATGTGTTCGATTGGACCGTCTACAAGTACCAGAAGACTGCGGCGGCCATGGCAGCTCAGGATCCGAACCCCGAAGAGAAGCCCAGTCGTCAAGCAACCAATGTCGCCACAGCTGGGGTCATCAGCCCTGGGGTCATCAGTCCTGGGGTCATTACTCCTGGGGTCCTTAGTCCTCACAGTCAGTCAGCTACGACCAAACCAGCCGCCAATGCTGCCACTCGCCGCAACAAGATTGTAGGAAGAGGTGACGAGTTCCAGCCAGGGGATGGTGATAGGATGTGAGTATCTGAAAACCTCGGTTCCGAGTAAGGGATCTTCTCTACGTCTACTGCTATGCTTGCGTGGAGGTGTGAATCGAAAGTCTGACAAATGCTTTAGGCTTCGGCACTAGAACTTCGTGCTACTCTCTAGATCAAACTGGCAACCGCCCATGTCTATCAATTGTAGCAGGATGACGGCTGTTGTGAACTGCGGTTCTGAACCAGGCAGACCTGCAACATCTCATGGAATTTTCATTCCAGACTTTCCTTCTCGACTCTAGACGCAGTGGCACTGGGTTTGCTTTCAACACATGGCAAGTCCAGCTGCTGTTGCTCTATCCCATTCCTATCTTGGTCATGGCTTGCTCTTCCGACAATTCCCCTTGACTGAAATCCCATGTTTATGGCTGCTTGGCACCGACGAATTCGACAATTTGCAACCCCCGTCGCGTACGAGCATTCCTTTACATCAAGAACATCGACCATTGGCGGTGTCAAGGCGGAAACGAGTTTACGACGGCTTATTGCTTGACTACATCAGCAGCATTGAGGCTCTATCTCAGCAACAATCCTCTTCGGCATGGTTAAGGCTTCATGGTATGGCTCGAAAGGAATGCTTGCAAAGCTTGCATCCGTCAATTACCCCAATGATTTTTACAGCACGTTTTCTTTTGTTTGTTCGACCTCAAATTGCACCAACTTTACGAATGCGAACGATGACCAGAGGAGGTGCGTGAGGAAGATGGAGAGAGCGGGATAGAGGAAGTTGGGAGAACATTTCGCCGGGCTGAAAATGCGCGACGTTGTTCTACTTGACATGGTATCTGGTGATGGATCTGTCTAGGGCGGCTTCCGGGGTGGTAATGGTCATTTGCTGTAGCGTGGAGTACAGCGACTTAGCCGAGACTTTCATAGCTTGATGAAAATGCGATACTAATATGTGCCTCTTGACTGTTGTGGGTTTCCTGATACTATAGTAGCAGATATGACGAGTGACCAGGTACCGAAAGATGTGATCAAATGCGCTCTGTAAGAAGGGTAGATAAGTAGGATAAGCAGATACAGACGTCCATGAGACTCCAGTGCATGTGTTACATTGTACAATTGATAATTACCCTTTGATCATGAATCTATCCAATCAAGATGATAATTCAATGGGACATCGAACGTTCCTGGACTACTTACTGATAGGCCCCCGATCTCAAGGCTCTCCGGCCCTCATCACCCCTGCGCTTGAAAACGTGGCAGCAACGCACATACCATGCATCTGGGGTCCAAGTTTCCATGACGCCCTCATCGAAGATACATACCTGATAGTTATCACCTTTTTCATTCATTCATTCATTCATTCATTCATTCACTCACTCACCACTCACGACTGAGAAGTACTGTCCCTACGTATGATCTCGCCTGGATCATATTCTTTTGCTAACAGGCAGTAAGCATAATATATAAACTGTTCGAGACAAGTACTTACGTACCGAGTATACGCAGTATGAGAGGGTTGCGAAATGATGGGGCCAGATCGGGGCCAGTTGGAAAAGAGGGCCACTACCTCGTTAGTGTGACAGCCTACAGCGACCACTACACAGTGCCGCCGAGAGATGACTTCTAGCGCTGTTTTCCAGCAGGGATAAAATACAAGGATCATACTGCGGCGAGTAGGGACCCGTAGACCAATCGATTGCTGTTATCCGGGTGCCTTTGAACACCATTTCGTGACATATTCTACCCTTGGCCAGATCTTTAATATCAGAAGAGGAGATTATCCTTATATCCTATGAGGAAATCCAGCAGACCCTCAACAGATCCATACCCTACAGACATTTGACGCTAAGCCTATCGAAGTTAGCAGAGTGCTGGAAGTCACTTTTTGGCAGCGCGGTATAAGTCCAAAACGGGGCGACAGTTAGATGTTTGAGTTCCGGCCCCGCAGCACCTCGTAATTAAGCTCCTTGGTACCTATCCAGCTAACTATCCTCGGCCGCTTGCTAATCACTAGCAGTTTTGATCTTCTGCGGTTGCGCATTCATCAGAATCGTCGCCCAACGCAACTACTGTGTACTAGCATCACCAATCACCAGCATTCTTTCTTAAGAGTCTTGGAGACCCGTACTCCAGTACCCACCATTCGGCCACTGGTCAAGGACGTCGGTCTACTCACGTAGGCTGTCGCAGACTCTTGAGTATTGGGGTCCTTATTCATGGCCCAGGCTGTGTGGAACCGCAGTGCATAGTTGCAAAACCTTACCCCCGAGCACCAACATTGTGGGCCATATCAGTCAATTTAGAAGTCTATCTTCAAGTTCTTTTGAACGATCCAGTTCCATCGGAAGACAGGTTGCTGTATCAAGAAATTCCGATATTCTTGTAATTTGCAACCTTGCTTTGGATATTGCAAGCCTGATATACCTCTCCATCATGGACTATTCTTACTACCCGAAGCCACAGGCACCTTATCAGTTCCTAGGATTCGCAGCCGAGCCTAACGAAACGCAACAAAACCAACAGACAAATGACTTTACAAGTTCTGCTTCGTCAGTCGTAAGTCCCGCCATACTTCCTTCACTTCCCCGCCAGTCACTCACAGACGATTGCAGAATCAACATTTTGATGCTGGTTTTCCAGCTTTTGACCACAGCGTCTACGATGCCAACGACTTCGCACCAACCCATTTCCCAAATCACCGACACGCTCTACAGGAAAGCCCAGCACCTTCAATCTCTCCTTCCGGCTCTGTGCGACATAATGGACGCAGGGGCTCAGCTTCAGAGCCCAATGCCAGCTCAAACATTGGCGTCGTCGAACAGGCCGTTCTTCCGGTCCTCATTGGAGATGCGTTTGGCGATGAATATATGAACAGAGCCCGCAGCAGTAGCGAAGAAAAGGACTCTATGACCCCTGCGCAGACTAAAAGGAAGGCACAGAACAGAGCTGCGTATGTTGAGACTGTTCCGCCGATCCGGCCCTTTCCATAATATTTATAGGTGCTAATCTGTTCACGTGGCAGTCAACGCGCCTTCCGTGAACGTAAAGAACGCCACGTCAAAGAGCTCGAAGCTAAGATTAACGATCTAGAAGCCGCGTCTAGCAAGGTTCACGATGAAAACGAACGGCTAAAACGCGAATTAGTAAAAGCCGCAACCGAGAACGAAATTCTCCGGGCTATGTCTTCTGCTGGTCCCGTGAACCGATCAGCTCAATTTTTTCCGTCCACCAGACAAGATGATGAGATCATGAAAACCGGAC
>QQTW01003848.1_pt1 | contig 11162 bp, 8 predicted proteins | sample 1904831 | NCBI WGS metagenome assembly QQTW01 (sample SAMN09435610, study PRJNA476489) | Subsurface metagenome, whole genome shotgun sequencing project.
AACGAAGCCTGCAAATCGGGTAAGGACTGCACCAGCGCTAAATCATTACGAAGTAATTGTTCAAATTGCTGCTGCAAGAGAGCCGGTGTTTCCTGGTAGCGGATGTTGGGGGCTGCTTCGCCCATACCCAGGTATTGCTGATCGGTAACTCGCACGAACAAATTAATTTTACTATCCGCCGCATTCCGGGCTATCTTCCAGGTGTAGCGTAAATGCAACTCTTTAGTTTCAAGGTGCCAGTGAAGCATGTTACAGGAGTGTTTATTAACCGGCAGTAAGATATAAATTAACCTGATTTGTTTGGTCTATTACTTTGCGGAATAGTTCCAGGCTCCGGCGTAAGCTGCAGCTGTCCACCGGAAACTTAGTGTTTAGAGCAAGCGCGGGAACCGTTGAAATCGGAAAATAAATAATATATTTGTTTCTAACTGATATAAAAATATACCTCCCGCTCGTTAAGGAACGCACCAGGAATAACTAACCCGTTTCTTTTTAAAGGCAAACTGGTCTATTAATTTATTTTATGCATAAATCCCGTTTTATAATACTCATTCTGCTTTTTCTTACGGTTGCGCTCGGCCTTTCGCTGCTTTCGGAATATGGTTATGTGCCGGTATCGCCCATAGTACTCGCGGTTATCCGGTGGGTAGGCATTGCCTTGCTGCTGTTTTATGCTTTCCGGAAGAAATCGCTGACTACCTGGATTTTAGTGAGCATGGCCGTAGGAGCCGAAATTGGTTACGATTTTCCGGCTTTTGCCCAGAACCTGAATGTATTAAGTAAAGTTTTCCTGAAACTGGTAAAAACCATTATTGCGCCTTTATTATTCGGCACCTTGGTGGTAGGCATTGCTGGGCATTCTAACTTAAAACAAGTGGGCAGCATGGGCATCAAAGCCCTGATTTACTTTGAGATTGTAACCACCCTGGCTTTATTTATTGGTCTAGCAGCCATTAACATCAGTAAAGCCGGCGAAGGAATTCAATTAAAAGCGGCGGCCTCCGACGAGATCAAGAAACCCGATCCGCAGTCCGTATCAGATATTATTCTGCACATTTTCCCGGAAAACATTGCTAAATCAGTGGCAGAAGGCGATGTTCTGCAAATAGTGGTATTTAGCATTTTGTTTGGGATAGCCTTGGCCATGCTGAGCGAAAAGAAACGCCGCCCCATGCTGGAGTTCGCGGAAAGCCTTTCCGAAACCATGTTTAAGTTTACGAACATTATCATGCTTTTTGCCCCGATTGCGGTGGGCGCCGCTATTGCTTATACGGTGGGTCACATGGGTTTTGGAATTTTGGTAAACTTATTTAAGCTACTAGCTACCTTGTATGTATCGTTGGCGGTTTTTATATTATTAGTTTTATTGCCGGTTGCCTACTTTTTCCGGATTCCGATTAAAAAATTCGCCCAGGCTATTGCCGAACCCGTTTCCATTGCCTTTGCTACTACCAGTTCCGAAGCGGCTTTGCCGCGGGCCATGGAGGCCATGGAGCGCATCGGGGTGCCGCGTAAAATTATTGCCTTTGTTATGCCCATGGGTTATTCCTTTAACCTCGATGGCACCACGCTTTATCTATCGCTGGCTTCTATTTTCGTGGCGCAGGCGGCCGGCATTAACATGCCTTGGGAGCAGCAATTACTCATGGTGTTTACCTTAATGCTTACCAGCAAGGGGGTAGCCGGGGTCCCGCGGGCATCTTTGGTAATTTTACTCGGTACAGCAGCTTCGTTTAATTTACCCATTGAGCCCATATTTATTATTTTAGGCATTGATGAATTAATGGACATGGCTCGCACCGCGGTAAATGTGACTGGTAATTGTTTGGCTTCGGCGGTTATTGCCCGCTGGGAAGGGGAGTTTATTGACCATCCCACGCCCGAACAGGTAATGGTAGAAGAAATTTAAATATATTTTTAATTGAATAAGCTAGCTGGTACAAGGAAGCGCCTAATGCTAATTTTACTTGTATCAAACGAAAAATAAAAAATGGATCCCTTACTTGCCCGTTTAGTCGCTTCCGGCCTCAAATATCCTGATTTGGCGAAACAATTAGTGCAAGAGGTAAGGAACGATCCAGGTAAGTTCACTATTTTTCTGGCGGCAATGCTGCACCCGGCTACTCCGGCAAACCTGGCCCGCCCCGCGGCCGGAGTTACCGAAAAAGTTGCCCGTCGCTACCCCTATTTATTACTTCCCCACGAAAAAGACTTAGTAGCGGCCTTACCTCGCATGCAAACCTCGGTAATGCGCTGGCACTTGGCCCTACTCCTTTCTTATCTGCCTTTAAAGAATGATGACCATTTAGCCGAAGTGATCCAATACGTGCAAGATTGGCTGCAAACTGACCCTAACAAATTTATGAAAGTACATTGTCTGCAAGCCTTAGCGAACATCTCCCGTAACCACGATTGGCTGCAGCAAGAAACTATTTTGTTAATTAAAACAGAAATGGCAAAAGGCGGCGCGGCGGCGAATGCCAAAGGCCGAAAATTATTAAAACAGCTACACGCGTAAGCTAGCGCAGAAAATACGCATTTACCTTATTTCCCCGGGCAGTCACTTGTTTTTCCGGAATTGTAGATCACTTAACATGGCGGACGACGCCCTTACCAACAGGTAGTGCTTTCCTATCTCTCTAAGGCATTTACAACTGCCCGCAGGATATTTACATTTGTAATATTCGGCGTACTATCTTACTGCAACATTAGAACAACTATTCAATCATGTTATCGGAATAGTTATAAACTACTTATTTTAATATTCCTGATTATAATCTAGCTTTGAGCCATTACAAAAAAGGTTTAAACAAATCACAATGCTTATCGGGAATAAAAATTTACGCTCTCTATTCTTTTCTTACGACTACGCTCATTCAAAAGAAGCCTTATCTCCGCTCTTGCTAACCTGGAGAAACTATTTAAATATTACTATTAAATTAACATCTTCTTGTTCATGAAAGCAGGAAGATTAGTCATTTTGTCACTTGCATTATTTCTAGTAAGCTGCCAAAAAGAGGATAGAGAAATTGTTGCTCCGCAAAGTCAAATATCGCAAAATTATTTATCGGCTTTTACGTTTTTAAGAGCCGCTAACCCGCAGCTAGCCACTGATTTAATTGGTACAATTACAAAACAAAAAATTAGCTTCCAAGTACCGGCCGGATTACCCTTCACAAAGCTTGTAGCTTCTTTTACCAACGCGGATAAAAGCAAAGTTTACGTTGACAACACCGAACAGATAAGTGGCAAAACCGAAAATAATTTTTCGAATTTAGTTACCTACAAAGTAATAGCTCCAGATGGTTCGGCTAATTATTTTAACTTAGACCTAAACCCGGTGTTTCCCGAATTGGATCAGGCGCTGGAGGAATTACGGCAGCAGTATCATATTCCCGGATTAACGGTAGCTATCGTGAAAAACGAAAAGCTGGTATTTGCCAAAGGCTACGGGTTTGCCAATCAGGAAACCCATCAACCGGTTCACAACCAAACCTTATTCCGGATTGCCAGTATTTCTAAACCTATTACTGCCGTGGCCATTTTAAAACTCATACAAGACGGCAAACTTCAGTTAACCGATAAGGTTTTTGGAATGGATGGGATTCTTAAAAACAATTACGGCATAGTGCCCCCCGGCTCCAACATTGAAACTATCACCGTCCAGAACTTACTGGAGCATAAATCCGGCTGGATAAATCAACCCACTGATCCGATGATGGTGAACGCCACCTTTTCGTACCAGGAACTAATCAGCGACATGGTGCAAAACCGCGCCTTAACCCATGCCCCCGGAACAAACTTTTACTATTCTAATTTTGGTTACTGCGTTTTAGGCCGCATTATTGAAAAAGTATCCGGCAAGAGTTACGCAGCGTACGTGCAATCCGAAATTTTAAACCCTCTGGGCATTATTGATATGCGCCTGGCTGATAACTTACCGCATCAAAGCGCCTTTAACGAGGTAACGTATTACCAACCTGACGATAACCCGTACGCTTATAATATTCGTCGGATGGATGCGCACGGCGGCTGGCTGGCTACCGCAACCGATTTAATGCGCCTGATGATTCACATAGATCGTAATACGAAAGTGGCCGATATAATTTCGAATGACCTATTAAATCAAACGTACCTGGGTTATTACAATTGGTATCATACGGGCTCTTTCCCGGGAACCTCTGCGATTCTCTCCCGTTTAGATGATGAATATAGCTTTGCCGTGTTAGCTAATACCCGTAATAATTCCCAGCCTTTTCAGATTACCGAGGCGTTTCAAGCTGCCATAAAAAATCAGATTTTACTTAAAACCAAATGGTCCGAGGAAGATTTGTTTACTCAAAACGTTGCTGGCTCCCAGTAACTTAAAACAAATTATAAATAGAACTTTCGGGTAAAAGCATAAAAAAGCCGGCTAAATAGCCGGCTTTTTGCTTCCGTGCGCACGGGGAGACTCGAACTCCCACGGGACAACTCCCACAGGCTTCTGAGACCTGCACGTCTACCAGTTCCGCCACGTGCGCTTATTTTCGAAGGGCAAATGTAAAAGAAATATTCAATTATCTTGTTACAGCATTTTATTATTTTTTGAAATTTGATGGAAAGCTGCTAAAACTATCTGCGGCTAATTATTAGTGCCTGGCCTTGATCTAATTCCAAAATAGCAAACTCTAAAAAGAACCCTTTTCCCGCAGTCGAGTATGCTATAATTTATTTCCAGAGATTTTATGACGGAGACCCGACGTTTATTCATTGCTGTTCCGGTACCGGATAATTTGAAAGATTACTTGGAGCAGCAACAACCAGCGTATGCGCAGGATGCCGTTCGGTTTGTACCGGCGGCTAACTTACACCTAACCGTCCATTTTTTAGGCGAAACTCCGGCTACTAAACTGCCGGCTATTGTAACCGCCATGCAACAAGTCGCCGCAAACCACTCCCCTTTTACGCTGGAACTGGAACAAGTAGAACCCGGCCCTAAGCCGCAATCTCCGCGCCTTATTTGGGCTCGCTTTGGCGCTAATGCCGCTTTTAGTAAATTATGTACCGAAATGCTGACCCAGCTGGGTTTATCCACTTCCCAACAAGCAGAGAATATTCCGCATATTACCTTGGCCCGCTTCCGGAAAAACACGCCTAAACCTATTGGCTTACCGGTTCTAAACCCAGGCCCTCAAAAAGTTATTTTGCCGGTAAATTCTTTAGCCTTGTGGCAATCTGAGTTAAAAAGTCCGCATCCCGTTTATCGGGTTTTGCTATTGTTTCCTTTAACTGGCGCCGCAAATTCGTAAACCTAGCCTTGTAAAAAGCAGTATAGGGGCTACCTATTCCCTACTAACTCATGACCACAACTGACTTAACCCGGATTGTTACCAAATTACGCGATAAAAAATTAACCATTGCTTTTGCCGAAAGCGTAACCGGCGGAATGTTAATTTCGGAATTTGTAAAAGCTAAAGGAGCCAGCGATGTGCTGTTGGGCAGCATTGTTACGTACGCCGAAGAAGTAAAACAAAAAGTATTAGGGGTAAAAAAACAAACCTTAAAATTGTATACGGCCGAGTCGCAGCAAGTAACCAACGAAATGGTGCTGGGTTTGTATAAATTGTTAAATGCCGAAATGTGCGTGTCAGTTACCGGCTTAAGCGGACAAGGGGCTTCTGAAACCAGCGAAAAACCAGTGGGCACCATATTTTTTTCGATTTACTGCAAAAGCCGAGTAGAAGAGTTCCGGCAAGAGTTCGCGAAAGATAACGGCGACATCCGCAAACAAGCCGCTGATTTTATCTTTCAGAAAATTGAAGACACCATTGACCGTCATTTTGAACGCGAGTAAGTTTACCAGAAACAAATTACGTAAAACTGCGCATGCCCGCCGCTTTTGATCGCTCTGCCTGGTTTTACGATAGCTTAGCGCGGTTAATTTTTGGCGGAGTGATTCGCCGGTCGCAAATACATCTGTTGCCTTTTATTCCGCCGCAGGCTTCTGTTTTAATTGTTGGCGGCGGAACGGGTTGGTTGTTGCAAGATTTAGCCGCGTTGCGCATTCCCTTACAAGTTACCTATCTGGAATTATCGCCTCGGATGTTGGCTAAAGCCCAAAAAGTTGCCGCGCGCTTATCCGATCAATTTCTACAAGTCAGTTTCCGGCAAGGCACCGAAGCTATTTTACCACCTCAAGATTATTTTGAGGTTATTTTTACTCCGTTCGTACTGGATCTGTACCCGGACGAACAGCTTTTGCCGATGGTAAAAAAACTACATCAACATCTTAAACCAAGTGGGCTTTGGTTGTTAACCGATTTCTTTATTTCGCCGGAAACAACAATTTGGCAGAAATGGTGGCAATCCCGGTTAGCCCGAACAATGTATCTCTTTTTTAATTGGCTAGATGGATTAACCACGCGTAAATTACCAGTTATAGCTTTCCCCTTCCAGCAATTAGCTTTGCCATTACAACATACCCGGTCTTTCTACGGAGGCTTTATTCGTGCGCAGGTTTATTCCAATTCAAACGCGTTAAATCAATTATCCTAAGTTTTATTTATCCGGTAATAGCTTTTTGGTTTAGCAAAAATTATCCGTTCTTTTAGAGTAAATTCATTCTTTACTCCAGCACTTGTCTTCTTATGCGGCAAATTTTTCTCGGCTTCTTTACGCTACTCTTTCTAACTCTTAAAAGTTGGGGCCAATCCGAAATTACCTATTCTCTTGCTTTTCCGAATGCGGTGCATCATGAAGCGCAAGTAACCGCCGAATTTAAAAATATTAAAACCCCCACCTTAGAAGTCCGGATGAGCCGGGCCTCACCCGGCCGTTACGCTTTGCACGAATTCGCCAAGAATGTCTATAACGTTACGGCCGTTAACAGCCAGGGAAAACCCGTAAATATTACCCGACCTAACCCTCACCAATGGAATATCGCAGGCCATGATGGTACCGTTAAAATTACTTATACCGTTTTTGGCGCTCGGGCCGATGGTACCTACAACGGCATTGATGCGCAACACGCGCATTTAAATATGCCAGCTACTCTTATGTATGCCATTGGTTTCGAGGCCAACCCAGCTATAGTTGCATTTGATATTCCGGCTGGTAATAAATGGACCATTGCCACGCAATTAAAGCCGATTAATGAAACCACTTTTTGGGCACCCAATCAACAGTACTTAATGGACAGTCCGGTAGAACTCAGCCATTTTACCTGGCGGCAATGGCAAATTACCGACCGGGGAAAACCCAAAACCATCCGGATTGCCCTGCACCATGCTGGCACCGAGGCCGAAGCAAACACTTACACCGAAGCTACTAAACGCGTGGTTGCTCAGGCTCGTGCTGTTTTCGGGGAATTACCGGACTACGACTATAATACTTACACCTTTATCGCCTGTTACATGCCGCAAGCCGTGGGCGATGGCATGGAACACCGTAATTCTACCATTGTAACCAGTGCCCACCCTTTAGCTACTCATTTTACCGATCATTTGGGTACGGTATCGCATGAGTATTTCCATTCCTGGAATGTAGAGCGCATCCGGCCGAAAACTTTAGAGCCTTTTAATTTTGCGGAAGCCAACATGAGCGGTGAGTTGTGGTTTGCCGAAGGATTTACCAGTTATTATGGCGACTTGCTTTTGCACCGCAGTAAAAATATAACGCTAAACGAAGTACTGGCTAATTTTGGCAGTGAGCTTAATTTTGTACAGAATGCACCGGGTAAAAATTACTTTTCGCCGGTAGAAATGAGCATGCAAGCGCCGTTCGTGGATGCCGCCCAATCTATTGATCCGGTAAATAGGTGGAACACTTATATTTCGTATTATACTTATGGCCATGTAATCGCTTTGGCTCTGGACTTAGAACTGCGGCAAAAATTCAAAAATCTGACGCTGGATACCTACTTGCAAGCGCTGTGGCAAACGTATGGCAAACCCGAAAAGCCGTATACTCTAACCGATTTACAAACCACGCTAGCCACTTTAACCCACGATGCAGCTTTTGCGCAAAGTTTTTTTCAAGATCATATTCACGGAAAAACCCTGGCTGATTATAAAAAGCTACTGGCGGCAGCTGGTTTAAGCTTGCAAAAAAGTAGCGCGGGCAAAGCGAGCCTCGGTTTGGTTAGTCTCGGCTTTCAGGATAACAAAGTTAGTTTAACTAATTTTACCCCGGTTGGCAGCCCTTTGTACCAGGCCGGTCTCGATCGCCAGGATATTCTTCTGAGTGTAGATAATAAAAAAATTATTTCTAAAGCTGATTTAGAAACTATTCTGGCCGCTCATAAACCCGGCGACAAGGTACCAATAGAATTTAGCCAGCACGGCGAACTAAAACAAAGCACCTTAACCCTAATCGAAGATCCCAATTGGGAAATTATACCCTTCGAAAAACTGAATGCCAAGCTTAGCCAGGAGCAGCAAACTTTCCGGGAAAAATGGTTAGGCAGTAAATAGGTTTTACGTTTTATGTTGTAGGTTATACGTTATACGTAGTACGTTTTACGTTTTTACCTAGCCCATTTACCTTTACAACTTTCTAACCTTACAACTTTCTAACTTTACAACTTGCAACCTGTAACTTCTAACTTCTAACCTGTAACCTTCAAACTACTCCGCCTTGTCAACTACCCGCTACCTGCGCAACGAACACCTGAAAACTATTAAATTAAATTTTCCGGGCAATAAAGTTATAGATGGCCAATTTGCGAACGGCGACGAATTGTATACGCCTTCTTTCAAAACGGTGCTGAAATGGCAACTTTCCCGCAACCCACAAAAAGCCGAAAAAGAGAAAGACACGTACGTACCACCGGTTATAGCGGATGCGCAGGTATTTACATCTAACAACGATATCTTGGTATGGCTGGGACACGCCTCGTTTTTACTGCAGCTAAACGGCGTCTCATTTCTCTTAGACCCGGTACTGGTCGATTCGCCTTTCCTGCGCCGGAAGCATCCCTTACCTTGCTCCGTAAACGATATCCGCCACATTGATTATCTGGCTTTATCGCATGGGCACCGGGATCATCTCGACGAAAAATCTGTAAAAATTATAGTTAAGAATAATCCCCAGGTAAAAGCATTAATTCCGCTGGCCATGGGCCCGTTGCTGCACCAGATGGTGCCGGGCATTACGTACCAGGAAGCTGGTTGGTACCAGCAATATAACTTACCAGAAAATGCCGGCATTGCCGTGTACTATTTACCGGCCGCACATTGGCATCGCCGGGGCTTAAACGACATGAATAAAGTTTTATGGGGCAGCTTTCTTTTCCAGACGGCTTCGAAACTCATTTATTTTGGCGGCGACAGCGCTTATGAAAAGCACTTTACGCAAATAAAAGATTTATTTGGACCGCCGGATGTAGCCATTTTGCCGATTGGCGCTTATAAGCCGCCGTATATGATGCAACTCAGCCACATGAATCCACCGGAGGCCGTACAAGCAGCTAACGATTTGGGCGCAAAAACCTTTATTCCGATGCACTACGGCACCTTCGACCTCTCTGATGAACCAGCCAGCGAACCCATCCGCTGGATGCAGGAACTAGCCGCCGCCGGTAAACTCCAAGGCAAGCTCCAGATTCCCGCCGTGGGAGAACGGGTGGTTTTATAGTTGCAGGTTACAAGTTGCAGGTTATTTTGGTTGGAAAGTTAGAAGGTTAAAAGGTTGGAAAGTTGAAAATTGCATGTTTCAAGGTTGCAGGAATTTTGATTAACGATTTCAATGCGATCGTCCTCGCTCGTGTTGTTTATCGTCCGGCCTCTAGCTAGTGCAAGCACCTGGAAATTTCTCTCTATTAAGCTAAAGTAATATATCATATCATGGCTCGCGAATAGATAAATACGAACTAGGATGCTTGAAACAGCAGCTTTTCCAGTAACTACTTAAAATAACCTTTTAACCTTTTAACTTTGCAACCTGCAACCTTCCAACCCTTCCAACCAAAATAACTTGCAACCTGTAACTTTCCAACTAAATCAACCTTCCAACTTTCCAACATCTCAACCAAAATAACCTGTAACTTGCAACCTGTAACTTGCCACTAACATCTTATGTCGCCCATTACCATCATCAGCATTATTGCGGCTTATTTCTGCATTTTAATTCTTATTTCGTTTCTCACCAGCAGTAAAACTGATAATACCGATTCTTTTTTTCTGGCCAACCGGAAATCGCCGTGGTTTGTGGTGGCTTTCGGGATGATTGGTACGTCTTTATCCGGGGTTACTTTTATTTCTATTCCGGGCATGGTGAATAAGGCGGAGTTTTCGTACCTGCAATTTGTATTTGGCTATTTATTGGGTTACCTAGTAATTGCCACCATTCTGATGCCTTTGTACTACCGCTTGAACTTAATTTCTATTTATACCTACCTGGAACAACGGTTTGGGTACTGGTCGTATAAAACCGGGGCTTTTTTCTTTTTACTGGCGCGTACCATTGGGGCGGCTTTGCGTTTGTACGTGGTAGCCGGTGTACTGCAATTAGCCGTTTTTGATGCCTTAGAAGTTCCTTTTTACGTGTCGGTATTTATTACCATTGCCTTAATTTGGGTGTATACTTTCCGGGGCGGCATGAAAACCATTATCTGGACAGATACTTTTCAAACTCTCGCCATGCTTATCTGCGTGGGTACCAGTATTGTTTTAATCTCCGACGAATTGAATTTATCGTTTCAGGGGCTGGTAAAAACCGTGGAAGAAAGCAACTTCTCAAAAGTATTTTTCTGGGACGTAAAAGACAGCCGTTATTTTCTGAAACAATTCTTTTCCGGGGCTTTTATTACCATTGTGATGACTGGCTTAGACCAGGACATGATGCAGAAAAACTTGAGCTGCAAAAACCTCGGCGAAGCCCAAAAAAACATGTTTACCTTTAGCATTATTCTGGTGCTGGTAAATATTTTGTTTTTATCCTTAGGAGCCTTGCTGTATATCTTTGCCCAAGCCAAAGGGATTGAGCTACCCGCTAAAGGCGACGATGTTTTCCCGTTTTTGGCCCTCAACTACTTTCCGGCTTTCGCCGCTATAGCGTTTATTCTGGGCATTGTGGCTATTACCTACGCCAGCGCCGATTCGGCCCTTACGGCGCTTACCACTTCGTTTTGCGTCGATTTTCTGGATTTCAAAAACCGGCCGGAAACGGAAAGGCAACAGAAT
>QQTW01003849.1_pt1 | contig 11162 bp, 12 predicted proteins | sample 1904831 | NCBI WGS metagenome assembly QQTW01 (sample SAMN09435610, study PRJNA476489) | Subsurface metagenome, whole genome shotgun sequencing project.
GATCTTGGGTATACCGTACCAGAGCGTGTGACCTGCTAATTTTTTAATACCGCTCAACTATAATCATTTTAGCGTTAAAATTAGTGGATATTACCGAGGTAATACATCACGCACCTGTTCACCGGGATCACTCAAATCGCGGATCGCTTACCAATGTACTGTCTGTAAGGGTATGCAAAAATTCGATCAGGTAAAATTTTTCAAGGGCGGTCAGCGAAATGTTGTTTTGAACCAGGGGATCCACGGTAGGTCCTGCTTTAATTGCCGATGAATAATGATCCAGCATCTGCGACATGGCCTCGAACCTGCCATCATGTGCATAGTACCCTGTAAGCGCAACATTACGCAGCGATGGTACTTTGAACAGGAGCGAATCGCTTTTATTGTGGGTGACTGACATTCTCCCTACGTCATGGTGTGTTTCCTTCATAGGTAATCCTGTATTGCGATAACTGTGGTCCGTGAACAAAGGTTCGGCGTGACAGCCGGTGCATTTATTTTGAAAGATCACGTAACCATTTTGTTCCGAGGCATTGAAAACCGCCGCACCTTTTTTCATCTTATCGTACTTTGAATCTGATGAGATCAACAGGGCAACATATTGTGTAAGCGCTTTAGCTATCCTGTCTTCTGACACTGTTTTATCGCCGAATGCAGCAGCGAACAGGGTGTCATAGGCCGCATCATCAGCAAGTTTGCCGGGGACCTCCGGTATCGCTGCACCCATTCTTTCGGGCGCTTTGAGGCAGGAAAGCTGTTGTTCACTGAAGCTTGTTACGCTTCCGTCCCATTGAAATTCTTTTTGCCAGATCAGGTTAACCAGCGAGGGTACGTTCCTGTTGGTATGCTGGTTGCGGGTGCCATGTCCCAGGTCGTGATCAAAAGTGGTGTATGCAGCTTGTTGCTGATGGCAGGAACCGCAGCTTACGTCGTTGTTACCCGATAAGCGGTTGTCGTGAAACAGTTTTCTTCCTAAAGCGAAGCCCTCCTCTGTTATCGGGTCCGCAAAGTCATACGCGGGCGTGGGAAATCCCTCCGGAAGTTTTAAAGGGATCGGTGTGGTGTGATGCCTTTGATCGGAGCGCGTCTTCCTGCAGCCATTGACCCCGAAGGCGAAGGCCATCATGAGAGTGATGATGAACAGTGAGGTGACGCATTTCCTATTCATTGTGCCGGATCTTTTGCCTGTTCTGCTTGTGCTCGGAAAGCCTTTTTTTAGATTGGATCCTTCTTTGCCTGGAAGCCGGTGAAGGCGCAGTGGCTATTCGCTTTTTTTCTTTTTTCAGCGCAAGGCTTATGAGCTCGTTCATTTTGCGGATCACCTCCGTTTTATTGCTCCATTGCGACCGGTGGACCTGGCTCCGCACCTGCAGCACCCCTTCGGCATTGACCCTGTTTTGCAGCTTAAGCAGCAGAAGTTTTTTTTGTTCAGCGCTTAACAGGGAAGAATCGGGGATGTCGAAATAACCTTCTACCATCGTTTCCACCTTGTTGACGTTTTGACCGCCCTTTCCGCCGCTTCTTGCAGTCCTGAAAGTTATTTCCGGTGATATGTCAACAGGCGGGTTCATCCCTGTAAATTTACAGTTAATGCGTCAAATGCAACAGGCCGGAGCCTGTTGCTGATGTCTTTCTTTAACAAAACAACCAATGGAACTTACTATTGCTGAAGCACAAATGCAGGTAGATGACTGGATCCGGACAAAAGGGGTCCGCTATTTTAACGAGCTCACTAATCTTGCCATGCTTACCGAAGAAGTAGGTGAAGTGGCACGGATCATTGCCAGGAAATATGGCGAGCAATCTTTTAAGGAATCGGACAAGAACAAGGACCTGGCTGATGAGCTGGCAGACGTGCTGTGGGTGGTGCTTTGCCTGGCTAATCAAACAGGGGTGAACCTGACCAGCGCGCTGGCGGCAAACTTTGAGAAAAAGAATCTGCGGGATGCCGGCCGTCACCACGAAAATGAGAAACTGAAAAAGTAAGGAAAGTGCTTTTACGATTGGCGCTTTGCGGTTGCTTCTTCAGGTTTCATGATTAAATTTTATTTTCGCCGTTATGGCTACAGATCAGAACAGGTTCCAGGCAATCATTTCACATGCTAAAGAATATGGATTTGTTTTTCCCTCCAGCGAGATCTATGACGGTTTAAGCGCAGTGTACGATTATGGTGAGTGGGGTGCTGAACTTAAAAAAAACATAAGGGATCACTGGTGGAAAAGCATGACCCAGCTGCATGAAAACATAGTGGGTATAGATGCCGCCATCTTTATGCATCCCACCACGTGGAAGGCCAGTGGCCATGTAGACAATTTCAGTGATCCCATGATCGACAATAAGGACAGTAAAAAGCGTTACCGGGTCGACCACCTGCTGGAAGCACACGCCGATGAGCTCGAGAAACAGGGTGATGGGGAAGGGGCCAAAGCGGTTCTTGCACGGATGGATGAACTGCTGGCCTCGGGTGACTTCGAAGGGATCAAAAAACTTATAGAGTCGTTCAATATCCGCTGCAGTGTGAGCGGCACAAACAACTGGACGGAAGTGCGGCAGTTCAACCTGATGTTCTCCACACAGCTGGGGAGTGTATCTGAGGATGCGAGTGAAATTTATCTTCGTCCCGAAACTGCACAGGGAATTTTCGTGAATTTCCTCAATGTGCAAAAAACCGGGAGAATGAAGATCCCTTTTGGCATCGCCCAAATTGGGAAGGCTTTCCGAAACGAGATCGTTGCCAGGCAGTTCATTTTTCGCATGAGGGAATTTGAACAGATGGAAATGCAATTTTTTATACGGCCGGGCACCCAAAAAGAATGGTATGAGTTCTGGAAAGAAGAAAGAATGAGATGGCATACCGGCCTGGGCATCCCTAAGGATAAATACCGGTTTCACGACCATGTGAAACTTGCCCATTATGCCGATGCAGCCTGCGACATAGAGTATGAGTTCCCAATCGGGTTCAAGGAAGTAGAAGGCATACATTCCCGTACTGACTTTGACCTCCGCAATCACCAGGAATACAGCAGGAAGAAACTAAGCTATCATGATCCGGAGCTGAACCAGAGCTATATTCCGTATGTGATCGAAACGTCCATTGGCCTGGACCGAACGTTTATGATGGTGCTGAGCGAGGCATACACCGAGGAAGACCTGAGTACGGCAGAAAGGCAGGATGCCAGGACTGTCTTGAAATTTCCTGCTTCACTTGCCCCAATAAAGCTGGCTGTTCTCCCCCTTACCAAAAAAGACGGCCTTCCGGAGATCGGCAAACAGATCATGAATACATGCAGGGCATCGTTCCGGTGTTTTTATGAAGAAAAGGATACGATCGGAAAGCGGTACAGGCGCATGGATGCGATTGGTACGCCATTTTGCGTTACGATAGATCATCAGTCGAAAGAGGATGAAACGGTGACGATCCGGTACCGCGATTCCATGCGGCAGGAAAGAATCGGGGTTGCTGAAGTGCACGACTTTGTGCTTGAGAAAATAAAAGGAAACTAGATGCTGCACATAGATCTTTTTAGTTAAAATTAACTTTAGCTTTTTTCCGTCAGATACCATATTGGCGCGTCAATTGCATGTAGGTGTTATCCTCTATAAACGGGTGATCACGAAATGAGGCGATATGCTTGTAATTGAAATGCATTTTAATATCTTTTATTTATCCGGCCTTTTACTTCTGGCATTCGCTGCGGGATTTTTATTAAGGTCCGCACAGCTGCGGTTGCACCGGCGGAAAGTTCTTGAACTGGAAAGAGAAATGCTGAGCAATCATGCACAGATCCTTGAGCTGGAAAAGGAAAAAGCGGGATTAGTAAAACAACTTAAGGAATTAAAGATCCCCGTTATACAGATCAACGCTACCAAAGATGAACAGGAACATAATGAAAACCGGAAAGTAAAGTAGGGGCATCATTTATAAATTCCTTAAGGGCAGATTTTTTTGCAGAGCAGTTTTCAGGTTCCTTATCCATACAGCTCCAGGTGGATCGCCTTCCGGTCATAACCCAGGCTAAGAATACGCTGCTTTGCTTCATCGATCATGTTTTTCCAGCCGCACAGATAAAAAAATGCAGGTACAGGAGCGTTGCCTTCAGATGCCGACTGGTTTTGTCTGCAGATCTCTTCGTAGGCGGCGTGCACATAGCCTCTCCTGATGCCGTTGTCGGATGAAGTTTCCCTCGAATAAGTAGGGATATACCGGAAGGAACTTACTTTCGATTCCAGCGCCTGCATTTCATGGGCATACAATCCATCGCACAACAACCGGCAACCAAAGATCAGGAAAATGTTTTTGTGCGGTACCTGGTTGTTAACAATGTGATTGGTCATCGACCGGAAGGGTGCTATCCCGGTACCTGTACAAACAAAAAACAGATCGCGGTCTATGATTTCAGGTAACACAAAAACGCCCTGCGGCCCTCTAACTGTGAGTTCGCTGCCCACGCCTATTTCATTAAAAAGATAGTTTGTGCCCAGGCCGCCTTCCAGCAACACGATGATCAGCTCAAAAACATTCGTACCATCGGGCCATGAAGCAATGGAGTAGCTGCGCCAACGCTTATTGGGCTTCTCATGTATGGGAAGGTCCAGTGTTACAAATTGCCCCGGCTTAAAATCAAAGGTGTCAAGCTCCGGTATCTGGATCCAGAAACGCCGGGTAGCAGTCGTTTCATCTTCAATACGAACGACCTTTCCGGTTCGCCAGGGTTGTGCCATGAGGGTTATTTAATTTTTAAAAATACTAATTATTACCTTTGCACCCGCTGATATGAATCTGCCGTCGTTGCTTTCTTCTTTTTCAAATGATAACCCCCGCCTTTTTCAATTGGCGGACAGGTTAGCTATGCCTGAACCGCAGCATATTTATTGCAGGCACCTTCGAGGCAGCTCGCCTTCGTTCTTAATATCCTCTGTTTTTCTCAATGCGGCCTTTGCCGGATTGAACCACCTCGTTATCTGCGAAGACGGTGAATCTGCAGCCTATGTGCACAATACGATCGAAAACCTTACGCGTGCATTCGACCTTTTTTATTTCCCTTCTTCCTTCCGCAACCGGAAAAATTTCAGCCTGCTCAACAGCAGCCATATCATGCTTCGCACAGAAGCACTTACAAAGCTTACGGCCGGAGGAAATAAAAAGATCATCATTACTTATCCCGAAGCGCTATATGAAAAAGTAGTGCTCCCGAAAACCTTATCCGGTAACATCATCTACCTCAAAACAACTGATACTATCGATGTTGACGCGCTAATGGAAAAGCTGGTGAACTATGGCTTCGAAAGGGCTGACTTTGTGTACGAGCCCGGACAGTTCGCGCTTCGTGGGGGCATACTCGATATATACTCTTTTGGGAATGAAAAGCCGTACCGCATTGAGTTGTTTGGAAACGAAGTGGACAGCATCAGGATATTCGATCCTGAAACCCAGTTAAGTGAGCGAAAGCTGGTGCAGGTAAGCATCATTCCTAATGTTGAAACGCAGTTCAGCGGAGAAAATAAGATATCATTACTGGACTTCCTGCCTCAGAACACGGTAGTATGGATGCAGGACTGGGAACTCACAAAAGAAAGACTGATGACCCAGGAAGAAGACCTTGGATTGTATCTTGAGTTGGGTGAGCCGAAGTTTGTTGATGAGCATGCCCATGAAAGGGTGCGCCTCAGCCGTAATGATTTTGTTGGTGCAGAGGAACTGCAGCAGCAGCTTGAAAAGAAGCATACGCTGGAATTCGGGCCGCGCTCCACCTGGAACAATACTGTTGAGATCGCGTTCCATACTAAAGAACAGCCTGCCTTCAACCGGCAATTCGACTTTCTGATCCGCGACCTTAAGGAATGGGAAAAAAAGGGATATGGCTTGTATCTATTTGCTGATAATCCCCGCCAGCTCGAGCGCCTGCACAGCATTTTTGAAGATCTCAAAGTGGAGATCCACTTCACACCCATACCGGTTTCCATACACGAAGGCTTCATAGACGAAGATGTGAAAGCCGTTTGCTACACCGATCACCAGATATTCCAGCGGTACCATAAATACAAGGTGAAGCAGGCCTACAATAAAAGCAAGGCACTCACCTTAAGAACACTTCGGGAACTGCAACCGGGCGATTATGTGACCCATATCGATCACGGGATAGGCGTGTACAGCGGCCTGCAAAAAATGGAGTCGAACGGAAGATTGCAGGAAGCGGTAAGGATCATCTACAAGGACAGTGATATCCTGTATGTAAACATTAACTCGCTCCATAAAATATCCAAGTACACGGGAAAAGAAGGAACGGTTCCCAAAGTAAACAAGCTCGGCAGCGACACCTGGCAAAAGCTGAAGGAGAAAACAAAAACCAAGGTCAAGGAAATCGCCTTCGACCTTATTCAGTTGTATGCCCAGCGCAAAGCAGAGACCGGTTTTGCCCATTCACCTGATAATTACCTGCAGAACGAACTCGAAGCTTCCTTCATCTACGAGGATACGCCGGACCAGGGGAAGGCTACAGAGGATGTAAAGAAGGACATGCAGGCCAGCTCGCCGATGGACAGACTGGTATGCGGGGATGTGGGCTTCGGGAAGACAGAAATTGCGGTAAGGGCAACCTTTAAAACCTGCCTCGATGGCAAGCAGGCGGCGGTGCTCGTGCCAACCACCATCCTTGCATTCCAGCATTATAAAACCTTCAAAGAACGCCTCAAAGATTTCCCTGTTACCGTAGATTATATCAACCGGTTTAAATCGGCGAAAGAAAAAAAAGATACTTTAAAGCGCCTTGAAGATGGCAAGATCGACATCATCATCGGCACCCATGGGTTACTGGCCAGGGATGTAAAGTTCAAGGACCTGGGACTGCTGGTGATAGATGAAGAGCAAAAATTCGGTGTGGCCCATAAGGAAAAAATTAAAACACTGTGAACGAATGTAGATTGCCTTACACTTACGGCCACCCCTATACCCCGAACGCTTCAGTTCAGCCTTATGGGTGCCAGGGACCTTAGCATCATCAACACTCCACCTCCCAACCGCCAGCCGATACAAACGGAAGTGCAGCTGTTCAACCCCGATTTCATAAGGGACGCGATCTATTATGAAACGGAACGCGGCGGGCAGATCTTTTTTATTCATAACCGGGTGATGGGATTGTCGGAGATGGCGGCCATGATCCAGGGACTATGTCCTGATGTAAGCATTGGGTTTGCTCACGGTCAGCTCGAAGGCCATGAACTGGAAGAAAGGATACTCGATTTCATTGACAGGAAATATGATGTACTGGTGTGCACTAACATCGTTGAAAGCGGTGTAGACATACCGAATGTGAACACCATTATTGTCAACAATGCTCATCAGTTCGGACTCAGCGACCTGCACCAATTGAGAGGAAGGGTAGGGCGCAGCAATAAAAAAGCGTTTTGTTACCTGCTGGCACCACCGCTAATCACTTTGCCGAACGATTCGAAAAAGCGGTTGCAAACCCTGGAGCAGCATAGCGAGCTGGGCAGCGGCTTTCAGATCGCCATGCGGGACCTTGATATAAGAGGGGCCGGCAACATGCTCGGCGGTGAGCAAAGCGGATTCATGGCAGAGATAGGGTTCGAGATGTACCAGAAGATACTTGACGAAGCGATAAAGGAATTAAAAAGAACATCTTTCAAAAATCTTTTCAGGGAAGAAATAGCAAAGCAGGAAGATTTCGTTCAGGACTGCACGATCGATACAGACCTTGAGATATTGATACCTGACAGTTATGTGGAAAGCATTACCGAACGCCTGTCGTTATATACCCGGCTGGATAATTCGCGGACCGAAGAAGAATTGGTGAATTTTGAAGACGAGCTGAAAGACCGGTTCGGACCAGTGCCGGGTCAGGTAAGCGATCTTTTCGATACTGTACGATGCCGTCATATAGCCGTCGAACTCGGCTTTGAAAGGTTGATGCTCAAGGATGACACCCTAAAATGTTACTTCATCAACAATCCTTCTTCTCCTTATTTCGAATCGCCCATATTCAAAAAAATACTTGATTATATACAAAAAGGAACTAATAAGGCAAGACTGAAACAATCCGGAAAGCTGTTCATGCTGGTTGTGGACCAGGTGGGAAGCATGCAGGATCTGTTGAAATTTCTCAAAAACATGCATGCTGCAACGCGTTAATAAGGGGGGAATTAATTAAATTGTATCAAACTCCTTTTACAATGAACCAGACAAACACCTTCCTCGGAACAGAGGAACCCGCATTAGTTACTCCCACAAGTGATGAGAAAACACTGGCCATTCTATCGCACATCCTTTGTATAGTGGCGTGGTTCATTGCGCCCCTTGTCATCTATATGGCAAAGAAAGATTCACCGTATGTAATGGCTCATGCCAAGGAATCGCTGAACTTTCAACTGACCATGATCATCGCCTGGGTGGTTAGCTTCATACTGATCTTTGTGATCATCGGTGCCTTCCTGATGTTCCTTTTAGGGATCGCCAATCTTGTGCTGGTGATCATTGCTACAATAAAGGCTAGTGAGAACAAGCTGTACAGGTATCCATTCTCGATCAGGTTCATCAGGTAAGCAATTGTTTTTCCATGACAACATGGGGAAGGGTCACTTCTTCGAATTCTTCTCCTTTCACCACATAACCGATTTTTTCGTAAAAGCCCGTAGCGGTTTTCCGGGCGTGCATGGTCATCTTACTGTATCCGCGGTCACGTGCGATATTCTCGGCGAACTGCATCAGCGCCCGCCCTATTCCCTTACCCTGCAGATTGTTCAGTACTGCCATCTGTCTTAAGCGTACGGTTCCCGGCTCGGTGCTGATAAGCATGCAGCAGCCCAGCATTCTCTCATCTTCAAATGCGGCGATAAGAATGTCATCTTTTTCTTTTTCTAGTTCATCTTTGTGGAAAGTCAGGCCTAAGGGTTTACGTAAGATATCATTCCGCAGTTGAACCATTTGCTGGTATTCCGGCGATCCATAATCGATAAGCTTAAGCGCCATGCTAGGGGATAAATTTTATGATGGTTTGGTTATTGCAATATAAGTATTTACATTTTACCGCATTCTGATAATTAATAATGAGCGTTTTGTTCAGATTATCTCAAAAACTATATTTTTGCAGCCGTAACTAAACTTTACAAAAATGTCAGACATAGCAACCAGGGTTAAAAAGATTATAGTTGACAAGTTAGGAGTTGAAGAAGCAGAGGTTACCAATGAGGCTTCATTCACTAATGATTTAGGGGCTGATTCTTTGGATACCGTAGAATTGATCATGGAGTTTGAAAAAGAGTTCAACATTTCAATTCCCGACGAACAGGCCGAAACCATTACCACTGTTGGCCAGGCCATAGCATACCTGGACGAGCATGCTAAATAACTGAACCCTGGTTCAGCTATCATATTCACATCCGCTTTAGCTGGCAAGCCGCTAAAGCGGATTGTTCTTAGTTTGCTATTGAGGCATTATCCGATCAACCATCCACCATATTGCTCTATTTTTAATTTCCATTTCTGTTTTAGATGGATGCATCCGGCAAAAATGATAACTTGCCGAATGAAAATATCTTCATGATGAACCCGGAACGTGTTTGCTTCCGTATAGTTGATCATTCAATGGGTTTGCGTGCCGGTATTTTCCTGTGGTTCATTGAGCAGGCTCAACAGGCTTGCTGCACTCAGTAAACATTGCAAACCGATGACATTAAAAAGAGTAGTTGTAACAGGAATGGGCGCACTGACACCCCTTGGCAACAATGTTCCGGACTTCTGGAATGGCCTCATCAATGGTGTTTCCGGAGCCAACCTCATCACTCAGTTCGATGCTTCGAAGTTTAAAACACGCTTTGCCTGCGAGCTGAAAAATTTTGATCCGCTCAACTATCTTGATAAAAAAGAAGCGCGCAAACTTGACCGGTTCGCGCAAACTGCTTTGGCAGCGAGCGATGAAGCTGTTAATGATGCAGGCATTCCAGGCGCTAACCTTAATGTGGACCGTATAGGAGTAGTGTTTGCCAGCGGCATAGGTGGTCTTATCACCTTCCAGGAAGAGGTAACCAATTTTGCTAAGGGGGACGGTACCCCCAGGTTTAACCCCTTCTTCATACCTAAAATGATCCTTGATATCGCTGCGGGGCATATTTCAATGCGACACGGTTTCAGGGGCCCAAACTTTTCTGTAGTAAGTGCATGCGCTTCTTCCACCAACGCCATCATGGAGTCGTTTAACCTGATCCGGCTCGGAAAGGCAGATATTATCCTGTCCGGCGGGTCGGAAAGCGTGATCAGTGAAGCAGGTGTCGGGGGGTTTAATGCCATGAAAGCCCTCAGCGAACGCAATGATGACTTTGAAACGGCCAGCCGCCCGTACGATAATGAGCGCGACGGGTTTGTGATGGGTGAGGGAGCCGGGGTTATGATCATGGAAGAGCTTGAGCATGCCCTGCAGCGCGGAGCAAAGATCTACGCCGAGGTTGTCGGAACCGGCGCCACCGCGGACGCTTATCACATTACGGCCCCCCACCCCGAAGGACTGGGGGCCAAGAACGTGATGCTTGCTGCCCTGGAAGATGCTGCCCTCCAACCTCATGAGGTAGATTACATTAATACCCATGGAACTTCTACTCCCCTTGGAGACGTGGCAGAAATTAAAGCAATAATGGACGTTTTCGGTGAACAGGCCTACAAAATCAACATCAGCTCTACCAAATCCATGACGGGCCATTGCCTGGGCGCTGCGGGTGTGGTGGAAGCCATTGCGTGTATAATGGCAGTGAAGGAAGATATTGTTCCTCCCACCATCAACCATTTTCACGACGACCCCAATCTTGATCCCAAGCTCAACTTCACTTTCAAGACCGCACAGAAAAGAACGGTGAATGCAGCGCTCAGCAACACTTTTGGCTTCGGCGGCCACAATGCATGCGTGATCGTAAAAAAATATGTTCCTAACTAAACGGCTGGCGCTCTATTTTTTTTCTGACCGAAATTATTGTAGCTTGTAATTGTGGGAATCCTGGACCGTTTTTTAGGAAATCAAAACCGCATTGCATTAAAAAAGGAACTGCGTAACGTGCTGGGTTTTGCACCCGGCAAAACTGCTTTATACAGGGCGGCGCTTACTCACCGGTCGGTACGCGACAGCGCCCAGGCAATGGCCCGTCATGGATTTGGTAG
>QQTW01003850.1_pt1 | contig 11161 bp, 21 predicted proteins | sample 1904831 | NCBI WGS metagenome assembly QQTW01 (sample SAMN09435610, study PRJNA476489) | Subsurface metagenome, whole genome shotgun sequencing project.
GCCTCCTCCGTTGCTCGAACCCAGCCCCATTGCCGCATCTCAGTAGCTGAGCACGATCCAATTCCGTATGCGCAATGGGGCTGGGTTCGAGCAACGGAGGAGGCAATGCGGCGTGCCCTGAGGAAGCTGAGGCACGAGCCGGATTTGGTGCAAGTGGACGGGCTTAAAATAATACCCCAGTACCCGACTGAGAAACAAAGAGCGGTTGTGGGTGGCGATCGCTTGATTCTGGAGATATCGGCGGCTAGTATTATAGCGAAGGTGGCAGCTGATACTGCTGTGATTGCCCTCGCGGACAAGTATCCTCACTACGACCTACACCGCAACAAGGGCTATCTTTCCTCTGCCCATCAACGCGGTATCGACGAGTACGGGTTATGCCCGGAACATAGAAAATTTCGGCACACATCATTTTAGCTTTTGAATCAACTGCCGCACTGCCTCGGACACAGGTATTTGCATTTCGTCTGCAAAACTTTGAATTTTGGACAACTCAACATCATTCAACCTTATGGTTATCTTGTTTGTTCGCTTCTTTTTGTCAGCCATGTGTCTGCTAATTTGCTATAATAGCTATAGTAGCAAATCCAGACAGTGTAATATGTTCGCCATCAGAAGGGCACTAAAACTAAACGACAAAGAAGTGACATTGATGGCTAAGCACGCGGGGTTTCGCCGCGTTGTCTACAACTTTGGACTTTCGTTGCGTACTCAGATGTACGGACAAAGTAAATTATCTGACGCTAAAATCCTTGATGCTGCTAGAAAGGTTTTAACCAACCATTTGAAAAAGCGTCCTGAGTACGCGTGGATGAATGAGCTATCATCCAGGGTTTATCAACACGCGTTTATAAATTTAAAGACTGCATTTAGTCGATATCGTAAAGGAATATCATGCCATCCTGTTTTTGCATCTAGAAGGGACGGGCAATCATTTAGTGTTGACAATTGTGATGGCAAGTTAGTTGTCACTGCAGGTAGCACTATCAAAATCCCTACGCTTGGCACGTTCCGTCTGCATGAGCCATTGATGACAGGATATGTCACTCAAACCTTTAACTTAGTCCGTGAGGGCGATAGATGGTATGTTTCGTTCTGCGTAGAGGCAGAGCGACTACCCGTTAATCATGCACAAGGCGCGGTAGGAATCGATGTCGGTGTTTCTGTTTTTGCGACATTATCATCAGCTCAGACGTTTGATGCTCCAAAGCCACTAAAGCAAGCGAAAACCAAGCTTGCTCAGTTGCAACGTAAGGCATCAAGGCAAGTCAAGGGTAGTGCCAATCAGCGTAAGACTTACGACAAGATTCGTCGCCTCCATGCTCGTACAGCCAGCATCCGCAAAGACTTTCTGCACAAGCTGACAACGTACTTAGCTAAAACGTTCAAGACTATCAAGATTGAGGATTTGAACGTTTCGGGTATGCTGGCGAACCATAAGTTAGCTGGAGCAATCTCTGACTTGGGATTCTATGAGTTCAAGCGTCAGCTAACCTACAAATGTCAGATGTACGGAGCTAACCTGGTCTTAGTTGATCAGTGGTTCCCGTCAACTAAAACTTGCTCATCTTGCGGCAATATTCAGCCTATGCCTCTGTCAGAGCGGGTTTATAACTGTTCTGGGTGTGGCATGGCGAAAGACCGTGATTTAAACGCTAGTTTAAACATTTTGAATTGGGAAGAACCTGCGGCTTGCGGGGGATAGCCTACTTAGCTTGGGATAGCCGACTACCCAATAGCGTAGGAAGTAAACTTCTCTGACCGGGCAATGTCTTGGAAAGGTATTAGTTTTATGAAGCAACACCGAAAGTTTCGTTCATGCAAGGCGTAACCGTGGCTCCCTCCTGGACTGAATCTGACAAGCAAATTCTTGTTGAGAACTACGACTCAACAAAAGCGACTGTACGCCGATTATCACGTCTGCTCAATCGGACATCCGACGCGATAATCAGCAAAGCCTACCAGCTGGGACTTGTACGTCATTTGAAACCCCGCACTCATCGCCCCTGGGAGAGGCAAGAGATTGAGTTATTACAAGAGCACGCCGGGGTTTTACCTTTTAATAAAGTCTGTGCTGCACACTCTGACTTATGTCGAGAGAATGGTTGGACTGGGCGCTCTAAAAATGCGGTCAGTCTCAGGATTAACTTATTAGGAGTAAGTCGCTCTGTTGATGGGATGACGGAATATTACACGTCTGAAAGCATTGCTACTGCTCTACGTTGCTCACCGGATATTGTTAGAGGTTGGTATAAAGATAAAGTTTTTGCCTCAATTTTAATGCCCCAAAAAGAGCATGAGGCGACAGGCAAATATATAGTCAGTCGCAAAAATTTAGCCAGCTTCTTTAGAAAATATCCCGGCGAGTTGTCGCGTTGCCGCCCAGATATTGCGTGGTTAATTAGCCTAGTTTGTGAGAAAGGATGATCATGAAATTTGAAGATTTACCGCTTGAAACTCAGTTCGATCTCAAGGCTTTCCCAGCTAGAGCGAACCAAATGGAAACTGAAGCTATCAAGCATATGTTAGTGCGCATGTACGAGCAAATGTTTTACCAAGAAAATAAATATAAGAAGCTGATTGCAGAGCAATGGGGTATAGGAGACGCAACTTAAAATATGCGAAGATTAACTGTACGAGAACAGGAAGTTATTGCTTTAATTACGCAAGGTTTAAGCACTAAAGAGATTGCTGAACAATTGTATATTGGTGTACGCACGGTGGAGGCATTCGTAAGAATTTTATACGAAAAAGTTGAGGTAAACAATAAAGTCCAACTTGCCACGTATTGGCTAAGCAAAGGTGTATTAGATCATGGTCAACAACCCAAAAAATTATTACCACCCTCATATGATCAAGCGCTCAAACTACTTGTAAAATCTCCAGGATTATGTACTACTAATGTGGCAACTAGAATTGGTACAAGCTATAAATATGCCTATTCAATTCTAAAAAAAATGGAAAAACGCGATTTAGTTTTTTCTCATAGTACTAAAAAAAGGGAAGACAGGTTTGAGTGGTATCCAACCATAGAAATACTAGCCCAGTCATTTGAGCTGTCAGAAGATGAAATTGTCGTGTGGCTAACCGACTTGGCTAGTCGGCAGCCATCGCAAGTAATGCCGCCAGGTAAGCCTTAGCCTGATCCGGATCTGTCTGCCAGTTCGCCCACTGCTGTGGAGTGCGCGGATATATTGAGTACCCCAACCACAACTCAGCGATGTTCCGATCAGGGTCGGGGTCCGCTGCCTTAAATGTCGCGGCGAATAGCGTCAGTCCCAACGTGTATCCCAACCTGGAAGGGTAGTAGTCACGTTCTAGTGTTGCCGGGAATGCCTCTTTCTGTGCTGGGAATATTCGCAGGTCAAGTCCGGTTATGGTTCTAGCTAACTTGCCTTTGGTTTTGCGAAAGCCGACCATGATTAACACTTCTTTGCCGAAGGGGTCAGCTAAGTCCGAGACAATCGTTACCTTGGAACTAGCTTTGTCTTCCCAGAGGAAGCGATCGCCCCGTGGTGAGGGAAGCGATCGGTAGTGCTTGCGATCAGGAAGGGTTGTTAATACTTTCACTTTTTGAGGATTAAACTCCAAAATGGTACTGCCCAGTCTGAAGAGAAGGGCACAATCTTTTTGATAGCAACCTCTCCCGATTCTCTGAGCCAGAAACAGACACAGGTAACCTCCTTAACCTCTTCGATTGACTCACGGAAGCCGGGCTTGATACTGTCCTTCTCGGCAAGGGTGAATTCACCCCGGATTTCCTGTTTCTTTCCGTGCCTGTAGACAAGCTTGTAACCCACCAGTTTTGAGAGCTGGCACACATACCAGCCTGTCTGATGGTTAGCCAGTCCTTTGCTGTTAACCCAGTCGCCTTTAATGCTATAGCCATCAGAGTAGGCTTTATCGATGCCTGTAACCTTTTTGATCCAAAGAATCTCAGCCCCTAGAGACGTTTTCTCTAAGATGGCAGCGGACAAGTTAATCGGGCTTATAGTTTGCATTTTCGTTGAACTCCCTTGGGAATTTAGTTAGCCTTGAAACGCCTTGCGGCATCAGTGGTTGTTGATATCAACATCATAACCTATCTGTCGGCATCTGGGATGTAATCACCGTTTTTTTCTCAACAACTGACACCATGACCCACCAAGTACCACCACTTTGGCTATCAATAGGCAAACCATAGAACAGCAATGTAGGCTCTATAGAATGCGCAAACTTACCTTTGGTTTTCTCCACATTGATAATTGCATTGGGCAGCTTCGCATCAGATTTGGGATGCAATTGCAAATCCAAGCGCAGCGGATAGTCTGCGAACTTTGACTTGCCCATCTGAGTTTTGATGCGCACCTCCCACTCTTGATCCCAACAGTCGGGGACGCTAGAGCAGATGCGAAGTAGAGGAGTTAGTTTATGCTCCCAGATATGAGGCCAGCGTTCAGTTCCCTGGATAGGAGCGTAAAATTGTTGTCCAGTAATGTGGGCTAAAACCTTCACCGGTAGCCCTCCACGATAAGTATTTGCCCGTCTAACGGATCGTATAAATTGCCGGTTGATAGGGCGCCCGGTTCATACGACTGGTGCCGGATTTCAATTAGACTACCCTCTACAATGTGTTCGTCGCCGCTTCGATATGCGGGATAGTTGCTATCAATTACGTAGGCTTTTACCCAAATATCCTCATGTTCGTCGCCCTCGGTAGGCAATCCTAATTGCTGAGCACGAATTAGGGCGTCCTCGTGACTTAAATAGGGGCGTTTGGTTTGGGTTTCGTAATCTCGGATCATGCTTTTTGTGCTTGAACTTTGCACCTCTATATTAATGTGCGATGGAAGGGGGTACTTCCAGCACTTTGATCTACAACCCCATTTGCCTCAATTGGCAACGGTAATAACGCCATCCACAACTGAGAGATTCAACGAGCTTTTGTGACTGACTGTAATTCCACCCTCAACAAATGGCGCTTTCAAGAGTGCATTAATGCCAGATTCTCTTGACCACCGCAGTCTTGACAGCACCGCTTTGTAAACGTCCTCGGAGCAACTGTTTAAAAAGGTTTTTACCATCTCGGCTTCAGACGGGCTTAGGTTGTTCACGCTAAGCATAGCGTTGGTTTTAATAACCGAACACGTCCCGGTTTTAAACCATTCCACTTGACCATTACACCATTTGGCATCTCTATTTTCGTGAATATAAAATCTCTCTAGCATTGGTAGTTTTTTTTGCATGGTGTAGCTCATGATTTTTCCTAAATTTCGCGCATTAGATAATGTATGCGCCACCGACTGGCTTAATCACACCTTCAGTAACAGCTTCTTGGTAGTCGTGCTCTATTTGCCAATCCTGCAGCTCAAGCAACAAAGATTCAATCTGAGCTTTGTAGATTTCAGGAAGCTCAGGTAGTTGGACTAAAATCTCTAGAAGAATTTGAGTCTTTTTGAAGGTAGTCGTACCCGGAAATTCAAGTTTTGCTATTAGCCCATCAATGCCATCGCTTAGACTGCCATCCCCAATTTCTAGGAGCTTTTCAACTGAGTCAGGCATTAGCTTCACTTGCTTGCGCTGGCGGGGAGACTTTTTATGCGTTACCTCCAAGTTTGCCAGCGAGTTCGGATGTTTCCCACGCTTTACCATTGTTTGGTTATGCTAGCTTTGCGACGACGGTCATAACGCAATCGTGCTTCCGCAGTATCAAAACCTGTCCAGGGATAGCCACGGATCTCTTCTTCAGTTAGTCGGCGCTCACTAGATGAGTTTAATGATTCGCAGATAATATCAAACTGTCCGTCGCCCCATGTATCTTGCTTAGAGACAACGATCCATTCATGATTAGTGTCAGCAAGGATGAATTTTTGACCTGAGCGAACCTTTGCGTCACGGTTGTCTTTAAACGGGATTGGTGAATCGGATAAATCGGGCACCTCATCAAACTGTGTGTAATACGCTGATTGATTATCAGTCTCTTCATCAACATTGTCACAGATACTGAGGGCTTCGTTGTAGGCTTCCTGGGTAGGCATTTTCCAGCCTTTATCTTCAGGTTGCCACTTGCCACCAAGCACTTTGATCTGTTCCTTACACTGGTAGCTATTGACGTGAACGAGTACAAGCGGTGGTGAAATTTGGTAGCGAGGAGCCATTTGTGTTTGCTTTGTTTTGCCTATTTCTCAAATGTACACCTACTTGAAAGGCCGCGCTATCCGTAAATATACTGAACTTCGATTTCACAAAAACTTTCGCCAGTTCTGAGCATGGAGGAACGGAACTCCAGCTGCAACAGCCGCAGCGAGATCTTCCTCTCTATCCCCAACAAACAGGCGGAGTGTCGATGGGGGAAGCTTCCCCCATCGAACCTCCTTGCATTGGTCTACCTCGTGGGTTCTTATGGCATATTCGATCATGCCCGGTGCTGGCTTGCGGAAAGACGAGTAACCGCTAGGTATGATCAAACTGTGGAAACCTCGATACACCACTCCTAGTTGCTTGCCCTCGTAATCTGGGCAGAAGAGAATTTTGTGTAGTTGAGGCACTAGGTCTAAGGTGTAGTACTGCTCCTCAATACAGTCTTCCAGCGTTTTCCTCTTGGCAGCAACTCCGCCCTGGTTGGTTGCGCCAATTATTAGCCAGCCTTCCACCGCGTAGTGCGCGATCGCAGCATCAACGCCTGGTATCAATTCTTGGTCTTTGGGAGAATTAATGAATCCTTCGGGTTTAGACTTGCAACGGCGAGTTGTGCCGTCCATGTCTAAGAGAAGTATTTTCGCGATATTGGTAATTAATTTGATCATCCACTACTACACTCAAACCCTTTCTGGGCTTGACTTGTAGCTATTTTCGTGGTATTGTTGGCTAAATTAATGCCCCCAGCAGGTGGTTGCACACCTATAGCTGGGGAATTATCGCTCTAGGAGGGGCGACGCATGATGCTAAATACTATCTTAGCAGGGGATTTCACCCCGGCAACTTCTGCTACAGCAAAAAATACCTTTTTTAAGCTGACACCAGAGATAAGCGAAAAGCTCATCAGATGCAACCTTAGCAAAAATGAGATGAAACTTTGGCTGTACCTGGTCGCGATCGCACCTTTTGGTGACAGGCAGTACACATACTCTGCAACAGATGCGATCGCGACATGCAACCTCAAAAAGACCAGTTACTTTACGTCAAAAGCCAAACTCCAAAGGCTTGAGCTGATCGACTTCAGCGACGGTGAAACCAAGTTTACCAACAAGATTGCGCCAGTTGCCATCTCTGACACAATAAAATCTTATAGAGAGAGAATAGTCCGAAAAAACGGACAAGCTTCCGAAAAAACGGACTCCGGTTCAGAAAAACGGACAATCATTCAGAAAAACGAACCACTAAAGGCTGAAACCCTTTCAGGGCAAAGCGCGGATTCTCTTCAGACTATTCAGAATAATTTAGAATCAACAGACAATATTGTTGCTGGTGAAAAATTTTCTGAGAAAGAAGAAAATATTGAGGCAAGCCAGGGAACAGAACCAACCGGAATACTAGAAGAGCCGCAAATAGACCCCATCGCCCAGATTCAACAGGAGGCGGCGCAACTGCTGGACAAACGCGAGATATTTGATTCGCTCCGGTTGCTAGGGATTGAGACTAATGAAAGCGTCCGCGCTGCCATTAAGAAACACGCGGCAAATGTGCCTGCTGCGATTGCGCACATTAAGCAACGCTACGACAACCGCGAGAAGTTCAGGAATATCACCGGCGCATTTGTGAAAGCCTGCAAGGAAGGCACTAAGCCAATCGATGCCCCCGCGACTTGGGGGCTACATGCCGAAGTTAATCCGCCCACTTCTGAGCAGCTGGCAGTACTGGATGATGCAAAGTCTAGGGGTGCGATTAGAGATTACTTTTTGAGTAGCGATAATATCTGCAAGGTGGTACTGCCCAATGGGTTTACCCAGATGCCGTGGTGGGAATGGCTGGCAGCGTCGAGCCAGTATCTAAGCAGCGAATAGTATTGCAATGCCCCACAGCAGCGTTTAAAGCGAGAGTTTGCGGGGGGAAGCTTCCCCCCGCAACACTCGAAACCTGTGGGGCCATACCTTATGCCGTCACTTGGGGCGGAGTGTCGGCGGGCAGAGTACTCTGGTAGCTGTGTTCCTCCTTCGGCACCTTCCATTTCAGTATACCGTAATGCACACATTGCGCTTAAAGACAACAAAATTGTTAAAATAGTACTGTCCTCTATTGCCGGTATGAACAGCGATGCAGGACGATTCTGAAGAGGCCGCAAAATACGCCGAATACCTTGCCGAGAAGTGGAAAACCTTAACGCCCAGGCAGATCGAGGTTATCTCGCTGGTGGCTCTTGGCTACTCCAATACACAAATTGCGGACAAACTCTATATAAATCTGAGAGCTGTAGAGAGCCATTTATACCATGTTTTCTCGCTTCTCAACATCCACAATCGCACCAAGCTAGCCCACTTTTTTAGGGAAAGGTCTGGATTGCCTTTTGACAGTTTAGGAGGCAGTGCGTATATTTATCCCAGTTTTAGGCGGCGCGATAGGGAAATTTATACGAATAATAAGGAAATAATAACTTGTTACTTTGATATTAAGAGGCTAAAGGAGCAGCGGATGCAAACTGCTTTTTATCTGCTGGCATTGATAGAATTACTTGAGGAAACTCAGTTACCTGAAGCACCTATCTTAATTAAAATACTAATGCAAGCTTTAGCTAATTTAACAATATTTTAGCGAATTTTTAGCAGGTGATATTCAAGTGTCTTTTGCCTGTCCCGACAATAATACCCAGGTAGGCTACCACGGTACACGAATTGCAGGTCAAGTGTTCTAGCGTAGTTGTTGAACTTTATAGAAACGTCGCCCCTACAAGCTTCAGAGCGATCGCCAGTAACTTTATATGTCTGAAAGTTACCTCCAAAAAAGGCTTCTGGCTCACCCTGTGTGCAGGGAATTAGTGTTAAATCTGGATAGATGGCACCGAAGAAAACTTGCCCATAGCGTTCAATATAGTAGCTAAACGGCTTAAGAGTGCAGACTCCAGTGATGTTGTTAGTTTTTATGGCATTATTTAAGGTACGATATGTGCTGGCTGTGGATGCATAAGCAGTTGCTAATATTAATGCGCATACTAAACTAACTGCCAAACCATGAATTGTTCTCTGGGGTAGGCACATTATTTTCTTTACCGGGCGGAGGGACAGGGAGCCAGAGCTGGAGGAGTGGGATAAAAATTGCGGTTCCGACTATTGCGATCGCGGCGGCAATCAGGTTGTTTCGTAGTTGCCAACCCCGTTCTTCTCTAGTATCCAGCAGTTTTACGTGGTGTGCAGCGTGCCCTTCCAATACTGAGCGAATATCCTTGATGTCAGCCTCCAAGTGTTCAATGCGCTGCTTCAAGATTTGATTTTCAGCCTCTAGCTGCTCCGTTGTTTTCACTCGTTGCCACGCTCAAACTTTGATTTGTTCGGACCAGGCAAACCATCCGGCGTATACACTGGGCTGGTTTCAACTCGACCAACTAGCAGGAATGCGAAGGTGGAAAGCAGTCCTGCGATCGCTAGTGCTTCTTCGGCTGATGGGTAGCGTCGCTCATACGCGCATGTTATTAAGACGGGTAGTAGTCCCGTCAGCAGGCTGGTTGCACCGAGTTTGAAAGTGTTGGTACTGAATAGCGATCGAGGTCGTTGCCTGATCCTAAACCTAGCCATAGTCGTCCTCGTTTTCTTCGTCATCATCCAAGAAGTGAGTAACGTCAGTGACCGACGATCCAGTTCCTGCGGATGAAGGCAACTCCCAGCGTGTAACCGGCGCTGGCTGATGTGTGATGCCAAATTGCACCGCTAGCTCCTGGGTGCAAGGCGAAATACAGTAGATGGCGCTTGCACTGTAATACTGGGTAGCCACTGATTTTCCGGCAACGTCAATCACGTCTATCCGGATGAAACTTGTGCCTGCGATCGCCTCCTCCTTTAAATACCCGCCCAGCTTGCGATGCCCCATAAGTTCTAGAATTACCCAGCCCTCAAAACTACCTTCGGTTTTTTCTATCATTTTTCCTCCTAGCTAATTGGTAATTCCCATGCTGCATTCCACGCGATCGGACCAAGCACCCCATCAGCCTCCAGCCCCTTCTCTCGCTGAAACTTTTTCAGTGCCTCATACGACTGTTGTCCGAATTTCCCCGGCTCATCGCTAATAGTCCAACCCCTGTAAGACATCTGCTGCTGCCACTTTAAAACATCACTGCCCGTGGCAGCTGGTGACGTGAGGGTGACATAACGTGACCATGAAGGGTGTGGAGGTACATTTGTGCCACCCGTAGAAACTCCGTTGTACGCAGGATGCCCAAAGCCTTGCACGGTGCGAACTGAGCGTACTTGCCGCATCACCATTCCACCATCCGAAGCATTGCGGGCGCTGGTGTTTCCCTCGATTGTGGTGATTGTCCCGTCTGTGTTAAACCGCTCCACAATACCCACATGGTCAGAGATGCCGTCCCCGCGCCAGTCGAAAAATACTACGTCTCCAGCGCGCGGACTTCGGTCAAATTTCCCGTGTTCTTGAAACCAATGTACGCCGTAGGGACAATAGGCGAACCCCTTGGGCGTAGTTGCGGGTAGCGGCAAGCCTGCGTTGTAGAAACAATACGAAACCCATAGAGCACACCAAGGTTGGTAATTTAGACCATACCAAATGCCATATTTATTGCCATTACTCCCTGGCGGCGACTCTCTATAACCTATCTGCCTAGCTGCAATCCTGAGCACGTCTGCTGGTGTCGTCATGCGATCGCCTGGTAGGGAACGCTTCTATTTTATTGTCTTTTAACGCAAGGTGTTTTATTGTCTTTTTGTACAATACTTGCTTACCCGTGCCTACAACACTTTTGAAGGTCTGCCCATACTGTGGCAAGGAATTCGAGGTAATTCGGCGACACCCCAAGACTCCAACGAGAGAGCATTGCGGTAAATCATGCGCAGTTAAAACCAGGCTTTCTGAATTGACGGGACACCGCCCGTGGTCCGAACCTGAGTTAGAGCTACTCAAAAGTTGGATAGGCGTAAAGCCGCTACAACAGGTGCTACAGGATTGGAATTTGGTAGCACGTGAGCGTGGCTGGCCTGAGCGTTCTAACAATGGCATTCACATCAAATTTAGTCGCAGT
>QQTW01003851.1_pt1 | contig 11158 bp, 8 predicted proteins | sample 1904831 | NCBI WGS metagenome assembly QQTW01 (sample SAMN09435610, study PRJNA476489) | Subsurface metagenome, whole genome shotgun sequencing project.
GTCTTGACTTTTGCTGCGGTGATTTTTATCTGGGTCTTCTTCGTGCAACATATTTTTGAAGACTCTTATGCTCACAATACAGAAGGTTGGGATTATTTAAGTGGAGCTATTGAAGGTAGTAGTTACCTAGAATTACCAACAATTCTCAAGTGGTTTACCGCAAATATTGGCTACCACAACATTCATCATCTTTCCGAAAGAATCCCCAATTATAATCTCGAAGCTTGTCATCATAAAAATATTCACCTGCTCTCAAACATAAAAACGTTGAGGATTGGTGATATGCTTGCCTGTTCAAAGTTTATTTTGTGGGATGGTGGATCGAGTCGCCTAGTATCGATTGAGTCATTTCGTCAAGTTGCCCAATCGAACGCTCTAAATCCAAACATGGTGTCCTGAATATAACTAAGATAACAAGACGTGCTGGTTGAATGCGATCGCATTATCTCCTAGTGGCTGTTGGTGGCTCAAATGCGATCGTTGTTTATTCTACAAAAAGCTTGATGACCGTGAGTTAAATAAGATAATAAAAGGATTGTAATTTCTTGCTCTAACTGCCCATCACTCAGCAATTCTGGGCGCTCGATAACTGCTGTATGAGTTAAAGCTTCAACTGTCCGCTCTATAATCAACACTGCTAGATCGAGGTTTTGCGGCTCAAGGCGATCGCGATGAAGTTCTAAATAAGCACGAAGCAAAGCCGTAACCCGATGTTCTGCATCAATATTGTTGATGCGAGGTACTTGCTCGTTTAGCACTTTATGCAGCAGGGGATCGACACCATGAGCCGCAATAGAGGCTTTTACTAACTCGCGTATCACAACTTCGATGGGTGCGTTAAATAAATCTTTAAGTTTTGATTCGATAATTTCCATCATTGTGCTAGCGTGATTTTCAGCTAGGGAAGTCACTAATGCTTCTTTGCTGGGAAAATATTGATACAACGAACCAATGCTCACTCCAGCTAGTTCGGCAATCCGATTTGTCGTTGCTCTGTCGTAGCCTTCAGAAGTCAAAATGCGAGCAGTGGCAGTCAAAATAGCATCAACCGTAACTTTAGAGCGGTCTTGTTGCGGTAACTTGCGAGGTGTTGCACTTTTGCGAGGCATCTTAAGTAAGGGCATCAAATGCGAGTTGATGGGAATGAGTAACGCTTGTAAAATATGAGCTATAACTCACATTTTAACAGGATATTCCCATGATTTTAGTTACGGGCGCAACAGGAAGCAACGGCACAGAGATTATCAAGCGTCTGGCGGCGCGGAATGTTCAAGTCCGGGCTATGGTTCGCGATCGCGCCAAAGCTAAAGACATTGAAATCGCCAACGTTGAAATAGTAGAAGGTAACTTCGATCGCCCGGAGACGCTGCAAAGCGCTCTGACTGGTGTAAAACGTGCCTTTTTGCTCACAAACTCATCAGAAAGCGCCGAAGCACAACAAATTGCTTTTATAAATGCGGCGAAACAAAGTGGTGTAGAACATATTGTCAAACTATCGCAATTCAAAGCCGATGCAAATTCCCCTGGGCGCTTTTTGCGCTACCATGCAGCCGTTGAAGCAGCGCTGCAAGCATCAGGGATGGCATATACATTTCTCCGCCCTAATCTCTTTATGCAAGGCTTGTTAAACTTCCGCTCGGCTATTGCTAGTCAAAACGCTTTTTACGCGGCGGCGGATGACGCGAAAGTAAGCGTAGTAGATGTACGAGACATTGCAGAAGTGGCTGTAGCTGCTTTAACCGAAGCCGGACATGAAGGGAAGATTTACGACCTCACAGGTTCTCAATCACTCACTCATGGGGAGATGGCAGCATACCTCTCTACCGCACTCGGTCGTCAGATTACGTTCGTAAATGTTTCGCCAGAAGCCATGTATGACAATTTGCTTAGTATTGGATTCCCGCTATGGCAAGCAGACGGACTAATGGAGGAGTACGCCCATTATCGGCGCAATGAGGCGGCAGAGGTTACGTCTGGTGTCCGCGATGCGATTTCTCAAGAGCCGCGTAGTTTTGAATCCTTCGCTCGTGACTATGCAGCAATGTTTAGCTAAATGGGGTTGAAGTCAAAACAGCAATTTTGAGATTGATTATGCTAGGTAGGGTTCGTTTCTAAACCGATAAAGCTAAATGATAAGCTAACAAAAGCATAAAACAAACTTAAGGTAAAACTTTAAATGGTCGTCTCCACACAAGTTCCCCATCTTTTGCGCGCCGCTCGTGGTGAAAAAGTAGATCGTCCCCCCGTATGGATGATGCGCCAAGCAGGGCGTTATATGAAAGCCTATAGGGAACTCCGGGACAAATACCCATCCTTTCGCGACAGATCCGAAATTCCCGAAGTAGCTGTAGAAGTTTCCTTGCAACCTTGGAAAGCATTTCAACCCGACGGAGTAATTTTATTTTCTGATATTGTTACCCCTTTACCGGGCTTAGGTATTGAAATGGATATCGCCGAAGGAAAAGGGCCAATTATTGAATCGCCCATTCGCACTTCTGCTCAAGTTGATAATTTGCGTCCCCTCCAACCGGAGGAATCGCTGCCATTTATCAAAACAATTTTGCAAGCACTCAGTAACGAAGTCGGCGATAAATCAACCGTTCTCGGCTTTGTGGGCGCTCCTTGGACTCTAGCAGCTTACGCGGTAGAGGGGAAAGGGTCTAAGACCTACTCAGCAATTAAAGGGATGGCATTTTCCGATCCTACGGTGCTGCACCAACTACTAGCAAAATTAGCTGATGCGATCGCAATTTACGCTCGTTATCAAATTGACTGCGGCGCTCAAGTAGTACAGATGTTTGATTCTTGGGCGGGTCAACTTAGCCCTCAAGATTACGATACCTTTGCTTTACCTTATCAACGGCGGGTTTTTGAGCAAGTCAAACAAACTCACCCCGATACACCGTTAATATTGCTCGTTAGCGGTAGTGCTGGGGTATTAGAACGCATGGCTTCTTCGGGGGCTGATATTGTTACCGTTGATTGGGCGGTAGATATGGCAGATGCGCGCGCTAGATTGGGGCATGATATGAAGGTGCAAGGAAACCTAGATCCCGGCGTATTATTTGGTTCTAAAGAGTTTATTCGCGATCGCATTTACGATACTGTACAAAAAGCTGGCAACTACGGACATATTCTCAATCTCGGTCATGGTGTTTTACCCACTACTCCAGAGGAAAATGTTGCTTTTTTCTTTGAAACCGCCAAGCAGTTGAAATATTAAACTATGACTCCCAAGCGGATTTTAGTGACTGGTGCGAGTGGTTGCATCGGTCACTACATTACAGAAACTTTAATTAACCAAACAGACCACGAATTGTATTTGCTCGTCAGGAATGCCAATAAATTACAAGTAGATACGAAAGCTCGTCCGGGAATTACGGTTTTACAGGGCGATATGGGCAAAATTGAGCAATTTGCCGATTTACTCAAAACTATCGATACAGCGATACTTACGGCTACCGTATGGGGCGGAGACGACATATTTGATATCAATGTCACCAAAACTGTTGAATTGATAAATCTGCTAGATCCTGAAGTTTGTCAGCAAGTTATTTACTTTTCGACAGAAAGTATATTAGATCGTCACAACCAATTACTGAGGGAAGCCGGAGAAATTGGCACAGATTATATTCGTTCTAAATACGAGTGTTTTCAGAAATTGGCAAATACTGCGATTACCGAGGGGGTAGCGCTAAAAGCGATCGCATCTAAAATTACTAAGGTTTTTCCTACTTTAGTTTTGGGAGGAGATGAGACTAAGCCTTATTCTCATTTGTCGGCGGGAATACCAGAAATTGCGAAGTTAATTAATTTAATTCGTTTTTTTAAAGCTGATGGGAGTTTTCATTTTATTCATGGTAAGGATGTCGCTCAAGTTGTAAGCTACTTAATTGACAATCCTCCAAAAGCTAACGAATCGCGGCAATTAGTATTAGGACAAAAGCGGATAACTGCTGATGAAGCAGTAGAGGAAGCTTGTGAATATCTCAATAAAAAGATTTATTTTCGCATTCCTTTATCTTTAGGTTTAGCTAATATTTTGATTCCGTTGTTTCGCATTCAGATGGCAGCTTGGGATAGGTTTTGTTTAACTTATAGACATTTTAGTCATGAAAACCCAGTTAACCCCGAAAGTTTAGGATTGCCGAATTATTGTGCTACTTTTAGTGATGTTTTGCGAGTACATAGCGTTCCTCGTAGATAATACTATTAGAACTACAGGCGATCGCAAAAATATTGTCGATACAATGCACACCTAGGCGTTGCATAGTCTCCTTCTAAACGAATCAAACCCATACTTTCTAACTTAAAAGCGGGGATTGATTCTAATTGAATTGGCTGTTTTGAAGCAATTACTTTGGCTAAGGCTTGCGCTAATATTGGTTGCTGTTGCAGCGTTACTAAGTGGCGGCGCAAATAATCGCTGTAAAATCCTGATTCAGTGGCGGCGGTTTGCAATAGTTGGTTGATAGTAATATTATTGCGGGTAATTTGTTCGAGACTTCGCGCTATTAATGCTGGATGTCCCCCCACTAGCGCCATTAATTGTTTTATTTCTAAATTGCTCCAAGATAATTGATATTTACTTGCTAATTCTTGGACTTGCTCAAAACTAAATTCGGACAACTTTACAACTAAGCCAACACCCCCTAAAGGTGAATGATTAATATCTAGCGCTCCGTATACTTCGGTGGAATGTACGATAATTAGTCTGACTTTTTGCCACACTTTGCCGATATCGTCACCTTGATTTGCTCTTTGATTCCACGCTCTTAATAATGCACAAAAATCATTGGCAATTTGGAGATGTTCAAAAACTATATCGACTCGATCTAAAACAATTACTAAAGGGTTATTTAGATTTGCTAATAAATATTTTTCAAAGTAGATTGTCGTGTTGTAATTGCAGCCAAAAATATCGTCCCAATAATCAGCTAATTTATTTTCCAAGCCTAAACTTTGTCCGATTCCTGCACAAAACCATTTAGAAAACTTTGCCAAATCGGTAAATACTGTACTATCTGATAGCTCGAAACTAAAAACTTGCGTTTGATATTTGTGGGTTTTAGCATAGGCTAAAATGTTTTGCATAAAATAGGTTTTACCCATTTCTTGCGGCGCTTTGATGCGGATTAAAGCACCAGGCTTAATTATTTCTTGGAAACATTCATTTTCGTAGGGTTGGCGTTCTATATAAAATGGTTTAGAAGTATTTGGGTTTAGGTCACAAACTTCTTGCCAATTTAACCCTAAAACTTGACAGTATGCCTTAAAAGCTGGGGCTTTGATGGGTTCTTTTCCCCCTAAAAAACGTCCCCAAGTACCGGGAGAAATACCCACCGCGTAATAGTCTGTTTGCTGCCAATTGGTAGTTGAATCTATAATTTGACTTGCAGCTACTAGCCAGCGCGGATCGGCGATCGCCCATCCTGATAAAATTCTAGCGTGTTTAATTTGCTTGCGCCCTGCCTCGGAAGCTTTGAAAGTCAGCACTGATTATTTTTTCTGTAGTTTCAGACTTTTAGATCGTTTTACGATCAGTTTTAACCTGAATCGCTGTCAATGTACCTAAAAAGTGAGCTTGGCAACATTCAACAATATCAATCAGTCTAGAGTTATAGATTTTTGATTAAACTATGACTTTAACTCGCATCGATGCGCCGCCTAGTATAGCTAGTTGGTCACGCAACAAAATTGCTACTAGCTTAATTGTATTCTCTTGGCTGTTACTCAACTATTCAACGTTGGAGTGGATATTTGCAACTTTTAAAGGTAGTTCCGCTTTTAACTTGATAATTATTAGTGTGGTAGCAACGGTTTTATTAGTCCAAGCCATCCACCATCGCCGCAAACTAAGCTTGTCTTCTATACCGATTCTGCACCCCGCACCTCTGGCGCTGATGTTTGGAAGTGCGGTAATTTCAATTAGCGTGCAATGGTTGCTCGATATTCCTCAAATTGCCGTATCATTGTTTGCGATCGCAACTTATGGCTTAATCGGCTTATTTATTTCTCCCCAGGTTTGGCGCAAAGGACTTCCGGCGGCGGTTTTGACTGCTTGTATTTTGCCTTTTAGCGCTCAATTTAGTACAGGGCTAGGGTTTCCAGTTCGAGTAATTACGGCGCGGCTAGTCGAACATATCCTAGGTTTTTGGCACATTGCGGCGATTTCTTCCCATGACATTATTGTCCTAGAAAATAGTACCGCTCAGATAGATTTGCCCTGTAGTGGGTTAAAAAGTTTGTGGACTGGTACTTTATTTTTACTGGCGGCTACTTGGTTAGAAAATCGGGTTCTTAAATCTAGATGGTTGCTAGTTTGCGTTACAAATATTTTGCTGCTGATCGCGGCTAATACAGGCAGGATATTAGTTTTAGTCTTAATTAGCAATGTTTGCGATCGCCCAGATTTGGCTGCTATCCTCCACGTACCCTTGGGTTTAGTTGGTTTTATTACGGCGGGGTTGTTTACTTGGCTGCTATTACAAACTGTCCCTCAACATCAAGATAAAACTGTTAAAAAAGAAGAATTTAAAACTGCTCCGTTAGGAAAGAGATTTAAGCCTTTAACCCAGCAAATTGTAGTAGTTAGTTGTATTTTGGGACTTGCTTTAATTCCGCAAGCGCAAAAAGTAACAACAAGCGCGGTCGCCTCTATCTCTTTACCTACAGATATGCACTCACAGCCTTTGCAACTTTCAAAGGTAGAAAAAGAGTTTTTTGCAAATTACGAAGGTGCGATCGCCCAAAAATACCGCTTTGATTGGCAAAACATCGCTGGCTCTATCCTACTTGTGAGCAGTAATTCTCCCCAAGCTCATCATGCGCCAGAATTGTGCCTTTTAGGTAATGGCTTGAAAGTAGACACAATGCAACAAAAACAGCTATCTCCACAGGTTTTAGGGCGGTGGCTTTCGATCGATAACGGGACAATGGCGGCGGCTTATTGGTTTCAGTCCCCCAAACATACAACCGACGACTTTTTGACGCGCTTTTGGGGAGGAGTTACGCGCCAAGATCGTTTCTGGGTAATGGTTTCAGTGCTTTTTGACCGCAGCCAACAGCCCGATACACCAGAAATTAAAACTTTTACGACTAATATTCACGATGCGATTGCATCTTCCCTAACTGGAGTATAAATTATGCAAACAAAATCGATTGGGGAAACTTTATTTACAGTCTTCTTTTTGCTATTTAACTTGACTTTGCTGCTAATTGCTTACGTGGGAATCTTACCTTTTCTCGGTACAGCAATTATTGCAGATGCGCTTAAAGGACAAGTACCATTTGATTTACTCGTACCATTGGTTGGTTTAATCGGCGTACCAACTACTACTAGCTTGCTTAGTCTAACTAAATCTAAACCTCAAGCAGTAGAAAACGCGGACACTGGGGAACGTAAGTTTAGTTTTCGCACTTTGTCTACAGTGCAGTTATTCTATGGTGTAGAAGCACCTCTATTAGTTCTATGTTTAGTGCGCTTTTTTTGGCTCAAACAACTAAACCCTGGTAGCACAATTATTTTATTAGCTAGCTGTATAAGTATTGGTGCTTTCCTGCATCAGCTAGTTTATGGCAATCCGACAACAGTTAGCGGTGCTTGGGTAAAACTAGCGTGTCATAGTTTGATAATTGCGATCGCTCTTTATGTCCTAACTCTAGCGTTATTTTATGCAATTCCCATCAGTGCCGCTATTGCCTACGGAATATTTAGCACACCACTACAAACTTTGTTGTTAGTTGTTGTTTATGGAATAATTTTGTCTCCTATAGGTGTAGTTTTGATTATGAGCGCTACTATTCCTTTTGGGATGGCTTGGATTTATATTCGTTCTTGGCGAAATAACTTAAATGATTTTGCTTTGAGCTACGGTTGGACTAAAGCTTGGGTAGGAACGATTGCTGTGATTATGTCAGGGTTAATTGCAGTTATCGCCGTGCAAAAACAGCCCCAAGTTGAAGTTTTTGCCGCGCTTAATAAGCCTGTAACTACCGAACGCGATCGCTCTATACTATTGCAAAAGTCTGAAGAAATCCGCACTGGATTGGTCAATGCTTACTTAGCAACTTATCGTTATCAAGACTACGGACAAGAAAACACTAATATTCGCGATCTTTATAACAGCGTTTTTCATTTAGGAATAGATTTAGGCCAATCATTGCAAAATACTTACAACGTATTAGTTTCACCCTTTCTATATGATGGCAAACGCACGGATCGAGATACAGCAACTAAGTTATATTCAGATTTTTTTGACACTCCAATTTTGCGAGGAGAACAAAAAGCCGTACAAAAAGCCGTACAAGCTACCTTCAATCGCAGCGAAGCCAAAGCGGGACTGTTAGATATTAATGAGAAAAAAGTTTGGTTAGCCCAGCAACAAGTAAAAGTCACACCTCACGGCGATTGGGCGGATGTAGAGTTGTACGAAATCTACGAAAATCAGACTAATGATAGTCAAGAGATAGTTTACTCCTTTTCTTTACCCCAAAGTGCGGTGATTACTGGAGTATGGCTTGGAAATAGCAGCGACTTATCAGCACGTTTTCCTTTCACCGTCTCCACTCGTGGCGCGGCGCAAAAAGTTTACACTGAGCAAGTTAGACGCAATGTAGATCCAGCTTTATTAGAACAAATAGGCCCAAATAGCTACCGTTTACGAGCTTTTCCCGTCTTACCTGGTAAAAATACACCATTGCACCTATGGATGACGTACCAAGTTTTGCAAACAAAAGATGGGATTCCTTTACCGCAACTGAGCGAAAAACGGAATATTTTTTGGACGAAAGACACAAAACGCCTAAATAATGGCAAAACTGTTAAGTCTCAAGATAATTGGTTTACCAGTGCGATCGCCGTAACTCCAATTACACCTTTAGTTCACCAAATCAACTTAAACGGTTATCAAATTACGGGAAAACCTTTATCTGCGCAAGATTACCGCTTACCAGAAGGCGATCGCATTGCTATAGTTTTAGATACTTCCTACAGTATGGCGCAGCATACTAAAGAAGCTGTAAAAACCTTTAAATGGCTAAAAGAGCAAGCACTTTCTAGTAATGATTTTGATATTTATGTAACTTCCGCTCCAGGAGTTGCACCCAAAAAGCTTGATGATTTAGCAGAGTTTGATGTGGAAAGGGCAACTTTTTACGGCACAATGCAGCCATTGGAGATGTTGCGACAATTTGAAGATTTGCGCGGCGATAGTAATTACGATGCAATTTTACTAATAAGCGATCGCGGGAGTTACGAATTAGGCGACGATAAAGCAAAAGCTATCGATCTACCTGCACCTTTATGGATAGTACATTTAGGCGGAGTGCAAAGCGCCTATGATGATGCGATTTTTGAAACCATACAAGCTAGTGGCGGAGGAGTAGCTACCCAAGTACAGGAAGTAATGCAGCGTTTCGCTACTCAAAAAGCTTTAGCATCAGGAGTAATTGGGGTTGAAGATAGTTATGCTTGGTTTGCAGAAAAAAATGATATTCCCGCCGATCCAAACAATAAATTTAACCCCTTTGCAGCTAGACAATTGATTAATTATTTGGGTCAAGATCGAGATTTAAAAGCGATCGCAAATCTTGATGGGATTCATAAAGTAGCCAAAGCCTCGCAAATTGTTACGCCTTATTCTTCAATGATCGTGCTTGTAAATGACCAACAAAAGAACGATTTAAAGCAAGCGGAGAAACAAAGTGACCGCTTTAAGCGCGAAATTGAGGATAAACAAATGCCAACATTCAACAATCCTTTAGCTGTTTCCGCCGTCCCCGAACCCGCCGAATGGATGCTGATAATTGTAATTGCGATCGCACTAGGAGTAATAGTTAAACGTAAAAAAGAAAATGCGATCGTTTGATTTAACAAACATCTAAGTTAAGAAAAGCGAGGCGTAAACCTCGCTTTTACCTTATTTATTTACAAAAAATACCTTTTGTCAGCAGTCAATTTTAGTTAGACAAAATCCGCCACACTAATCAAACTAGCATTGACGTTACTTAGCGTTGCCAACAACTCACCACCAGTCGTCACGCTAATTCAGGTATTGCTACCACTTTAAGCAATGGTTAACTGACCAAAAGTTAATCCAGGAAATAGCGTCAAATTATCGCTACCATCGGCAAAATCGCGGATGTATAGGCATTTTGACCAGCAACGCCAGAAAAACTTATCGCTACTACTACAACCAAATAAATAGATACACTCTTGCCAGAAATCTAATATTTAATTGTTACTAAAACGACTCAATCCCTTTGGATACACCAATCAAGATAAGTTTTATCTAAATAGGCGATCGCTGCTATAATTACAAAGGTGGGTATGTAGCTCAGTGGATAGAGCATCAGATTCCGGTTCTGAGGGTCGGGGGTTCAAATCCCTCCATACTCGTTTTGACAAAATCATTACAATAACGTTATTTCAGGGCTAAAAGCATTGAAATAGTTAGAGGTTTAAGTGTCTTTAGAGCAATAATTGGGGTAAAGTAGCAGAAATTAATCTAGGCGATCGCTTAATCTCCTATAAGTTTGCCTAACTAGCTGCTCTAAAAAAATTAAGTATCTTCAGAGCAATAATTAATATAGAGCAAAAGTTATTACTCCTCAGTATCTTTAAAACTCTGGACTATCCGCGATAACTCGCTTTTTTCATTAATAGTAATCCGGGTGGGAGAACCGCTAATAATGCCTTCGTAGTTGCGGAATGAATCGGTGATTTGCGGGCCAGCAGCGCTAATTGTATACTCGCGAATGCCTTTATCGTGCCAAGAACCGCGCATTTTAAATACATTTATTGCTCGCGACATTTCCCCGCGAATTTCTACGTATTGCAGCATTAAAATTGTGTCGGTAATAGTAGAAATATGAGAGTCTGTAATGGAATTCGATCCCATAAATTGCTCGGAGGTATTTGTAAAAAATCCGGTAATTTCTTCTTGTTTGGCATAACCTGTTACACCAATTACAAATTGGCGAAAGGCGTTGTTACTAACTCCCCGCGCCAAAGCTGAAAGCGAATCTATGGCAATTCTAGAAGGCTTAAAATCAGCAATTTCTGACTTAATTATTTGTAAGTGATCTTCTAGTCCTGTTGATTCGGGATAAGCACAAATTATTTTTAATAACCCTTTGCGCTCCATGTCTTCAAAAT
>QQTW01003852.1_pt1 | contig 11158 bp, 11 predicted proteins | sample 1904831 | NCBI WGS metagenome assembly QQTW01 (sample SAMN09435610, study PRJNA476489) | Subsurface metagenome, whole genome shotgun sequencing project.
ATGGGGGCAGATTGGCACTAACTGCAAAACTGGTATCCCAGGGGTCACCACAGGACCACCGGCACTCAGTGAATAGGCAGTTCTTGAGCGCAATCCTTGCGTCTTGGTCATTGAAAACGACGAAAATCTGGCTGAGCAGGTTAGTCTTGATTTGAAAGAATCGGGCTATGAACCTGTCGTAGCTCATGATGCGAAGAGTGGTATGCATCAAGTCCACGATTGCCAGCCTGCCTTGATTGTGGTGGATAGAATGCTGGCAGGGGAATCAGGGCTAGGGTTTTGTAGCTATATTAGAAATGCTGGAGCGCGAGTGCCGGTTGTGGTGTTAATGGCACGTGATACAGTTGATGACCGGGTAGCTTGTCTGGAGGCTGGGGCAGATGACTACTTCCTCAAGCCTTACCGCTCCGAAGACTTTTTGAAGCTAGTGCGCCTATACTTGCAGCCAGACCCAGGTGGAACAGAGCAGTTGCGGTTTGGCGATCTGATTTTAGATTTGGCAACTCGTAGAGCGCTGCGCCATGGACGAGCGATTGACTTGACGATGAAGGAATTCGAACTGCTCAAGTATTTGATGGAGCATCCCCGTGAGGTGTTAACCCGCGAACAAATTCTCGAAAATGTTTGGGGTTACGATTTTATGGGAGAGTCGAATGTGATTGAAGTGTATATTCGCTATTTACGCCTCAAGATAGAAGATGAAGGCCAAAAGCGCCTAATTCAGACGGTGCGGGGTGTAGGGTACGTGTTAAGGGAAACTTGACCAATGGCTGGACTTGATAGGAGTCGAACGAGCATAGCAGGAATAATGCTTGGTGTTTGGCTAATGGGCTGTTCTTCTCCAACGCCAGCTATATCTCCGACGGCGAGGCATAGTCTTCAAGTTGAAGTACCAGTGAATTTAGGTCAAACACTACCCATTTCTGCTCAATCTGTTATTGCTGGTCGTGTCATTGAGCTAGAAGTGGCACGAACCCAGCAACAACAAGCGATAGGGTTGATGTATAGAACCACTCTGGCAGACAACCGCGGCATGCTGTTTCCATTTGAGCCGCCGCAAATTGTTAACTTTTGGATGCAAAATGTACGAATCCCGCTCGATATGGTATTTTTGCGGGATGGGCAAGTGGAGGCGATCGCGACTTCTGTGCCTCCCTGTACAACACAGCCTTGTCCCACGTACGGACCAGAAACAGTGGTCGATCAGGTGCTCGAACTACGGGGCGGACGGGCAGCAGAATTGGGCTTGAGGGTAGGCGATCAGGTAAAAATTAAGTTTCTCGACTCCTAGCGCAAAGTCCTGAAGGAGGGGAGCCACCAAGAGTGCGGGGGTTCCCCCCGTTGAGAGAAGTGGCGTTTTCCCTCCGCAGGGAACTTTGTAAGAGAGCGCTTGTAGACTTGGAGGGGTGATAGCTGTACTTCGTGCTGTTCTAGTCTACCTTTTGATATATACAAAGCTATAGTCAAAATCCTCCTTGCTATAGTTGGGGAGAATTACTTCAATGAAGTATAAAGAGATTTAATAAGTTTTGCCTTACCTAACTGGATAGGCTATAAGTAGATAACTCTCGTCACAATTCAAGCCTACCTACGTTAATTGTAAAAGCGGTGAAAAACTAATGGCACCGGCAACCCACACTCGATTTATTAATTTTCTCCAAGAAGACTTGGCAATTTCTGCAGCTTCAATTGCAGTAGCTCTCCGGCACCGGGAGCAAGATCCAGGACCATTACCTATGATCCTCTGGCAGTATGGTTTGATTTCACTGGAACAGTTAGACCAAATTTATGACTGGCTGGAAACGGTCTAGGGGGAAGCGATATCGCCAGAGATTGGAAGGTCCAAATTAATTATCTCTTGACCAAATATTGATATTTATAAAATTTGGTGGAGAGGTTTAAACTCGTTTTTATAGCAAAGAAGAGAGCGGGTTGATGATTCAGCCCGCTATATTAGATTATCAGCTTTCAGATTGCTGACCATATATCCATTCAGGACTCGGCGAACACGCGAGTTGCCTCTGCTATACCGGCTCCAGGGGTAAAGCTTTCGTACCCAAGTTCTCGTAGAGCAACTTCCAGCGATGCTACGCAGCTTAGGATATCGCGATTGCTGACAAAGCCTAAGTGACCAATGCGAAAGATTTTACCTTTGAGGTGGTCTTGTCCCCCAGCAGTCGCAATGTCGAATTGCTTATTCAAAATCGTACGAATCTGCTCGGCTTCAACTCGCTCTGGCGCTACGGCAGTAATTGCAGGACTGGCAGCACTATCCGCCGCGAATAGGGGTAAGTTTAACCCTTTCATGGCGGCGCGGGTTGCATTCATCAGCCGCTGATGTCGAGCGAAGATCGATTCCAAACCTTCTGCTTGCATCATCCGCAAGGTGGTATGCAGAGCCACTATCAAGTTAACTGGCGGCGTAAAGGGGGAAGTGTTTTTGGCCGTAGCTTTGCGATACTTGCCTAAGTCCAGATAATAGCGGGGTAATAAAGCCGTTTTGTAGGCTTCCCAAGCTTTGGAACTGACAGCGACAAACCCTAATCCAGGCGGAATCATATAGCCCTTTTGGGAACCAGAAGCAACTACATCTAGACCCCAGTCATCGATCGGGAGATTAACTGCCCCTAAGCTGGTTACGGCATCAACAATAATTAGCGCTTCGCCATGAGCTTTAACGTGGCGATTGATGGTTTCCAGGTCATTGAGCACACCAGTCGATGTTTCGCTGTGGGTAATAACAACGGCTTTGATCTGCTTTTCGGTATCAGCTTCGAGTTTCTCAGCGAACAGTTGGGGGTCGAGGGGTTGCCCCCACTCAGCGGTTACTTGTTCCACTTGCAGGCTGTAGGCTTGAGCAACTTCAGCCCAGCGCTCGCCAAACTTGCCGTTGCACCCAATCAGGACGCGATCGCCTGGACTGAGAAAATTAATCATTCCTGCTTCTACAGCACCAGTACCACTGACATTCAGCGTTAACACATCACTCTCAGTTTGATGCAGCCATTTAAGGTTTTGAGTCACCTCTGCCATCAGTTTGCTAAATTCACTGGTGCGGTGACCAATTGGGTGCTTGGCTAAGGCGAGTAACGCTGCTTCCGGTACTGGAGTGGGACCAGGAATCATCAGCATCAGCTTGTTGTCCATATGTTTGTCCTAATAAGGTGGGGTGTGTGTCATTACAGGTAATCTTATTTGTTTAACAGCGTCAAGAGAGAAGCACACGCTCTTGAAAGAGCGCCGCGATCGCCTGCTCAGGGTTAGGCTGTTTCACAAGTGACTCTCCAATCAGCACCGCCTCCACACCCGCTGACGCCACCAGAGCCAAGTCAGTAGGGGTGTGCAGTCCTGACTCGCTGACAACGAGGATGCCCCGCTCCTGTAAATTACGACCTCGTGCCTCCAGCAACTGGCAGGTGGTTTGCAGATCAACAGAGAAATCTTCCAAGTGGCGATTGTTTATACCAACTAAAGTAACGCCATTCAGGGCTAACACGCGATCAAGTTCTGCCAAAGTATGGACTTCAATCAGAGCTGTCATCTTTAAAGCATTGGCAATTTTTAGGAAATACTGGAGGTCTTGATTGCTAAGTATGGCCGCAATCAGCAGAACCGCGTCAGCGCCCCGGACACGAGCCAGATACATCTGATAAGGATATATCACAAAATCCTTACACAGCAGCGGCAAGGCAACTGCGGCACGAATCTGAGTTAGGTTCTCAAAGCTACCTTGAAAGAATCGTTCGTCGGTGAGAACGGAAAGACAACTGGCACCACCTTGTTCATACGAGCGCGCGAGCGATACTGGATCAAAATCCTCTCTCAGTACACCCTTACTGGGAGAAGCTTTTTTGACCTCGGCAATCAGCGCCGGTCGTGTTTTTCCTTGCCGTAGAGCATCTACAAAGTCACGTGGCGGTGAGGCTGTGAGAGCTTGACGCTGCAGATCAGCTAAGGAGAGTTTTTCCCGGAACTGGGCGACTTCCGTTTCTTTGTGCCAGATAATTTCGTCTAAAATGTTCTTAAATTCTTTTTTAACAGGCTTTCCATCGATTGAATATTCCATCTTAGATTGCATTTGGGTACCCTTCTAGGCTACCAAACGAGGCATCTGAGCGGTACACCCTCTTATTCGTACCCTCTCCTGGACTATTTTAGGACTGAACCTGCTTATCTACCTTAACTAAATCTTTTTTAGGAGGCAAGGGAGCAGACAAATGTTGTCTTGCCCTACTCCCTCGTTCCTAATACCCTGAGCAATAATCAAGAAGGAACTCCTTGGAGAATGCCACGCTCTGCAAGTCGCTCCATCGCTGCTTGAATTTCGCCTTGAGGCCGTCCAAGCTTGTAGGCAACTAACACCGCACTGCAAAAGGGATGCCGTTTGATCACATGGAAGACGCTTTGTTCTAAGTCGCTCATATTGACTTATCCTCTGCAACTTCTGGGGTTATGTATATGAGGTTAACCCTGCTCAAGGAAAAACATGTCTATCTATCGTCGTAATATTTCTAAATAAGAAGAACTACCATAGATAGACTTTCTCCTCACTGCTGCTCAATGAGTGGCAACGGCTCGCTTATACGCTTCGTCCAGCACTTCGGAAAGTGTGGGGTGAGCGTGAACGAGATAGGCGAGGGTGTGGACGGACTGCCGGTTAGCGATCGCTGCCGATGCCTCATGGATCAAATCGGAGGCGTGGATTCCTATTATGTGGACTCCCAGTACTTCTCCTGTATCTTTGCGGTAAACCACCTTCGCCATTCCGTCTGCTTCGCCTTCTGCAATCGCCTTAGAATTGCCCTTAAAGTAAGTCCTTACCACACCCACTTCAAAACCCTCAGCTGAGCCCAATTCTTTAGCAGCTGTATCTGTCATCCCCACGTAGCTAATCTCCGGGTGGGTAAACGCAGCAGCGGGGATACTGCGATAGTCTATTTGCCGCTGCCGCTCACAGATATTTTCCACCGCTATGATGCCTTGTGCTGAAGCCGCGTGCGCCAGCTGCATTTTGCCGTTGGCATCTCCAACCGCCCATAGGTGAGGCACTGGTTCACCCGCTGATAGTACCGCCATGCGGTCATCTACTGGGATAAAGCCCCGGCGGTCAAGTTCCACTCCTACAGCCTCTAATCCGAGGTTTTGGGTAGCTGGGATGCGTCCAGTGGCAACCAGGCAAGCATCCACCTCGATCACATCCACATCCTCTTTGGTTTTGAAATCGGCCAGTTCAATCACCACGGGCGTTCCGGGGATGACTTTCTTGGCGAATATCCCTACCTTGGTTTCAATGTCGCGGGGAGTAATTAACACCCGCTCTGCGAGTTTAGCAATGTCCCGATCAAAACCGGGCATCAGCTGGTCTAGGGCTTCAATCATTGTGATTTCACAGCCCAGCGCCGAGTAGACATCAGAAAATTCTAGACCAATGTAACCGCTGCCAATAATTGCCAGCCAATCCGGTAGCCACTCCAGCTTCACACCTTGGTCGCTAGTAAACACTGTTTTGCCATCCACTTCTATCCCAGGGGGAACGAAAGGAACTGAGCCTGGGGAAAGCATAATATCTTTAGATGTGAGCGTTTTTTCACCGGTGTCTGTAGCAACCGTTACTTTTTGCAGTCCAGCTACTTTACCCCAGCCCCGAATGATATCGACTCCCAAGCGTTTGAGACTATTGGTTAAGTCCCCCTGAATTTTGTTGACAAGGTTACCAGCATGGTCAGCGATCCCCTGCCGGTCAAACTCCACGCTTCCTACTTGAATACCCAGCGACTTGAGGTGGTGGGCATTGCGTAATTCCCGCACACGACCGGCAGCAGCCAGCAGAGCCTTAGAGGGAATGCAACCTCGATTAACACAGGTACCACCCATGTCAGCTGCTTCAATAATCGCCGTCTTCAGACCACAGCTAACGGCATGTAAAGCCGCACCATGACCACCCACTCCAGCGCCAATAATCACCAAGTCGTAATCAAATGCCTGACTCACCAAAAGTCTCCCCGTGCCATGTTACCCTCCTTATTGTGACACTTTGCCAGGTTGAACAAGAGGCAAGGGGGCAGGGGAGCTATCTGGCGCACTGATTGTAGATTGCAGCTTTAGGGATTAACATAGGTTTACTGGTATTTCGTTTGATTGCCAGTGTCGAGTTATGTAGATTCTATGGACCGAAGTCCATTACCTGACAAAACAAATCTCCCCTAAACTGGCGAGCCAGTCTCCCAGCGCGGGGGAGACTCAGGAGGTTTGTTCATGCTTACCCAGGACGGAAGTGTTGCGCTAGCGGACATTGCGGACTTAAACCAGCTGAAGACGGAACTGAATCGTTTACCAGCTGTCGACGTAGGGGAGTACATTGCTGACTTGGTATCGGAACGCCGAGCGATCGCCTTTCGTTTGCTTAACAAAGATCAGGCAATTGATGTCTTTGAATATCTGCCGCCTGAAGTGCAAGAAGAATTGATTGGAGCGCTGCACGATACGCAGGTGTTTCAGCTTGTAGAGGCGATGAGCCCTGATGACCGGGCAGAGTTATTGGACGAACTACCAGCTGGGGTAGTTAAACGACTTTTGCAGCAACTTAGCCCAGCTGAACGGCAGGCAACAGCCACGATTTTGGGGTATCCAGAAGGTACTGCCGGTCGCGTAATGACGACAGAGTATGTGCGTTTGCGGGAGGGATTAACGGTCGGAGAAGGCCTGAGCAAAATCCGCCTAACTGACCAAGATAAGGAAACAATTTACTACGCCTACGTCACGGACGATAACCGCAAGTTGGTTCGGGTCATATCTCTAAGACAGCTGCTGTTTTCAATTCCTGATGCCTTGATCCGTGATATTGCTAGTGGTCGCGTTATCAAAGCCCGTACCGAGATGCCTCAGGAAGAAGTAGCACGACTCATGAAGCGCTACGATCTGTTGGCGTTGCCTGTAGTTGACCGCGAAGACCGACTCGTCGGAATTATCACGATTGACGATGTGGTGGATATTCTAGAGGAGGAAGCCACAGAAGACATTCAAAAACTGGCAGGTGTGAGTGGCGGTGATGAACAGGCTTTGTCTCCTCCCCAAGTTACAATTCGTAAGCGCTTACCCTGGCTATTGGGGAATATTGTTTTGTACATTGCTGCTGCTAGTGCGATCTCGCCTTTCCAGAGTGTAATTTCGCAAGTACCAGTTTTATCAATCATCATGCCAATTTTGGCTAACAGTAGTGGTAATGTCGCCTTCCAAGTCTTATCAGTCACAGTACGAGGTCTTGGTGTAGGCGAAGTTACGCCAAAAGACACCCTACGACTCCTCCGCAAAGAGGTGTTGGCGGGTATGGCGACAGCCATAACTTTAGGTATTGCTCTTGGTATATTATCCTTGATTTGGGCACCTCCAGAAGAGCGTTGGGTATCAATAGTTGCCGCAATGGTGATGATCGTGAATGTACTGCTAGCTGTCACCTTGGGAACATTGCTACCAATGTCTTTGAAGCGGTTAAACCTCGATCCAGCCTTAATTAGTGGTCCTCTTATGACTACAACCCTAGATGCGGTTGGGTTTTTAACTTTCCTATCGATGATTTCAGTCGCGTTGCGGATATTTCAACAAGATGGCTGAGAAAGATGAATGACTACTAACACTTGGACTCGCCACCACGTTCTTTCCCTGGCTGATTTCACTGCAAGTGAATACAATACGGTGTTGCAGACTGCTGCCAGTTTTCGGGAGGTGCTATCGCGGCGGACGAAGAAAGTCCCAACATTGCAAGGGCAGGTAGTCGCCAATTTATTTTTTGAATCATCTACCCGCACCCGCAGTAGTTTTGAACTGGCAGCGAAGCGGCTATCAGCGGATACCCTTAACTTTGCAGCGGCAACTTCTTCGCTCACCAAGGGGGAGACGATTCTGGATACGGCAAAAACCTATCTGGCGCTGGGATGTGACATGATGGTGATTCGCCATCGGGAGGCAGGTGTGCCGCAAGCGATCGCCACTGAGATGGATCGTTTAGGAGTACGGGTAGGAGTCCTCAATGCTGGTGATGGACAGCATGAACATCCCTCACAAGCATTACTAGACTTGTTTACCATCTGTACGCTTTTTGCTCCAGAGCATCCTCGACTCGAACTTTTGCAGGGAAAAAAGATTGTGCTCGTGGGGGATATTTTACATTCACGGGTGGCGCGATCAAATATCTGGAGCCTCACGGCGAGTGGGGCAGAAGTACATTTGGCAGGACCACCCACACTTTTACCCCAGCTGTTTGCAGATTATGGAACTGATAGACCGGGCAAACTATTTCTCCATTGGACAGTTGAACCAGCTTTGCAGGATGCAGATTTTGTTATGACATTGCGGTTACAAAAGGAACGCATGACTCAGCATTTGCTACCGAGTTGGCGGGAGTACCATCAGCTGTTTGGGATCACGCGCGATCGATTGAAACTCTGTAAACCAAGCGTCAAAGTCCTGCATCCTGGCCCCGTCAATCGTGGTGTGGAAATTAGCTCAGATTTAATGGATGATCCCCAGTTCAGCCTAATTTCCCAGCAAGTAACCAGTGGCGTCGCAGTTCGCATGGCGCTGCTGTACTTGATGGGCAGCGGTAAAGCTTAGGTTAGTATTCAACCCGTTCCAGCGGCAGTTCAACAATTTCAAACCAATATCTGACTGTAATCTTCATCACCTCGACTAGAGATGCAAATGTGACCGGTTTGGTAATGAAAGAGTTCGCGCCCAGGTCGTAGCTAAGATAGATATCTTCCTCCGACTTTGAAGTTGTCAGCACCACAATAGGTATTTGCCGCAGCTTCGGGTCAGCCTTAATCTCTCTAAGCGCCTCACGACCGTCTTTTTTCGGCATATTCAGATCCAGCAGGATTAAACCTGGACGCGGCGAATTGCTCTGTTCAGCATATTTGCCACGCTGATACAGATAATCCATCAATTCCTCACCATCTTGAACGAAGTGCAAAACACTGGTCAATCGACTCTCTGCCAACGCCTCACGAGCCAACATGCAATCGTCTTCATCGTCATCAGCCATCAGAATTGTGACAGTTGTTCGGCGACCCTTCACTCTGTATTTTCTCCTCTAGGTTGTTTCGTAGGCAGCGTGACAATAAACTTTGCCCCCCGCCCTGGCGTGCTTTCTGCTGTGATACTGCCACCGTGACGCTCGGCAATTTTACGGCATATTGCTAGACCCATGCCCGTTCCTTCGTATTCGCTACGAGTGTGAAGGCGTTGAAAAACGTTGAAGATGCGATCAAGATACTTTTCGTCAAAACCAATACCGTTATCTTCTACAATAATTTGATAAGATTCTGTGATTGATGCTTCTTCATCTGGTGATCTTTGCTGACTCATAATGAGTTGGCTATAGATTTTGACGACGGGCGGTTCTTCGTCTCGACCAAATTTCAGCGCGTTGCTGATCAGATTTTGTAACAACTGGCGCATCTGGACCGGCTCAGCGTCAATAGCCGGTAACTTGCCCAATTCCACATGTCCGTTGGTCTGATGGATGCGCACTTCCAAATCAGACAATACCTCTCGTGTTACTTTGTCAAGGTTAACCTCGACAAAGGGTTGTGCCCTGGTCGTAATTCGAGAAAGTGTCAGTAAGTCGTCGATGAGAGTTTGCATCCGTCCTGCTGCATTCTGCATCCGCTCTATGTAGTCATGCCCCTGCTCAGACAGCACATCACCACATTTTTCCTTTAGCCGGTTGCCAAATGCCTGAATCTTACGCAGTGGCTCTTGCAAGTCGTGGGAAGCGACAGAGGCAAACTGTTGCAGCTCTGCGTTGGAACGGGCAAGTTCTTGACGCTGACGGGTTTCTTCTTCTAAAAGTTGGGCTTGAGCCACTGCAATGCTCACCTGGTCGGCTAGTTGTTGCAGCAGTTCAATCTCAAAGCTCGACCACTGCCGTGGACTCTGACAGTGATGGGCAATCAGCAGGCCCCAGAGTTCTTCCTTTAAGAGAATGGGTACCACCAGTTTTGCCTTGACTCCCCACTGCTGCAAAAACTCCACTAGGCAAGATTGCACATCAGACTTTTCTACATTTTCAATCGCCCGAATCCGTCCTTGACTGTACATTTGTCGGTACTCTTCTGGAAAGACTTCTGCTGGAAAAGTCTGTTTTAGAACGATAGGCAAGTCTGGAAACACTGCCTCTGTCACCACTCTCCCAGTCCCGTCCGACCAAAGGCGATAGACTAAGACTCGGTCTGCTTGGAGAATCTTTTGCACCTCTATAACTGTGGTGTGGAGAATTTCCTCAAGCTGTAAAGACTTGCGAATCTTAAGTGTAACGTCAGCGAACAATTGCGCTCTTAAATTCTGGCGCTGTAATTCCTCCGTTACCCGACTGGTTTGGAGCAGACGCCGCACGCGTTGGCGCAATACTGCCCCTTGAATAGGCTTAGTAATGTAATCGGTTGCGCCTGCTTCAAAAGCTCTGTCAACCGACTTTTGATCCTCAAGAGCAGTGATCATCAGCACAGGTATGCGATCGCCGCCGGGTAATGTTTGCAATCGAGTACAGTAGGCAAAGCCATCCATTACTGGCATCAAGGCATTCAGCAGGACAATATCTGGGTGTAGTTGAGTGTAAGCAGCTAACCCCTGCTCTCCGTCACTCGCCTCTGCCACCTGATACCCTGCTTGTTCCATCGCTCTGCGCAGCTGAATCCGCATGAATTTGTCATCATCTACGACAAGGACGAGGGGAGAATGCTGAAGGCCATTGATGTTCATAACATTCGTTTGACTGTCATGACCAAGTATCCTAACGTTATTACGCTTAAGAATACTAATTGCCATTTTTATTGAGTGTTCATAACTTCCCAAATAGTTTTTAACAATTCCTGTGCTGTGTAGGGCTTAACAACAAAAAAATGGTAGAGAATTAAAATGCTCTACCATTTCTTGCTCCTAGATCTGGGTAAGTGGACCTACACCCGGATTTAGGAAGCTTTATTCAATTTCTAGGTGTACGGGGCGTTAGGTCCCCTGCCATCAACTACTCAGCCGCTTGGGGCAGCAACTCCCGACGCTTCTCAGAAAGCACCTTCACAGTGCCACTGTCATCCACATCTACTACGGCTGTATCACCGTCCTTGATGCGACCAGACAGAATCTCCTCTGCGAGGCTATC
>QQTW01003853.1_pt1 | contig 11157 bp, 11 predicted proteins | sample 1904831 | NCBI WGS metagenome assembly QQTW01 (sample SAMN09435610, study PRJNA476489) | Subsurface metagenome, whole genome shotgun sequencing project.
TGGTTCGAACCGTTCAGCTCGTCGATTTGTCTTCGGACAAGCCAGGTGCATCGTCTGCGCCCTCGGAGACTGATCCTAGGGCAAGAGGCATTCTCACTCGTCATACACCCATCAACTTTTTCAAGGATGCGCGAACGGGAATCAACATCAAGCCATCGAATCGAAGACCGGCGGCAAACTCCATCATACAGCCAAACTTCAAGTTTGAAGACATGGGCATCGGTGGTCTGGACAATGAGTTCAGCGCCATCTTCCGTAGGGCATTCGCATCACGTATATTCCCACCGGGACTAGTGGAAAAGCTAGGGATTCAGCATGTTCGGGGAATCCTGCTTCATGGACCTCCAGGCACTGGTAAAACGTTGATAGCACGGCAGATTGGCAAGATGCTCAACGCGCGCGAGCCCAAGGTCATCAACGGACCGGAGGTCCTGAATAAATACGTCGGTCAGTCGGAAGAGAACATCCGAAAGCTGTTCGCCGATGCGGAGAAGGAGTACAAGGAGAAGGGCGACGAGAGCGGATTGCACATCATCATCTTCGACGAGCTTGACGCGGTCTGCAAGCAGAGAGGCAGCGGTGCTGGAGGAGGCACCGGCGTGGGCGACAGCGTCGTCAATCAGCTGCTTTCCAAGCTGGACGGTGTCGACCAGCTCAATAATATCCTTCTCATCGGTATGACCAATCGCATGGACATGATAGACGAGGCACTTCTTCGTGCTGGTCGTTTGGAGGTGCACATGGAAATCTCCCTGCCAGACGAGCAGGGCCGAGTGCAGATACTGAAGATCCACACAGCCAAGATGCGGGACAACAACGCCATGGACCCGAACGTCGATCTGGCCGAGCTGGCAAGCAAAACCAAGAACTTCTCTGGAGCCGAAATCAGCGGTCTGGTCAAGGCCGCGTCATCTTTTGCCTTTGCGCGGCATATCAAGGTCGGGACGATGGCCGAAGTGCGCGAGGACGTTGTGAACCTCAAAGTCAAGCACGAAGACTTTCTCCAAGCTCTGAACGAGGTCAAACCCCTGATGGGTGTGGCCGAGGAGGCGCTGCAGGAGCGACTGTGGGGAGGCATCATCCACTTTTCCGTGTACATTGAGGAGCTGTTGAACGCCGGACGACTGTACGTCAACCAGGTCCGCTCGCCAGACTCTTCGTCGCTCTTCACCGTCATACTTCATGGGCCGCCCGGCAGTGGCAAGACTGCGCTCGCCGCGAAGATAGCCATGGACTCGGGTTATCCTTTCATCAAGTTCATCAGCCCCGAAGACATGATAGGCTTCACGGACATGATGAAGGTTCAGCACCTGGAGAAAATCTTCCGCGACGCATATAAGAGTCCTTTGAACGCCTTGGTGATTGATGACCTCGAGTTGCTCGTTGATTGGGTTCCCATTGGACCGCGATTCAGCAATCCGGTCCTCGCTGCGCTCAAGGTATTGCTCAAGAAGAGGCCGAGCCAGGTAAGCCAACCTCCATGAAGACAGTGCAGTCGTGACAACGCATCGCTAACACATGTCCACAGGGACGTCGGCTGCTCGTGTTCGCGACGGCGACCGAGAAATCGGTCATGGAGCAGCTGGAGCTGTTCGAAAAGTTCAACGCCAAAGTGTACGTGCCGCCGGTGAACACGCACGAGGAGCTGGCGCAGATCATGCGGGAGTCAGGGGCCTTTTCGGACCAGGACATTCGGCGCTCGATTGGAGAGATCCAGGACATCACCGGGAAGACGCAGGTCGGGGTCGGGATCAAGAACATTCTGGTGCACATCGACACGGCGAAGCAGGACGAAGACGTCCCGGGTCGGTTTGCTCGGGTCATGGCTGAAGACATCGCGGCCGGTGCGGCTTGGCAGTGATTACTTGGGTTCATCGGATATGTGAAATGCGTGTTGGCATTGCTAAACCAGGCACCGCATGTTGTCTCGTGAGCCTCTCGGACGTAACGGCGGAGGATCGTATTCAATGGCGTTGTTGCGAGTCTTGGATTAGAGAGACATAGACGGACTCGAATTGACCCGCTGACAATGAAAAGCGTGGTTCTCTGTCATCTCAGCTTGGGCTCCAATCTGACTTTGAGGCCCAGCAAACGCGAGCACAGCAGCTCTTGTTTGTTCAGTCGTCACAGGTACGGCGACGTCGTGCGACGAGTTGAGCGTTGAGACACAGAAGACAAATCATCCGCACCCATGCCTGCTGCCGTAGCACGCCGATGCTCATAGCGATCTTGACAGCATTGACGCCCGGTCGCACCGCCGCAGAAATGTCCGGGACTCCCTGGCCATCGTCGGTGTCGTTGCGACCTCAGCAGAAGCGTCGATGCCTGACCCAACTCGGCCGCAACGAGTCTTCGGGCGTGCGCGCCATCTCGTGGTTTCCGAGGGGCCGTGCACTCCCTGCAAGTATCTCTCGCGTGGGTTCATCCTGTGGAGCAGCCTGGATTTGCCTGTGGATCTCCGATAAGAAGCGATAACGTCACGGTTGTGCTGGGAAAGTGCCGACGGACAGGGTTGGTCGAACAGTAGCGCGTGAACTTGACTTGCATGGCGTGTAGGATCGTCAAGACCGGTTGGCGAGCGCTAAACTGGCATATTCGCGGTTTGCATTACTTCCGATAGTGCAGTTTTTTCGTCTCTAGTGCGTATGGTCTCATCTTCATACAGTATCAGCAATCAAGCTCATCGACACGGCTGGCCGCATTTCTGTCCTTCCAGATGCACACATGAAGAATTCGTTCTTCAGCTGATTTCGCTGTCACAGTTTGTCGAGACGAAGATCGTGTGTTCGCCGGAGCCATGGTGTATAATTCGCTGCTCCCTGATCGCTGGGTCTGCCAGCCCCGATCTCCACCATTGCCATGCGGTATAACGGAGGACTCGGGGCTGCGCTCATCGTCGCCTCCGGCACTCTGACGGAGTGGTGTGTGCATCACATGCTCGTCGTACGATGCGATTCTGACGCAGTCGGTATGTAGGGCACGGCACGACATGACTAGGGCGCCTCTCTTCTGGAGCGAGATCCGGACGGTACCGCCGTTGAAATGCCGAGCCTTTGGCACTTTCCCTTCAGCCGTTTTCTCTTGATTTCTGGGTGCCAGGCTAATTCGGCCATTGGCGGCACACGGGATGGAGTCGCGTCTTCATGTCCATGCTAGCGTTCTCGGCCAAGTGCGAACATTTTGACTTCCCTGCTGGCCGCTCATGTCAAACAGGTGCATGCAGTTGCGGCCTCTGATCCTCTGTGTAGTGAGTTGATGCATGATAAGCAATTGCTCTTCCTCACATGTCGGACAGCAGCTGCGACAGGAAATGATTGAGGAACTGAGGACTGATCTGCCAAGGGCTGACGTGCTGACGTGCCGGCGCATCTCGCCAATCGGCAATTCACTCCTCACCGCCTTAAAGTCAATCGCTCGCCTTTTCTTCCGCAACTCAAAAAGCGTTGAAGCTAAACCACTTTAACCGTCTCCACAGCTTCATCGGCTTCATCAGAGGAACCCGATTAAGCTTTGATGACCAACAGCAGACATCTCCCAAGTCATGAATCGCCTCTGCCCAGGCGTAACTCCAACGGTTCCGAGTGCCGCCCGTTCGGTGTTGCGCCTCTTCTCTCGGAAGTTTATACGCTACGCGGCCGCGATAATTGACGGCGATGGATGCGTGCAGCGAATAATTGGACGACCTCGCCGTTCCTGGTTAGTCCATCGTGATAAACCCCACTTGCTCAGGGTCGGAATGGAGAAAACGCCTGAATTGAGTCTGGCCGTGACCGCCGCGCTTAATCGGCTCTCGTCCGAGAGAGCGTTCGCGGACGACCGAACAGGATCTCATCCAATGGGCGTTTTCACCTGCCGTGTCTCCAAGACTTTGCCTCTTCAAGACCTTGACAGGTTCTGTCTTTCTCCGCAGCAGCCCGATGGCCGTGGCCGTTGCAACCAGCAGCATGAGGCAGCATGAGCATGTACGCAGCATGTACGCAGCATGTAGCTACAGGAGCAACAGCAAAATTGACTGGCTCGCCACGCGAACGATTGACAACACATCAACTCTGTCTCGACAGCAGGCGGAAAGGCAGCAGCATTAGCAGCAGCAGTAGCCAGCAGCATCGCGCAGCGACTCCATCGCCGTCGAGCAATCAACGCGAGCCAGGAGCGTCGTCAGTGGTCCGAGTCGCATCGACGACGCCTGACGCTGACGCTGACTGCTGCTCATGCTGCTCATGTCGCTGCACCTGTTGCAGAAATATCGTTTTCGTACCCCCTATGCCCGCACCGCACAGCAAGTGTCCTCTGGCGTTATGCCCACGCCGGTGCGGTTGAACGGCCACCCATCCATCCCTGCCGGGTCGCTCTACATTTGTCACTTCTGCCGTCATATCGACCTCTTGGTGCTGCTCCTCGTCGTCGTCCTATCGACTGACTACATAGCCCCTCCCTACCGAATGCGCTAGGAGCAGTCGAGCGGCGGCCCGCCGCTGCTTTCGTTGCGCACTTGACTTGAATCTCATGCGAGGCCGCTTTCCTTGCAGCCTGGAATACTCCCCGTCTACCAATCCACGGTGAGTACCTTGGTACCCATGTCTAGCTTCACTCCCTCGAGCCCTCTCGGTCCAGCGAATTGGACTCTGCTCGGACCGCCAATCGTCTCCGTCGCCGGACCATCAGTGGCAGATTCCTCGACAGTGAATGGACGATCGCCGCGGTTGTAGCGGCCTTGGGCAGGCCGGATGTCTTCGAGACCATCCTGGATCGTGCTCGCCGTCCTGCGGAGGCTGCCGGCTTCATGTCCGACTGGGTCTGCCATATGCACCTCCCATGGCTTCATCACCTTCGGAGCGGGGTCGACGAGACGAGCACGTCGATGCTGGTCCAGCTTGGTCCTCGGAGCTGATGGCAATGTCCTCCTGAGCCGGGGGGTCGAGGGTATAAAAGGAGGATTGAGGTAAGGACCGAGCGGATTCTTTTCTGATTCTCTTTTTTTCTTCTCTATCAGTCTGTCAGTAGAGCTCCATAGCCAAGCATCATTATCCAAGCAATCCAGAGATATCCCATATCAGTTCAATCTCATCAAGCCTCCATCCATCCACTCATCACTTGACAAAGTCAATCACCATCCACATCATCACTTCACTCTCATCACCACCCAGCCAACCTTCACCATGGCCTCCACACACGCATACTACTACCCCACCGCCTCCATGCCCATCACCATGCCCACCAAACCGGGCTACTACCCGGCACCCCACCACGCCGCCTACAGCCGCATCTCCGTCTCGCCCCCGGAGGCCGCCGACAGCGTCACCACCTCCGGCGTGCCCTCGTACGACCCGTCAGCGACCTCGAGCCAGTACGCCGGCAGCGCAAGCGACTACGACAGCTCCGCCTCCTCCGGCGCCGCCGCCGGCGTCGACATGCTCGAGTACATGAGCGACCGGCTGACCGGCGCCATCGATCCTCTTCCGCTTGATCGCAGCTTGGCAAAGCAGGCGCAGACGTGAGTAGCAGTTTTTCTTTGTTCTCGGCGGGTTCTCACCGTTCAATATCATATCGTTACAAATTCAGGTGCAGAAACCGCTAACACACGAATTCACAGATCCGGCGAGCTCAACGCCAAGACCCAGGAACTGCTCCAGCTCCAAGCGCTGGCGCAGCGTCGGCTGGCCGCAACCCGCGCCAATCTGGCCGACGGCATCAAGGCCGCAAAGGACGTTCAGCGCGATCTCGAGTGGACTCAGAAGCGCGTGAGGTGAGTTATCCAGAATCTCGACTCCATCGTCCAGCGCGGCGGTTATGAAGCGGATTGGAAGCTTACGGATTGCAGCGCCATCAATCAGCGTGCTGCGCGGAAATACCCCGCCGAGTACAGCATCGCCGTCCAGCGCTATCCAGCGCCTGTGGACTGCTGAATTTGAGTTTTCGGAACCTCTGGAGTTCGGCCTATTCGAAATTCCGCGAGAAGAAAATCCTGTCTTATCTGCCATCGCTTCTTTCAACTCTCGACAAATTCTTCATGTGTATACTGGCGTTGGCGGCCTTCTAACGACTCGATTTACGATTCACGATATTCCCGGTGAAAAAGTCTATACACGGCGGCAATTTTCGAGATCTCAAAGCGTCTTTCCCCCTTGAGCGTCACGACGTTCTCCATTCTCATCTTTCTCATGCGCATAAATATGCTCTTCTGTCACAGTTCGATCAAATCCTTCCCCTCCCCCGACAGCACACGTTCCTGCGGTTCATCCCGTCCCTCCGATCCACGCACCCCACTCCCGACGCACACATGTCACGCATTGGTGTCATGTCATGTCGTTTCCACAAGGCGAGTCACATTATTTCCCGTGCATGCGGCGGCCCGTCCCGCGGCTGCGTCTGTGCTTCCCTTTCTGGCGGGTCAGATTTGCACACAGGCGGACGCCGCGCAACCCGTGGCGGGACGAGCCGTGAGAGACGCTCAGGGAGGGCGGTAGAGCAGGTGGCTACCGCGGCTCGGGAACGCGACTGAGCGGTTCTGAGGTTGGGACGCGGTCTGTTTCGTGCCGATTTTAGCTGGGGTTTTGGGTGGAGGGCGGGCGAGGTTACTTTTCGCTAGTGTCTTTTTTTTGGTTGGGATCTGGCCTGCTATTGGTAGGGAGAGTCTGCTGGATTCGGTTTGGGCCTGTTTTTCTCTGGATTCTCGATCATCGGGGTTGAGAGCTGTGCGGTGTGACTGCCGGATGTGACGGCGGCGCTGAGCTGTCCAAGATGGTGTGGTGCTGTCAATAGTGGTGTGCTGTGAGGGTGTGAGTAGCTTGTCCTTTTGGTCTCTGACGTGAAGGCGCACGTGAGGTCTTTCCGGCGACATTTCTTGTAGCTACTTGTCCTTTTAATACAACATTGAAACCTCTTGAGAGTGCAGTAACGTGACCAAGAAGAATACACTAGGAGCTCAACTGACGGTGAGGTGGTATTCAAAAAGAAACGCCACCTAAGTTCTATACGAAATGAGCGCGTGACGAGCATCACGGCGAGTTTGGGTTCGCGATATCGAGCATGTGCTGATGCCAAGAAATGTACTGAACGTGACTACTGAATAGTGCCCTTGATGCACCTGGACTTTGAGAGTAAAAGAGAAGATAGACTGGTGAGCCGAAAGGATTTGGAATAGGTTGCTCAGACACGCAGACTTTCATTAGATACTCGAGGTCTGACAAACTGCAGAGCGGAAGGGGTAAGAGGAAAGCACTCAAGACAGTCCATTGACCCAATCCTGAGTAATGCCCTATTCAGTCATTCGGTGGAAGGAACGGGTATGGCAGGCTTTTGGAAGCTTCTGTCTTCTGGAGAATCGCTTGAATCCCTAAGACATCTGGTAGCAGGTAATGGCAGCACATCTGGAGTACTGCCGCACTTCCATTTTTCTGAACATCTAGGAACGGTTCGGCGTGGAAAAGTCATATCGATGCCACACGCTGTCTCGAACTGTGGCCTGCTAACCATGGTGTTAGTATTGTATACAGCTGAGGCGTTCTCGGGCCAGCGAACCGCTGCACAGGAGCTGAAACTCACTGGATCCCGGTCCAAAGGCTTGGAACGAGCTTCATGTATACGGCGGGAATGCATCATCGAACATGGCAGTGCAGAGTTCCTCGTGAAGAGACTGGCAGTGTGCGTGGGATGCCGAACGGGAGCAAAGCCCCCCAGGACGTTTTGCTTCGTGGACCTCTACTGCTTTGCCCTCATAGTCCTTTCCATGGATCTTCGACGAAGCTCGGCAGGAAGTAGGCCACATCTCCTCGTTCGTCTTTGACACCCTTGCGCAAAGCCTGCAACTCGGCCTGGCTCAACCCGCCGTGACCTGAAGCTCTGCCGGATCGAGCTGCTGCCGGAGAGTGCGCAGACTGATGGGCGTCCTTGGCGTCACTTGCTGGCATGGCAGATATGGCTGGATTGGGTTCATTCGCAGTTGCCGTCACCGACGGAACTTGCTCAAGAGAGCCGGATATCACAGGTCGAGATTCTTGCTTGTCGTTGTGCTCAGCTTGAGCCACGGCTGGCGAGGCGATTTCGGCAGAAGATTGTTCGCTGCGGGTGCTGTTGATTGCACCATTCCCGTTCGCCTTCTCCGAAGTTGATATTGACTTCGATCCACTTTCGACAAGGTCGGAACCTTCAGCAGCTGGTCTTCGCTCTCTCACGCCCAAGGTTGTTTTATTTGAGCCAGATGCGTTTTTCGACTTCGCTGGCGCTTCACTATGCTTGGCTTGTTGCCCATCAACCACCGCGTCTGTGGCATGATTGAACTTTCTCTTTTTCGCGGTTGGTTGAGCACCGAATGAGGAGAAGCCCATGGACGCCGCGAGGGCGGGATCAATGCCTTCAACTTCCAAGTCATCCATGTTGTCAATTGGCCGTTCACAGACCGATGTTGGACCGGTGGGCGTGTGCGTTGGAGGGCAATATTTCACGATAGACAAGTCTTGGCGGTAGCACGGCACGTGACAGCTCATTATCACAGTACTCCTTTTTCTGGAGAAAGCTATGATTACATGAAAGAGACACTATATCGAAGAGCTCTAGTGGGTATTATGCACATAAAGTGAGCCAAAGTCAATCCCGACTCCCGGCGTTCGACGGCTTCGAAGAGAAGCAAGCCTCATAGTGCTACCCGGTGTCCCACATCAACCCCTGACGGAGAAGTCGACAACGTAGACACGTGAAGAATCGCCGCGAAAGCCTGTAGCTTTGCAGAAAAGAGAGCCAGATGCATGTGTAATCCCAGACGCCATGCTAGTGACCAAATTCAAAGTGCAACACCAGATTGACGCCCGCGACCGATGTCTATCCATGTGGCGGTTTACAGCCCTAGGCCTAAGACCATTCATACCTACCAACTGTTAGTCCAGTCATCAAGAAAATGACATGAGAGCGCCTTCACTCACCAAATGCAGCGGCGTCCGTTGAAAGCCCTTATAGTACCCATTCCACATCATGAGCCTCTTCTTGTTCGACGGATGATGATGCTGCAACCTGCGGAACCCCTCGTTGACGTGCCTGACCTGAACCGACGTGCGCTCTTCCTTTGGCGGGTCGAAGAGACCGCTCTCCCGCTTCCGCTTCCTCGTCTGAGTCTCGCCGCCCGTGTCCTTCTTGTACGCGTCCTCGGCCGCCTTGACCTTGAGCGCCTCCTCGGTGATCGTCTGGACGATTTCAAACGTGAGGAAGCCGAGGATGTCGATTATGTCGTCGTTGGGCTTGCTGTCGGTGACGACGCCAAACCCGGCCCACTCGCGGAAGCGCTTGCCCTTGCGGAAGGTAAACGACGCCTGGCGGCAGTCGGACCAGTGGACGTACTCCTCGCGCGTCATGTTCTTGGTCCGCTCGTCGGCGTTCTTGAGCCGCTGCAGCGTCGCGTAGTTCATGTCTTCCGCCTCGTCGTCCTCCTCGTCCTCGCGCGGCGGCACTGTCTCGCTGAAGAAGCTGTGCACGTCCCATGGCAGCTCGACCTTGGCTCGTTTTGTCTTCTTCACCGGGTCGCTGGGAGCAGCACCGGGCACGATGCCCGCGCCGAGGACGTCTTCGTCTGCCCCGATGTCCGCGCCGTCGCCTCCGCCCTTGTCCTCCGAGTCCTTGACGTTCTTGCGGACGTCTTTCCACGAGAGGAAGTTCTTGAGACGTGCGATCTTCGCCTTGTCGTGGCGGTACTGGAACATGAGGTCGTTGATGCCGATGGTGCGAACGCCGCGACGTGAAGCAAGGACGGTGCAGCGACTCAGCTGAACGAGATGTCACCTTAGCGCTGCAGAAGCTTGTAGTGAGATCGGAAAACTCACCATCTCCTTGACCTGATCCTGAACGATGTTCTCGATCCTAGTCGTGGTCTCGACATCTGGCTCGCCCGTCTCTCCAGAGACGAACATCATCTTTGAGAAGAGGTCAGCGATCAGAGCATGCGGATCATCAGGATCCATAGGAGGTTGCATTTTCTCAGGCTCCTCCACCTCAAGAAGAGCTTCAGGATGACGCGGACAAGGAAATCTGGGTTCAGTGGTTCCAACGAGTTCTTGCAGTCTCGCCAGTCCCTGTTCCCGCAAGATGCAATGTCCCTCGAAAGGCGTAGCCATGATGGCAGAATGCGAAGATGCTTAAGAGAGAGGGAAAGCTTTTCGAGTACTACAACCGCTTCGGCCAGATCGGATTACCTGGCACGAGAACGCCGGCGTCGTCGTATTTACAACGACGGGGGCGCCTTCTACAGTTCGACCAAAAGAAACCGCCATCGTACCTGCTGGATTTCCGTCCTGTACTTAGGAGCCCTCCCCGAGCTGTCTGCCATCGTCGCAGTCTTTAAAGAGTATTAATACTATCGAAGCAAAATTTATATCGATACTCTTAGACCTGCATGTGAATAGTGGTGTTATTGTCTCTGATCAACAATAGGTCACACGATAAATAGTCATGAATAGGTGCGGCAGTAACACGCCGCCCTGTTGACCGCCCCGCTGACCGCCTAGGCCCCGCCTGAGCGAATTTCGGTGGGGCTACAACGTCACATCGGATCTCCAAGGTTCACACCCAAACGCCATAATGCTCTACCTGGTAGGCCTGGGCCTCGCAGACGAGAAAGACATCACAGTCAAAGGGCTAGAAATCGTCAAGCGTGCCGAGCGAGTCTATCTGGAAGCCTACACAGCCATCCTTCTGGTTGACAAGGCGCATCTGGTGAGCTCCACTCTTCTTCCAAACTAGAGTCGTCAACTGACGAGTCCACCCACGAAAAGTAGGAAGCATACTATGGCCGACCGATCATCGTGGCGGACCGCGAAATGGTCGAATCGTCCAGCGACTCGATCCTAGCCGGCGCAGACAAAGCCGACGTAGCCTTCCTCGTCGTTGGAGATCCCTTCAGGTAACTCCTGAACAAAATCCATGCGTCAAGCCGAACTCTAATCCCTACCCAGCGCAACAACCCACACAGACCTCCTCCTCCGCGCACGCTCTCTCTCCATCCCAACCGCCACCATCCCGAACGCCAGCATCCTGACCGGGATCGGCGTGACGGGCCTACAACTCTACAATTTCGGCCAGACGGTCTCGATCCCGCTCTTCACCGACTCATGGCGCCCGGCCAGCTTCTACGACCGCATAGCAGAGAACGCGCGGCTGGGCCTGCACACGCTG
>QQTW01003854.1_pt1 | contig 11157 bp, 10 predicted proteins | sample 1904831 | NCBI WGS metagenome assembly QQTW01 (sample SAMN09435610, study PRJNA476489) | Subsurface metagenome, whole genome shotgun sequencing project.
GCTCTTGGCTGGGTAGAGCCAGGACGCTTCCGAGGGAGGTGGCAGTGAGGAAGACTAGGAGTAGCAGCATGGTGGGAGTCGTTCTTCAATGATCGAGCCGATCGCTGGGTAGTATGATCGATAAACATCTTACGTTTTAGGAGCAGCCACCATGTTTATATCGCTGAGAAGGACCTCCTCGTGTTCGTGAGATGCCAGGTGGGGATTCACAGTGCGCTTAATGTTTGACTGGCGGTTGACAAATCGCGATCTTCGTTACGAATGGGCCCCATGACGCGAGGTAGTAAACATCAGGGGACTTGAAATCCCGCTGGTCATCGCGCCCTCATCTGCTATGGTCATGGCCGTTGCGAAAGGAAAGATGGTTGAGGGTTCGATGGACACGAGCTTGGTTCACGAAACCATCGCCGAAGGCGTAAATCCATCTCCATTATGCTGATGATAGTTGTGGAGAAATAATCTTCTTCGTCGTTGTTGTACATTCGACGAGATCAGATATGCACGCTGTTGTTGTGAATAGCAGCAGCAACAAATGAGGTTGAGGGTAGGCTGAATCACGTGGCCTAGCTCCCAATTGGGAAGTAAGCATCACGAGCCCTACGAACCTTAACCTTCTGGCGCCCCGCCGTTTGAAACAAAGCTTCCGAACTAGCCAACACGTTCCCATGGATCCCTTCTCCATCACCGTTGGAGCAATCACACTAGCTCACACGTGCGCCAAGATCGTGAAGACGCTCCACAAAACGCTCGAAAGCATCCAGGACGCTCCAGAATCCGTCAACACCTTGCTCGGAAGATGTCGAGCTCTGCAGATTACGCTTGGACGAGTAGACGTGCTGTCAACGCAGCTGGACGAGTCTCGTCGTTCATACCTTGACTCGCAAATCGATGGAAAACGATGTAAAGAGACGATCGAGAGTTTACAGAGCCTCGTCACCTCTGTTGGAACGGTGAAGGAAGGTTTTGGGCAGAGTTTTAGTGCGAAAATGGCTTGGATCCGTAAAGAGAAGGACGCATTGAAATTTGCTGAGAAGTTGGAGCGGGAACGAAATGATATCGCTTTCGCCATGGGCATGATTACTGTGTATGTATGAGTAATTTATTGGCGTTTAGTTTTCCCTCTCCAGATCAAAATGCTGACTAGAGATTCTTGTAGAGAAATCGCCGTCAAGACGGAGAAACATCTGCGAGACGCCCAAGCGGATCGAAAATTAAAGGAAGAAGCTGCTTCTCAGCAGCTGACACTCCAGATTCGTCCGCGAAATCCCTTCTTGCATGAGTCGGAGCGCACTTCCAACTCAACTGCCGGTCGTGGAGGTGGCACAAGCTGCCACGTCTGGTTCGGCGAAGTTGTTGGAGATTACTTATCGTACTGGACCCTTCGTGAAGAGTTGTCCGATGCAGCATACCACGGAGTTTGGTCATCAGTTTTCACCATCCTCGAATTGGCAAGGTTGAAGTACGACCAGTCGTGGATTAACTGCACCCGGCTTCACCGCTGTAAGAGATCTCTTGCAGCCGCCGGAAGAGTTTCCATCATCGTTATGCTAATTACTGCCCCCAAATAGCGGACCAACCGAGAGTCCCGAGCGGCTACACCGTTTTGCATCAAGCTGCTGGACATGGGGCACCAATCGAAGTCGCTCAGAAAATGCTAGATCTAGGGGCGTGGAGTACAAAATGAGCCACGACACACATATCATATTCGGGTATATGCTGATTTTTTTCCAAGCCACCGTAAGAACCATTCGTCATTACGACTTCACACCTCTCGAGCTGGCTCAAGATCTGGGCTGGGATCATCTCTACAGGGTTCTTGCCCCCGTTATAAGACATCCCGTTCCGGCGGACATCTTGCAAGCTTTGCAGGAGCGACTGCATCGACGAATTCGAGTTGTTGTAGATGGCATGGTATGTCGATGTTTCTCTAGGTCAAGATTAGATGAATATGACGCTGGATTGACATAACTTTGAAGATTCACCGGAGCCATCGGCTCCCAGAGCTTTGCGTTTTGACGGAACTCGAATGGCCGCAGTTGTGGTTTCCTGTTCGCGCAGATCAGTCGGACAAGGTATTCGTCACGAGTGTGGCGGAGGTGACTCGAGATCAAAGAGCGGGCAATGAACTGCCGTGGCTTTCGAGACTTGCTATTATGCTATCAGCTTCAGGCATCCACGTGAAGAGACGTTTCATGGAGGCTTGGAGCTGTTTGCTTAGCGGCTCAGTCTCTTGAGCTCGACAGTTGCTGCTTGTTCCGAACTCGCGGTTCCCTCACTTGGGCGTACCTTCGCTGACTTTACTCCAGGGATTCCAAATCTTCCTCGATGGTCGCGAGCTGCTCACGAGGGCCTGCGGGTTAATTCCAGAGGGAAAGCCTTCTCAATGGCGCATCTCACAGCATGGCGAGATTGAAATTGCTGATGCGGTTATATTTGATCTGTAGTTGGCGTTGCGTGACCTATAAAACAACAGAACGCAGCACGATTGCCGCCCCTTTTTCCCTTACTTTCCAAAGCGATCCTACATCTTCCTCGATAACTACAATTGAGTCGTCCAAGGCCAACACGATCACGTCTTGCGCTTCTGCACGGATCCGGGCCGATCACGGCGTGGGATCGGGTCCGGAGCCTGCCACAAAGGCATCGACGGCACTCAATTTCCCTTACGCAGGGATGGAGAGGCACCTTCGTGAGCCTGGCGAGTATCTGGCGTCGAGTTTCCCATTAAAGCAATTCAGCTCGCGCCACAATAACAGCAGTGAGCCTCCCTTATCCGCATCAGTTTCTTGACAATCGAGCTGGTACGCGGCGCAGCCAAACTAGTAATTCCACGGCCCATAGCGCGGCAACGGGTACCCCGGCGCCGCTTCATCCTCCTTTATTTCCCAATCGCCCAATGGTATGCCGAGACTATATCCAGCATAGGCATGGACGAGGTAAGATGGCGACTGGTGCATGGTTGGCTGAGGCACCAGCATCGGCTCCTGGCCCGGATCCCCCTCCAGCGTGGAGATTGACTGGGTGGATGGAACCGTGTGCAGCTGCGAAGTGGCCGGAATCGGCGTCGTCGACACCGCCATTCCAGTAGTCGTCTGGTTCTCCGCGTGGCTGGTTCCGGCGAGCATAGCGTGATACTGTTCCGGCAAAACACGTTGCACAAGTTCCAGATCCGCTATCGGGATGCCGCTATCGGGCATCACCTCACTGTGCACCTCGTAGTCTATCTGGCTTGGTTCAAATGTTGGGCAGCCCGGGTAGGTGACGCTGCGGCGTGGCGTCTCCAAGGGAGAGTGGAGCACCGGAGTCGTAGCGGAGCGTCTAAGCCCAATCACATCTTGATGGCCGATGTACGATACTGCATTAGCCTGGAGAGCTTGATCCATCTCTTCAACCGAACTTGGTCCCTGCGAGGCTGCGTGGTGATCGTGTGGATGCAAGTACACCGTCGGCGTCCGCGGACGACTATCAAGCGACGGAGGCATCATGTAGCTCGGAAGGGCCATGTACTGCTCTTGAGGATCTGCTCGATGAGCCAGCGACGCCAGCTCATGCGGAGTATACGGAATCGGACCATCTCCGCTCACCGACATGGGAGACTGCTGCTTGATTCTCATCTGGTAAGCGGGCGTCGCCAGTGGCGATGGTCGAACGTCGGTGCTCCTCGGTGTGTTTTGTGGTAGCACGCGCATCCCATCATCGTCGGTGTCGGTTTCCGAGAAGTTGTCCTCGGAGTACTCCGCTTCCGTCGCCATTTGATGGGCACGGAATTGATGCTTGGTCAAGGTGGTCTTTCGACAGAAGCTGGCTTGGAGGTCAGCCACGGAATCTCGCCACTCTGCAATCGGATCCCAACTCGCCTTTTGTCGCAGCCATCGGCAGCGCATTTATATGGTCTCTTGCCGGTATGGATGCGCCGATGACGAGCCAAACTCGATGACTACACGATCGGGGTCAACATTGATCGCGAGAAAACCAAGCCCAGGCGATGCTCACGTCTGAGAAGCATTTTCCACAGCCGACATATTCACATCGATGAGGCTTCTCGCCCGTATGAGTGCGCAGATGTACCGTCAGCGCACTTCGCTGAATGAAGCTCTTGCCACACTTGGGGACATCGCAGATGTAGGGTCGCTCGTTGGTGTGAATGCGATGATGTCGCAGCAGGTCAGACTTGCGGTTGAAGCGCTGGGTGGCCGAGATTTAGTCGGCGTCTCAAATTCCCCGGACCATATCATAACTGACCTTCGAGCAGCCTGCTTCAGGACATGGAAATGGTCTGACATCGTCGTCATTCACGGGACGCTCCCGTTCGTCGTCGGTGTCCGGAGGCTTCATTGAGAGAAGCTCGTGTCCCGTCTCGGCTGCCGCGGCCCCCAGATCGGCGGTGCCTCCTCTTAGCAATGACTTGTCATACCCAACCCCACGATCCTACTGTCGCTCTTTCGCAAGGATTCTTCGACACTATCGCAACGACTCCAGCAGTGTACGTCCAGACCTTCCCGCAAAGTCTTGGAGGTAGGAGGACTCGGGGCTTCAGATGAATCAGAATCGAGGACGCTCGGCTGGTAGAAGAGGCAAGCCACAAACCCCCTCCTCCGTACAGTAGCGAGACCGGCTGGGGGTTCATGCAGCATCTGCAAAGTTGAGGTCTTTGACTTCAACACCCAGGCGACAACTCTCCATGGTCTCAGATTTGACGGCCGCAATGATCTAAGAGCTCGATGGTTATGGCTCACAAAGCTGGATGTTGTAAATGACGGCCCTCACTATGCAGGAGTGAAAGAATAATCTGGGCTGAGTACTGTACGCCCGGTGGGTTGAGAATTAGCTGCTTCTTCTCGCATTTCGATTGCGTCAGATGGAGTCAACCGAACCCTGGCGAGAGTGAAGTGCGGGCCGCATCTCAATTCGCTCTTTTCGACTTGTCTTGGTTGACTGGCGGATGCCGCCAGTCAGGCCAAACCTCTGTTCGCTTTTGAGAAGTATTCAGGGTTCATCGTTGCGGCTAAGACAACACGTCGTCGCCCAACTGAGCTTCGTGTCATCTCGTTTGCGTTGTGCCGGTCGTGTTGGGACACTGCCGGCCGCGAGCGCTGACCACCCAAGCCCGTCGCTCACCAACCGGATGATAGGTCTCAAGGTGCCGGTGGATGAGACTGGGTATGGAGACGAGTCCGAAGCAGGGATATCCTGACCACCAGCCCGTGCGGAAATGCTCCATTCCCAGTGTGTTATGGGTTCGACTCCGTTCGCAGCAGGGGTTGCAGCCTCTGATGGCCTTTCAAGAGAATCAGATGGTGGTCTGCTCTGCACGGCCTCCATTCGTACTGTAGACCTCATCAGGTGTCCTTATATCCTGATATAGTATAAGGCCGTCGTATGCGATACGAAGGCGCTTCCGCTACGCCTCAGAGAGATCGTATCCGGACGTTTTGCCGCGATGTTTCGCGGAAAGATTCATCCTCGCATCCGCTGATGAAGTTTGCGCAAAGCCAAATCATCAGGCTTCCAAGTCCATAATGCTGATCAGAAGCGGGACAACAGAGTAGCCATCTAGAGAGGTAGTGCTCCATCAAGATCTTGAGCTATTTGCTAGCCTCCGCGCTGTCTAATTCCTTCGCTCATCGATGAGTGAAGTTAATCCTCATAGACTGGAATCCGCCGGGGGTTGCTCTCGATGATGGTCATCCACGCCTCCATGTTGACCAGCTGCCCGTTCCCAGGAAACATTGAGCAGAGCGCTGTAGATCCGGCAGGGGAACACCAACTGGGAAAAACGCGAAATCTTAACTTACCCAATCACCTATATCTTCCTGGACCCAGGTTGACGATCATATCCCCGGTGCAGCTGACGGCCGACTCTTTTTCACATCCGTCGTTTCCAACACTCGGATGAAGAGGGGAGTTCAGCGGAGAAGTGTTTTAGCGGAACGGGACCAGGTTGCCAAGACAAAGAACTTACCATCATACTCTTGCAGCTGCATGTCTGCAAGCCAACGATGCGCCTCTGAACAAGCACGCACTTGAAATGCAGGCTTGCAGATGAAGGCCCAGAAAGAAGCTGATGAAGCAGGGATTGATGAGATGTTCTTGCGCAGATGATAACAAGAAGCCGATGGAGCAGAAATTTATTACTGCTTCTTGCGTGATGATAGTAAGAAGCAGGGGGCAGATAAACAACGAAATGGAATCGTCCTGGCCTCCAGTCCCGGTGAGATGCGTCATTGTCTTGGTCGATCACATGCGTCAGCCACCATGAAGATGATGGTCCTCTTCGACGTCAAGACGGGCTATGTCTGTGCCGTAACGTTTCGAGAATAGTTCAGGTTTCCATCACGCTAGACATGCTGCTGAGTGTGCCGAACTAAACTTCTCAACAGAACTTGGCGATATGGCCGTCGGATGCTCATCCAAGGGCGGAGCGAAAGTCGCCGTCCCGCAGTGGGAGGTGTGCTGCAGATGAGGTGCATGCGAGTTGATCCGGTCAACATATTGACTTTGTGAGCCCTCAAGATTCTTGATTGAACCACCACGATGATCTTCCTGGACGGTGAGGCGCGAGTTACTGGTCGAAAGAATGCTCGGCTACATACCAATCTTCAGTCGAGATTCATCCAAATTTGAGTGATTTGGCATGCCCGCCTCTTGAAGAACTGCGTTTTCCGTGCTGGCAGGCAATAACAGTCAACCTGCTTACCTAGCGACGCCTGCTCAGCCAGATGAGACAATCTGAAGCCCGGTTATGCTTGTGATTGCAGCAGGCAGAGAAGACCGGGGTTGTAGCTCATACGGGCGTCAGCCCTCCGGAGGATTCGAACTTGCATTCCCAGCCACCAACCTGCTTTTCCCGACGTCCATGCAGCGTTGGCGAGGCTTGGTCCATGTTCGTGAAGCAGCAAGGCCGTGTGTTCAGCTGGACCAGCTTTCCTCATGCGTGAATCCTTCTGCGTAGGGCGCATCAGAGCACTGGGATCGTTCCGCGCCTGCTCCTGTTCAGTTGGTGCAAGCAGAGCAGACTCTCTCCAAAATCTTCTCTCATATCGTGGCCGGGATATGTTTTACAGCTTCACAGTGATCAAATGTTCATAGTCCTCTGAGGTTTTTGCCGAGCTGCTCTCGACGTTGGAATATTGCTGATAGAATATCTCGAACCGTTGAAACGATTTTCGCACCACCAACAACTTATCAATTGAGCACTCCATCTGACCTTGAGAATAAGCTCTCGACGCATTTGAAAATAGCTTTGGAAACAAACTCTCGTAAGTAACTAGATTTACATTTTAAATTCTATAATCATATTGGTTAAGACCATTCTGGCGTAACATAACGCTAAAACGAGAGTAACAAAACCAAAACTGCGGATTGTTTCAATCTCGACATCCAGCCAACTGTTATACGCAGCCGCTACATACCGGAGGATGCCAGATGAAAGCGAGCAAGCAGCAACCGGTGCCATATGAAACTTCCCACGAATTTTGGTAGTGGCCGGTTACTGCTTGCTCACTTTCATCTGTCACCCGCCCGGTAGTCAACTAGAGAGATTGTTGCTTTAACCGCAACGATCTCAGTGTCTTTGGCTTTTTCTAGTTGATCAACCCTGACAAAATCGATACTCACTTGTCCAACTAGTCAGACCTCGTCTTGATCTTTCTAAGAGGTGACAATAGCGTCGCAACGTGCAGTGACCACTATGCCGCACCAAATAACGCAATTGCAATGCGATCAATATACCACCACTTACCTCCAACAACATTCATCATGCGCAATAATGAGTATAGTCAATTGATCTGATGGCTATTGCGCAGTTTTTGATACCAATATAAAGCACAAGAATTATTTAGCGAAGGACTTCTAAGACGGCATATAAAAAATGCATTTCAAGCTGAATATGCTTTCCTTCAAGCAGCCAGTGAGTGAATCAGATTCTAAGCGGCTAGATCTCTTCTGCAAGAGTAGTTCTATTGTCCCTGATTTATTTTGGGATTTATTGTTTATGCGTTGTGTGAGTGTAGCCCATTTCCATCTACCGGTTACTGCTCGTTGCGACACTATTGTCGTGTAATAATATATAGGTTCCTAGGTCTCCGTTATGAGGCCTCTGAGGTCTTGCGGCGTATATTGGACGTGGTTGGTGCGGAGAAGAGGATGTTTAATATCGGCATTTCAAAGCCCTCCAAATGGGATGGATACGTGTATCTACCAGCAACTTAGGACCTCGAGCCTCTGAAGTTTCTTCACTCACCGTCGGACTCTCGACGACACATCGATCCATCATCATACCCTCGACAATGGATTGGTCCACAGTCATGCTCTTGACGATGGATCGACCAACCGTCGATGAATGACTCCGCCTCTTCATCCCCTTACGACGGTATTCTTTATTTTCCCCCGTCGTATTCGGCGACGAATCCATCCATACCGTCCTCGCGATAGTGTCCTTCTCATCTACCGTCGTATTTTCCACGATATATCGATCAACTTTACTCCATTTCCGCGCTCGCATGGCTAGCGAGATGGGGTGTCCAGTTCAAAGCGACAGGACGGGAAGACGGGGAAAACTCATACTCATTCGATCGCTATCGACCTTCTGCTCGTCCAACGAGGGACTGGCCCAAGCCGACCGGCTGCCAGATTTCTTTTACAGTTTTTTCCTGCGCCCAGATAACGTCGCCCTTAAGATACACCAAGACGCCTCCCTTGCCATTGGCACTCGCGGTGATTCTGAACAGCGGAGTGCCAGTCTGACTGTGCGCCTCCCTCAATGGAATGAAAATGAGATTCTCCTGCGAGCACCACTCTTCCACCACATCTCTGAAGCTAGCCTCTTCGGGCGGCTGTTGAAGAGCTGCGACCGTTGGCGTATCTTGTCGACTGATGCCTTGGTCCTCAGGTTTCGGGGAGGCATGACCAACATGGAGGACAGGCGCTGGGAGATCTGTGGTAGCCTTTTCTCCAAGGTCCATCGCATGGTTCATCATGGCAAGGCCACGCTCCCAGGCCTCGACGACGGAGCCTAGCTGGTTTATCTCCGTAGGTATCTGGCTCTTCCACCAGGTAAACCATTGGCCCACTTCCTCGTAGTTCGGCTCAGATGTGAGCCACACGTGCAGAATCGTGAGCCACTTGGGAAAGAACTCTATCACCAGCAGCTGGCCGATCACCTTGGCCGGAAAGAAGTCCTTCCAGGCGAGCACTCTCTGAAGTGGGTCCAGGTCCTGATCCGCTGGGTTGATCACCAAGTGGGTCTTGAGGACATCGGCCAAGCGAGGAAGTAGGTGGCGAATCATCATGTGGCCGAAATCCTGGCCAAGCACCTCCTTCCATGGCTTGAGCTCCTCAATCACACCCCGTTTGATTTGCCAGGTGTTGAGAAGAACCTTGAACTTCCGCTTGATCTCGACAAGCAGCCCAGAGCCATCCCCCAAGCCGGTGTGATGCGCGTCCAGGTACGGGAACCAAGGGAAGAGCCAGACATGGGGCGGACGATGTTGATGCGTGCCTTTCTTGGGCCGACGTCTTGGATTCCATTCCGCTAGCGATGTGGTGAGTTTCTGGATGACGAGCTGGTCGAGCAGTTTTGCAAGGATAAACGGGGGTAGCACATCTCTCCAAGCATCGATTAGCGAAGTGAGCTGAGTCGGCTGATCGACATCCCATTCGTTGATGATGGCTGAGCGGACTTTCGGCAGCCAGACGTTGTACATCATCGATTCGTAGGCGGTGGTGGATTTGCTTCTGCGTTGAGACACATAGGCTCCATTTCCAGTCCCGGTAACCAGCGAGGTGCTTCCCAAATCCGGTGCCAGGAGCAGGCGAAGACGATGGATGTACGGAGAGATATGCTTCGGATCCTCGAGAACATTCCAGTCCAGTATGCTTGACCGAAACAGAGGCTGTATCGCGGCGACAGCAACTTCGGAAAGAGCATAAGCCTCTGCTTCTTCTCGGAATTCTAGAGCGACGGTCTCCAAAGCAGTGGTGATATTCTCCCATTCCTCTTGGATTGGACCATCCACTTTCAATGGGCGTACTGCTTCAACGAGATCTTGGAGCCTTCGGATACTCTCCCATTCTTGTTGAGCGGCAGTGTCGAGTTCTTGTCCTTGGACATCTAGATATGCTAGTTCATCCGCCAGAGAGCTCCACTCGTCGGCAAAAGCCTCAAGATCCCGACGCGCCCTTTCTGCGATCTTGTGCGCCTCCGTCTGCAATGCTGCTTCGCTGGACACAGCCGACAGTTCGCTCGAAGTCAGCAACTTCGTCTCTTTTCCCGTGATATCAATCAGAGATTTCAGTGCAGACGGCACCACCAGGCCCGCTGTTTCCTCTTCAATCTCCGTCGCAGTCCGGTATTTGAGTTTTGGCCTTCTCAAGGCTCCATTTTGCTTGCCATCTGCTCGGCCGGCCTTGCTCTTCAGTTTTCGAGCCTTGCGCTCCTCCTCGGACGAATCTTCCAATACCTCACCTCGAAGGCGGGCCGCCCGTTTCTCTTCCTTTTTGGCTTGTTCTGTTTTCTCTTTGACGGCACCAAGTCCCACTCCCTGAGGTCGCAACTTGACATCGATAGGGTTAGTGATACCTTGACCAGATGCTCCTAAACCCTGTCCTGGCTTGTGACCCATCTTGGCCATCATTCTCGCCGCAAAAGAGTTTGGCGCCATGGTCGGCTCACCCTGGGCTGGGACTGGGCCACGGCGTCCCATGCTGGAGTCTTGGTCCTCGTCGTCTCTTGGTCTCTTTGCAGGGACGAAAGCCGGCGGTCGGCGACCGCTGCGAGCATCCATTGGTGATAGACGTCGTTCGACGAATTGAATGAATACAAATATGCGCGACGGGGAGGAAATCTCAGAGAGCAGGTTCCCTCTTTGATCCCTGCTCCCTTGAATCAAGCACACCAAGTTCCAAACCGTCAAGTCTGCGTATGTGCGAGGTGTGAGGTGGTCGAGCCAGTCTGATTTAATCGCCAAGTGGTGCGTCACGGAGCCTCGCTTGAAGGTACCCTTTGCAGCTTTGAGTTCGACTTCCTATCGCGGTAAGCGACAAGCCGGTGGACCCGGCAAACGCGGCTTCTATTTCCAGCCATTGGTCGTAGCTCTTGAACTGGGGGACCACCATTGAAGGACTCCTTCAGGGTCTCCTCCTCGCCTCTTTCCAATA
>QQTW01003855.1_pt1 | contig 11156 bp, 9 predicted proteins | sample 1904831 | NCBI WGS metagenome assembly QQTW01 (sample SAMN09435610, study PRJNA476489) | Subsurface metagenome, whole genome shotgun sequencing project.
TCTTTAGATATTCCAACTTTCTTTAGAACGAATTAATCGAGCTTTAGGAAAAGCTCATTATCTACATTTATTGTTCAGCAATCGTTTCGCCTGTAACGGTCTAAATTCAAGTAGTTTTATAATTAATAGCACATTTGTTTTTCTAAGCTAACTTATTAAGCTTTATTCAATAGATTTTGGATTACTCTTTGATTGTATAACGTGCGTCTATTATCCTAAACGGAGACATTTTAATTAAATAACTGTCATTTTTACTATTAAATATATTATAAGTTTGAAATTAGTATAAAATTCCTACTTCGCCAGTAACTTGCTGCCGACAAGATTTGATTGTTACCTATACTACAAACAATTCAGCCAAACAATATTTAGTTAAAAACCCTACAAATGATTATTCTTTTGAATTTGGGAACGAACTTGAGCGACAAGCTTCGTTAAAGATTCACCTTGAGAGCGAGGATGGTGAACTAAATGTAGATAATGAGCTTTTCCTAAAGCTCGATTAATTCGTTCTAAAGAAAGTTGGAATATCTAAAGAATAATTAGGACTTTTATCAATAATTCTTAAAGGTGTAACTTTTGTACAAAGCTCTTAATAAACTTCTCCTGTACTATAATCAGCGATTTATCATCCACCGCCTCGCTATAGCAATAGACGACATACTTTGTTCCCCTGCATACAGTTGACTAACGGTACGAAGTAACCCCTGGGTTCGGGGATACTGCTTTAATTGTGAAAGGTAGCTTAGAGGTTTGGTTAGGACTGAAGTTACATCAAAAATTACCGTGTGAAGGAGGACTTTGCCGTGCGGTAAGCCCTCCTTCACTCTACAGAGCAAAATTCTTGAGCAGGAACTGCCATTGTTACCTTTGCTTTTATCCCTTGAGAAATAAAACCCACATCTCGGTTGAGCAGCTTAACAGGGTGTAACCAAACTAAGAAAGCAAAAATTTTAGGCGATCGCGCTAAAAAACCAAAGAGCGCCCAAATCCACACCCAAAAAGTAGCGATTTCTCCCCTGTATTACCCCCGCACTGCTAATTCGACCTTGCTAAAATCGATGCATAAACAATACATTTAAGTGGCATATTTTTACAAAACCTTTATCGAAAATCAGTCTTTTGGTTTTGTAGTTTACGTCAGTAATGATGAAACTAGAGTTAGAATCAATGCGTCGAATTGTAAAACCGTGCTATGTGACCAGTGTGATTACTCTCTGTAACGACGAACAAATCTCAGCTTGGCTGCGCGGACTGTTAACAATTGCTTGGGCAGACGGCAACTTTGATGATGATGAACAAAAATTAATTGCAACTTTGGCGCTAAACGGCGATAGTAGCAGCCAATGGGAAGCAATAAACCCAATTACACCTACCGAACTTGCGGCGGCTTTTAAGAGCGACGACAGCGCTGCCGCCGAGAATTTTTTACGCACCGCCGTAATGGTAGCGATCGCCGATGGAGTTTATTCTGTCAGCGAAGCTAATGTTTTACACGAATTTTGCCAAGCTTTAGGACTATCAGAAACAGCCCTAAATAGCTTGCGAACTACCCTTTATGACCAAAAAGAAGAAAAAGAAGGCATGATCCCCAACTTTTATTTATTTACCCAGATTGATAGCCATGCCTTGCGCCCTGTCCGCAACTGGCTGGACGAGCTAAAAATTCACGATCCTAAAGTTGCCAGGTTTTTGTGCAAAATGATCCCCGCCCAATGTCCCTTCGAGCGAGATATTAAATTATTTGGACGCAAAATTGTTCACATTCCGGCGATGTGCAAAATTAACCCGGTTTACGAGCAACTGGTAGGTTTACGCTTTCGTGCCTTATCGTACCTAGCAGATGAATGTCATGAAGATGTCTCAAATTATTGTTAGCGTTTAAGCATTAGCATGGAATAACAAGAGCTTAGGAGAAAAGGTAGTAGAAACAGATATTAACTGCGTTCTACAAATTTCACACCTATCTACCTAGTAGCTAACAGCTAAAACATTATGCAATTTATCGATCGAGCCGAAATAGAAGTTGAATCAGGAAAGGGCGGCGACGGCATGGTCTGCTTTCGCAGAGAAAAATACGTCCCCGCCGGAGGCCCGTCAGGAGGTAAAGGCGGTAGTGGGGGTTCGGTAATTTTTAAAAGCGTAGAAAACTTGCAAACTTTGCTGGACTTCCGATACAGACATCGCTTTAAAGCCGAAGATGGCGATCACGGTGGAACAAATAATTGTACAGGGGCTTCGGGAGAGGATCTAGTAGTTGAAGTTCCTTGTGGGACGATTATTTATGATGCGGAAACCGGGGAATTAATTGGCGACTTAACCGAAAGAGATCAAACTCTCCAAGTTGCCAAGGGTGGTAAAGGGGGCTTGGGAAATAAGCACTTTTTGAGCAATAGCAACCGCGCCCCAGAATACGCTTTGCCAGGATTACCCGGAGAAACTAGGCTGCTAAATTTAGAGTTGAAGCTTTTAGCTGAGGTGGGAATTATTGGCTTACCTAATGCGGGTAAATCAACTTTGATTTCGGCTTTGTCTTCCGCTCGACCGAAAATAGCTGATTATCCGTTTACGACCTTAGTGCCGAATTTGGGAGTAGTCCGCAAGCCTACAGGAGACGGTACAGTATTTGCCGATATTCCTGGTTTGATCTCTGGCGCTCATCAAGGAGCAGGTTTAGGTCACGATTTTTTGCGCCATATCGAGCGCACCCGCGTATTACTGCACTTAGTTGATGGTACAGCAACCGATCCCATCGCCGACTATCAGATCATTCAAGCCGAATTACAAGCTTACGGACGAGGATTAAGCGATCGCCCACAAATTGTGGCAATTAACAAAGCCGATGCTGTAGATGAAGAAACTACTGAAGAAATTATCCGACAGCTTAGAGATTTTAGTGAAGGTACTATATTTCTAATTTCCGCCGTCAGTCATCAAGGCTTAAATGAGTTGTTGCAAACTATCTGGGCGACTATAGACCGTCAAAAAGCAATCCGTGAGGCTGCACTGTCGCTTACCTAGGGCTTTGACCCTCCTCTACAGCTTGGGGGCTAGTAGTAATAAATGGTGTGGGGCTAGGCATTACTTGGACTGTGGAGGGTTTTGTAAAATGTTGGTAAGTAGTGCGAGAAATTTGGCGGATTAATTCTTGAGCGCGACTATCATTATGGGGGCGCTTGACCATTGCTACGGCAATATAGCGCTTGCCATTAGGCATATCTACTAAACCTACATCTCCTACCATTGAGCCAATATCGCCAGTTTTATGAGCGATAATTGCTCCCTCTCCTAATCCTTGGGGAAGTAAAGTTCTTGTTTTGGTGCGGCGCATAATTTCTAACAGGCGATCGCGGGATCTTAAAGACATCAATTCCCCCCGATCTACCAAACTCATTAATTCCCCCATATCCTTCGGGGTGGTGATATTTGTCCCAGTCAAATCGGGCAATGGGTTATTAATTTTTGTCGATACTAAACCCCAAGATTGGAAGCGTTCATTTAACTTAGCGATCCCGCCCATTCGGTCAATTAGCATATTTGTAGCAGTATTATCGCTAGTGATAATCATTTGGGTTGCCGTGTTCAAAACGGTAAACTTTGTACCTAGCGGTTGATACTGCATTCCCCCAGAACCGCTACCAATTAGCTTTTTTTGCAGGGTAAGTTTTTCATCTAAACGAATTTTCCCCGCATCTACATCTTGAAAAAATGCTACAAGTACGGGAACTTTGATCGTACTGGCGGCAGCAAATGGTAACGAGCCATTCCAATCTAGATAATTATGGGTATCGAGATCGACAAAGAAAGCTCCCGGTGTTAGTCCCTTATTCTTTGCTCCTAATTGCTGTACAGCAGCTTTTAAGGGCATAATTTCTTGATTTAGCTTGATTGCTGGCGGCACGACTACAATCGGCCCTGCTTTGGCAATGGGTTGCTCGAGCTTTTCTTTGGCTTGTTGATTCATCCGAGTTGCCGGATTTACCGCCGATAACAAAGTCCCAGCAAGTACCCAAGTTCCCATGCCAAAAATTAGTAGGCGCAAAGCATACACTACTAATCCCGGAGATTTCTTGCGCTTTACGGGACGTTTAGTTGCTGGCGGTGGTACTACCTTTTTCTGTGCGGTAGTTGGCGGCGATGGCTTTGCGCGTTGGTTATTGAGCAAAGCTTTTACTGGTAAATTTACTGGACGCGATCGCGATTTGCCCTTCATTGCTGCTATTCCAACCTTAGTTTGCCCACCTAGCTCTACTTTAGGATTTGAGATATCCCTTGCGGCTATTGGCTGCAAATTTTCATTCTTATAAGGAATGTTAATATCTTGACTGATACTTTGGGCGGTTTTACTCCCTTCATTTCTGAAAGAATTAACCTTAAATTGCGATCCCAGCGACTTGTTTTTTGCTAACGGCTGTTCCACGCCTAACTCCTCACACCTAGTAATTGACAATAAATATTTAAAAAATGCTTGATGCTTAACTTTAATGCTCAATTAGTAGCACGAACTACTAAATGTTATTACTATCTAAAAATTCTGATGCGGCGATCTGCTGATCTAAAGTCTTCGCACTGCCAAACTTATAACTTATCTTCTAAACTTTCGGCATTTTTCTGTAATGCCCACTGCATTTGAGTTAAAATACCCCTTAACATACTTAGCTCGGTTTTGTCAAGATGAGCGCGGTTAAAAATTTGGCGAAATTTCTCCATCCGACTAGCGGCGGTGTGAGGATAAACATAGCCAATGGTGAGCAAAACTGCTTGCAAGTGCTGGTAATAGCCTTCTAATTCATCAATTGCAGCATAGTCGAGGGGTAGGGGGCGATCGCCCGTTGAAAAGTCTACCGATTGTGTTAGTTCGTAACAGCAAACAGCCACCGCCTGCGCCAAGTTAAGCGATGAATAATCGGGGTTAGAGGGAATGCGAACAAAGCGTTGAGCATAGTTTAATTCTTGATTGCTCAATCCTCTACATTCAGGGCCAAAAATTAGGGCGGAGGGTTGCTCAAGGGGGGTTTCTAGGAGCCAGGGTAAAGCCGTATGGGGGTGTTCAAGAGGCGATTTCTCACGATCGCGCGCTGTAGTAGCGATCGCCCGTACGCACCCCTGTAAAGCGTCTTTTAGCGTTGGTACTACTTGCTGTGCCGCTAAAACTTCTCCTGCGTGAACGGCTGCACGTCGCGCTTCTTCCGACTGGGGATCGCACTGCGGATTGACTAAAACTAGCTGCTGTAAACCAAAATTTTTCATTACTCTAGCAATCGCGCCGATATTGCGATCGCCCGCAGGCTCTACTAAAACAATTCGTACCGATGCTAATTTTTGTGCTTTCGTAAACATTTGTAAAATTAAAGAAGATATACGATTAAAACTGCTATGCCCTACTCTAAATCCCATTTACCGACAAAAATTTGTCCTGTATGTCAGCGTCCTTTTACTTGGCGCAAAAAATGGGCTGATTGCTGGGATGATGTGAAATACTGCTCGGAACGCTGTCGCCGTCGTAAAAGCACTTCGCAGTAAGAGCGCAATTTAGTATACTTGCAAGCAAACGTCTGGAGTTCAAAGGTGCAGCCTAAGTTAATTATTCATGGTGGGGCGGGGAGTTCGTTAAAAGGAAAAGGAGGAGTAGAATCTGTTAGACGCAGCCTCAACCAAGTTATCGAACAAGTGTATGCGCTGTTGAAGTCGGGAGCAAAAGCCAGCGATGCAGTGGTGCTGGGTTGTCGGTTATTAGAAGACGATCCCCGCTTCAACGCCGGGACGGGTTCGGTACTGCAATCCGATGGACAAATCCGCATGAGCGCCGCCTTAATGGATGGAACAAGTCAGCGCTTTAGCGGTGCTATTAATGTATCAAGGGTACAACACCCCATTGATTTAGCGTCCTACTTACAAAATTCTCCCGATCGCGTTTTATCTGATTATGGCTCTGCCGAATTGCTCAGAGAATTACAAATACCGCTCTACAATCCTCTCACTGAACTGCGCCTAAATGAATGGATGCAGGAGCGCCAAGAAAATTTTGTAAAAACGATGGCAGGAGTAATCGCAGAACCAGAATTAGTCGAAAATGCCGGACGCGGTACAATTGGCGTTGTTGTCCTCGATAGCCAGGGAAATTTGGCAGTAGGCACATCAACCGGGGGTAAAGGCTTTGAACGCATAGGTAGAGTGAGCGATTCGGCAATGCCTGCGGGAAATTATGCCACCATGCACGCCGCCGTTAGCTGTACGGGAATTGGTGAAGATATCATTGATGAATGTTTAGCCGCCCGAATTGTGGTGCGCGTCACCGATGGGTTGTCTTTACACGAGGCGATGAAGCGTACTTTTGCTGAAGCCCACAAAAATCAAAGAGATTTAGGGGCGATCGCTCTAGACAAGACAGGAGCGATCGCCTGGGGAAAAACCAGTGAAGTATTACTAGCCGCTTTCCACGATGGCGAAAAAATTGGCGACACCCTAGAAAGTGATGAAGGTATGCTTACAGGTTGCCTAGAAGGTTAATTTGCTTCTTTGACTTCTGGTGTTTTCATACGCCAACCACGCTTAATTACCTGCCGACTGCGCCCAATAACTAAGCAGTCATCCGGTACATCTTCGGTAACGGTGGAACCTGCGGCAATATAGACATCGTTACCGATAGTTAACGGCGCGACTAAAACGCTATTTGCCCCGGTTTTTGTGCGATCGCCTATTTTAGTTGAATGCTTGTTTACGCCGTCATAATTAGCCGTAATTGTCCCTGCACCCACATTAACCTTTTCGCCTAAAGTAGCATCACCTAAATAAGCCAAATGAGCGACATTAGTACCACTGCCTAACTTTGTTTTTTTCAATTCTACAAAATTTCCCAATCGGCAGCCAGCACCAACTTCAACGGCGGTACGCAAATGAGTATAGGGCCCAATTTGACTATTGCTATTAACACTACTATTAACAACTACCGAATACAAAACAGTCACATTTTCACTAATTAGACTATTTTCAATCAAGCTTCCAGGCCCAATTTTACAGCCCGACTTAATTTCTGTATTACCTCGTAAATGAGTTTGCGGTTCAATAATTACGTCAGCGTGCAACTTTACTGTGTCATCAATCGTAATGCTTTGGGGATCTACCATTGTTACCCCTGCCTTCATCCATTTTGATTTTACTCGTTCTTGCAAAATCTCGTAGGCGGCGGCTAGTTGTTCGCGATCGTTGATACCGAGCATTTCTTGATAATCTTCCACATCCACCGCCATTACTTGCTTTAACTGATTTACAGCATCAGTCAAGTAATATTCTTCTTGATCGTTATTTGCTTGCAAGTGCGGCAACACTTCCATCAATTTTGACCAGTTAAAACAATAAACTCCAGCATTAACGCGACGATTTTGTTTTTGGGCGGCGGTACAGTCTCGATCTTCAACAATTTCTTTAATAATATTTTGTCCATTGCAAAATACCCGTCCGTAGCCTTGAGGATTGGGCAATTGGGCGGTAAGAATTGTCGCGGCGTTTTGATGCTCTTGATGAGCCTCTAACAACTGTTTAATGGTTTGAGGTCTTAAAAGTGGTACATCGCCATTTAAAACCAGTAAATCCCCCGTAAACCCTTCTAAATGAGGAATTACCTGTTGAATAGCATGACCTGTACCTAATTGTTTTGTCTGCTCGATAAACTCCAATTCTGGCAAAAGCAGAGAGGTGGGTTTTTCCTGCAAAACTGTTTTTACTTCTTGGGCTTGATAACCCACAATTATCATCCGCCGTTGCGGAGAAATTGTCTGCAAACTATCCAATACTCTTTCGACCAAACTCTGTCCACCCAAAGAGTGTAAAACTTTAGGTAAGTTGGATTTCATTCGAGTTCCGCGTCCCGCCGCCAAAATTGCTACTGCTACCATTCTTAAGTATTAGCTATCAGGTGTCAGTTTAGATGATAGCCGAGTGCCGAACGCCCATTGCAATTATTGCGGCTTTAAGTTGATTGTTGAGTGCGAATAAACTCTGTAAACTGCTCTACTAATTTAGGGCTACGCCATCCCAAATCTCTCTCTTGAGCGAGGATTGCTAAGGCTTCTTCGGGCGAGAAGGCGCGTTTGTAAGGGCGATCGCTGGAGAGCGCGTCGTAAATATCAATCATCTGAAATACTTGAGCTAAGTAAGGAATTTCATCCTCTACCAATCCATAGGGGTAGCCTGTACCATCCCAACGCTCGTGATGATGACGAATAATTGGGATTACTCCGTACATTGTCCGTAACGGCTGACAAATTTTCTCGCCAATGACAACGTGCTGCTTCATAATCTCCCATTCTTCTAAAGTTAGCTTTCCTTGCTTAAGCAGTACAGAGTCAGGAATGCCAACTTTGCCAATATCGTGTAAGTAACCGCCCCATTGTAAATTTCGCATTTGGGGGCGGGTCAATTTTAAAAATTGTCCAAAAGTTTCTCCCAAGCTTACCAAGCGTTCGCAGTGATCCCCCGTATTAGGATCGCGGCTTTCTACGGCTCTAGCTATAGAAAATAGCACTTGTTCGGTGTGATCCAAGTCTTCGTTAAGTCGCTTTTGTCGCACCAAAGATTTGACCCGCGCCGATAGTTCGGGGCGATCAAAGGGTTTAGTTAAAAAGTCATCTCCCCCAGCTTCTATCCCGCGAATTCTTGACTGTTTATCGTTTAATGCGGTGATAAAAATTACTGGAATTAGCCTAGTTTGTTCGTCTTGTTTGAGTTGCTGACATACTTCAAACCCGTCCATTTCTGGCATCATCACATCTAGCAATATCAAGTCCGGCTGAATTTTTCTGACCTTTTCTAGAGCGATCGCCCCACTTTCAGCATCAAAAACTTCGTAGCCTTCTAAAGACAAAAGTGCCATTGCTGTCATTCGATTAGCTGGATAGTCGTCAACTACTAAGATTTTGGCTGGAACTAAATCAATATCCGGTGCTAATGTTTTTTTTGTTTTGAAAGTAGAAACCATTGCCTTACCAATCCAATCTACACAGGTACGTGTTTACAAATTGCTAATTAAATTTAATTATCTTAAAAATAATTAACTTTACCAAAAAATTCTCTTATTATTATTAAGTATAAACGCGGCAGTCTTTTCTTTGATCTTCAATAAAATTTTTGTATATTTTAGTACATTTTTTAGAGATAAATATCAAATAAGTTAGCAGTTAAACTTTAAACTTAGAGTCTTAGGCACGCTTAAAGAATTGGTAAAATTTAGCGATCGCCACTTAAAAATATACTAAATAAGCGCAGAAACCTATGATTTATTGAGTTGGTATACTTATAAGTATGGATAATCAATTTAGCTAGTAACTCAGTTATTTTACGGATCTTTCTTAAAGTTTAGGCGAGTACGCCGATGCCAACGGGCGGTAGGTTCTAAAAGGCTAATTTGTTGTTCTTGTTGCCTTCTGTGCAAAATTACCTCTGTATCGTCTTGTAAAGTTGGGTCGCGGTAGGGAATTGCGGCACGAGTAAGTAAATGTTCTTGCCCGATGGTAGATAACGGCGGTAACTTATACTTAGTTGCAACGGTACTAGGCGATCGCCTCCCAATAGACATTGTGTTGCCAATATACAGCCCCGCCGCTTGCAATGCTGTTCTCACCGCCGCCGCCGCCGAATAAGTTGCGAGTATCCCCTGGTCGTTTAAACGCTTCGCCAGTAAGTTAATAAATTCTACAGTCCATAATTGCGGACATTTGGGTGGTGAGAAGGGATCGAGAAAAATTGCATCGGCTTTAAAGCTAGAATGAATTAGTTTAATTGTCTGCCTAGCGTCACCTAATAATAAAGTTCCCTGACATTGCGCTGTTTTTACTTGATGATTCCTAGCCAAAAGCGTTAAAACTTGGCGAATATTTGGCTCCCAACTATCGAGTAAATTATGATTAATCGCACTATTGGGGATATCAGCATTAGATTCTAAGGCAATGACTTCTACCAAACAATCGGAATTAACAGCCCAAATTGCAGCTAAAGCCGCCGCCGTGTTGTATCCCAACCCATAACAAACATCTAATATCCTAACTACTGGTTGATGCGCTTTGATGTTTAATCTAGTTGGCGCAACAAACTTGTGTTCGGCTTCTGTTTTTGCTCCCTGTTGGCTATGAAAAGTCTCCCCAAATTCTTCGCAATAGAAAGTGTAGGAGTTATCGGCGGTCAATTGTGGTAAAAATAAGTCGCAACTCATACTAACTATTATGGATATACCAACCGTAGTATCTGCTGATTGGCTTTACGAACATATTGGGGAAGGGCATATTGCGATCGCCGATTGTCGTTTTTCCTTAGCAGATCCCGAATTAGGGCAGCAACAGTACAACATTAGCCACATTCCCGGCGCTAGTTATTTTGACCTCAACAAAGACCTTTCTAGCCCCGTGCAACAACATGGTGGGCGGCATCCTTTACCCGATCTGGAGGTTTTTGCCCAAAAATTATCAACAATGGGTATAGATGCTCAAACTTTGGTTGTCGCTTACGACGATTCGCGTTTTGCTTTTGCTGCCCGTTTGTGGTGGCTGCTGCGCTATTTGGGACATGATCGCGTTGCTGTACTAGATGGAGGGTTTAAAGCTTGGCAAAGCCTGAAATTGCCCGTTACAGACGCTATTAGTACAAAGACACCAAAACAATTTACTTATTACTTGCAACCATCGCTTCGAGTAGATATCACCGACGTTAAAGCCCGTAAAGATTTACCTGGAGTAGTGTTAATTGATTCCAGAGAAGTTTCTCGCTATCTCGGCGAAAGTGAACCTATCGATCCCATTGCTGGGCATATTCCGGGAGCAGTTAACTATCCTTGGCAAGATGTTTCTAGTAGCGATGGATACTTATATTCTCCTCAAGAGCAACGTCAACATTGGCAGCAACTACAAGGACGGGAAATTATTGTTTATTGTGGTTCTGGGGTGACTGCTTGCGTTAATTTATTATCTTTACATTTAGCAGGAATTGCTCCTTCTGCCCTTTATGTTGGTAGCTGGAGCGATTGGTGCAGCTACTTATTAGTTGATAACTAAAACGCCCATTGATTCTTACTAGATGTTAATTTATGGCAAAATGCTTGATTTCCTTGCCTTTAACGTCTATACCAAGATCGGGGAGGATCGTTAAAAGTTACCAAAACCTGTAAA
>QQTW01003856.1_pt1 | contig 11156 bp, 9 predicted proteins | sample 1904831 | NCBI WGS metagenome assembly QQTW01 (sample SAMN09435610, study PRJNA476489) | Subsurface metagenome, whole genome shotgun sequencing project.
ATTGCTTCGTGCCCGTCTCCCAAAAGCATATCATCCCAGTATTCGGGGTGGTTGGGGTCGCAATTACTGATGGAACCCTTGACAACTTCGATGGGGGGTAAAAGTGCGTGAATAGCGCGTGCCATCACAGATTTTGCCGTACCGCGACGACCTGCGATCGCAACTCCTCCCAGCATAGGGTCAACTGCTGCGAGTAACAACGCCATTTTAATCGCTTCCTGACCGACTACGGCAGCCAGTGGGAAAGCTGTAATATTTTGGGTAGTGGACGCAGGCATGGTTATAAAGGATTTATCTTATCGATTTTTAGCATAGCAATTTGTGGTGCATTAATTAACAGTTGAAAATTATTCGTGAGGAATAAGATCCCCGACTTTGCAGTTGTCGGGGATCTGGACACCGCGAATTTTATCCAATCAAAGCAAGGATTGCTAAATTACAACAACAAATCATTTCTCAACTCACTTACTGAGATATAAATTATGAGTATTATACTGGTATATCTAGCTATTGGATATTTAATTTAGTTTATAATCATATTGAATACAGCAAACCTTATTAAGATAATCAAGGTAAATATGGTTGTTTGAATAAGCGAATTATTTTATCCAATCAAAATATAAGAAAACATCCAATTGGCATATTGCAAATGTAATAATTATTGTGGCGATTGCCTTTATTTTTGTAATTGGAAAAAAGTTATCTAATAATGATTAATTTCTGCGTTCCGTAGAGTTTCGCTTTGTGGGATGGGCATCTTTGCCCGTCCTTCATATATTATAAAATCTAACAATAAGTGTCAAAATGCATAAACTTTTACAATTCCAAAACGAAAAATTATTACGCCAAGCCCTAACACATCGTTCCTACGTTCACGAAAATCCCGGAGAAGGAGAACATAACGAACGTTTAGAATTTCTCGGTGATGCATTACTAAATTATTTAAGCGGACAATATCTTTTTAAGCGCTATCCCGAAAAAGGTGAAGATGAATTGACGCGAAGACGTTCCGCACTTGTCGATGAAAAACAACTCGCAAAATTTGCGATTGAAGTAGGCTTAGATTTTCGAATGCGACTAGGCAAAGGTGCAATCCGCGAAGGAGGCTATCAAAACGAAAACCTTCTCAGCAGTACATTTGAAGCAGCTATCGCCGCCTATTATCTCGATAATAACTCCAACATTGAAGCAGTCAAAGCCATCATCGAACCATTATTCGATTCAGTTCCCAAAGACGTAGTTGTATCCCGTTCAAGCATCGATTCCAAAAATCGTTTCCAAGAATGGGTACAACGCAACATCACCCCACCAACCCTCCCCGAATATATCGCCATTCAAGCAGGGGGAACACAACACGCCCCAGAATATGTAGCAAAAGTATTAGTTGGAGACAAAGAATACGGAAGAGGCAAAGGAAAAAGCAAAAAAGAAGCAGAAAAAGCCGCAGCCGAAGACGCATTAGCCCAAATAAAGATACCGTAGGGGCGGGTTCACCGACCATATATACCGACAATCGAAAAAATCAAAAAAACCCGCCCAAACCCAACGAAAAAACCCCAAACAACCCACCCCAAACAAAATTGAAACAACATTAGGACAGGCATCTGCCCATCCCACAAGATAAAAAATATACCATTACCATCATTTCCCCACCTCCACCCGCAAAGGCAAAGTCACCTTAAAACAAGAACCCGCATCAACCTCCGAACTTACCTCAATATCACCCTTCAAAGTTTTCACCAATCGATCGACAATCGCCAAACCCAAACCAGTACTATCAGGAAGATAAGATTTATCCTTAAAACCAACACGAAAATAAGGGTCAAATATTTTTTGTTGGTCTTCCTTATCAATCCCCATCCCAGTATCCGAAACAGTTAACGTCCATTGACTACCACTTAACAACTCACATTTAAGCTTAACAACCCCAAAATCAGTATAACGAATCGCATTACTCACCAAATTCGTCATAATTTGCTGCAACAACAAAGCATCAGTAATAACTTCATCCGGTGCATTTTCGCAATCGACAATCATTTGTAAACTTTTACCCCGTGCCAAAGGTTCCATCATTTCGCGCACATTATTAACAACTTCACGAACATCCGTAACCGCAGGTTGTAACTTCAACGTTCCAGCTTCAAACCGCGAAATTTCTAATGTATCATTAATCAGACGAAGGATATGTCTGCCACTGCGTAAAACACGCTCAATATGCTCTAAATTTGCATATGTCTTTCTAACTTCAGGTCCTTGTCGTTGAATGCGTAAAAACAAATCAGAGTAACCAATAATTGAAGTTAGCGGATTTTTGAGCTCGTGTGCTAAAAACGAAAGATTGTCTTGATTGGTACGAAGTAAACGCGTTAGTTCTTCATTATTCAGTTTGAGGTAACTTTGTAGCTGTTCGAGTTCCTGTATTCTCTCACTTACATAACTTTTAAAACACTGCGCGATCGCTTCATCAATTACTGCATCAATGACTCGCATTGAGCGTATAGCTTCTCCAGTAGTTCCACGTATTAAATCGCTCTCTAAGGTCTCAAATATTACCGTCCTTAACAACCGATACTCTCTTGCTATTTCTGATGAGTCGAATCCTTGTTCCGCACGGAGAACTCCATGTTCTAAACTAGCTTTAACTATTGATTGAATATCGCTAGTTTGAAACTCTGCAAGTACCGTTGCCATTGCCTTCAGTACGTCGGGTAAATGATTGATAATTGCTGTATTATTTAGAGTTTCGGCACTTTTAATTTGTTTGTCTTCACGAACTGCCGCAACCCATTTTTTAATTATTGCATCAGTCTTTTCTAGCAGTAATTCATTAAAATTCATTTTGCGATCGCTTTATTTTATTGAAAATATCATCTAAGATGCACCGTCCTGTATCATTAAATAAGATATATTTCGCCTTCCTAAAGATATAAATTACATTAATATTATATAATTTAATAGCGATATAGCCATATAAAATACTTATTTTAAAATAGGTAGATATACCCCAAAGTTATGATAATATCTATTTTATATTTAGTCGGAGTCAGTCAGCCTAATTCAGCGACTTCAAATACTAAGCGAATAAGAGTATAGCAAGTAGCTGGAGCGGAGGAACCAAAATTTGGGGCGAATCTTAATAGTAAGTTTAAGAAGGGTATCTCTCAGCCCTAGCCCGTCAGCTAACTTCGTAGGCATTGAGAGGAAACTGAAAAGATAACATTATTTATATTAATGTCGCAATCTTATCGGTGTCCTTGCCTGGTACTGCTCGGATTTATTGTACCTGCATATAAAATCTGCTGAGGTTGTCAATGTTCCAACTGAATTTAGCCGCTATAGCAGCTGTAGCTGGTCAAGCGGTATGGCGACGCACTAAACCTATCGTCCTGCGCGATAGTTTTTTGCTACCCTGTCTGGGTTTCTTGGGGGTAATTTTGTTGTGGTGGTTGATTGCTTTAGCAAACCACCAACTAATGCCCACTCCAGCCGAAGCACTCGTCGCCAATCTCGACTATATCCGTAATCCCTTCTTCGAGCGCGGTCCCGGTAATTTAGGAATTGGTTGGTTACTACTGGCAAGCTTACGTCGGGTATTAATTGGCTTTTCGCTTGGTGCATTAGTCGCCATTCCGCTAGGCTTTTTAGTTGGCATGTCCAAACAAGCAATGATGGCACTCAACCCGATCATCCAAATCTTCAAACCTGTATCACCCCTAGCATGGCTGCCAATTTCCCTCGCTATTTTCAACTTGGCAGATCCATCAGCAATTTTCGTAATTTTTATTACCTCACTTTGGCCCACTATACTTAACACAGCCTTAGGAGTATCGAGCGTCAACAAAGATTATCTTGACGTTGCACGAGTTTTAGAAATGCCGCGATGGCGACGAATTATCAAAATTATCTTACCTGCAAGTTTGCCTTATATATTCACTGGCTTGCGAATTAGTTTAGGAATCGCTTGGCTAGTAATTGTTGCTGTCGAAATGCTTACAGGTGGCGTGGGGATCGGATTTTTTGTTTGGGACGAATGGAGTCGCCTGAATTTAAACTCTGTATTTCTCGCCGTATTAGTAATTGGTTTAACTGGGCTATTACTCGACTACGCCGTAAGCAAAATTGAAGCATTAGTTACTCATCGCAAAGCAAATAGTTATTGAGCCATTTCACATTCAAATTGCATTAAATTCTACCAATGAATGGGGGTAGGCATCCCTGTGTGTCCATAAAAATAGTTACACAATTAAAACGGACTTACTCCCTAACCCCTAGCCCTTAACCTAGTCTTCTTCTTTGTGTCCTTTGCGTCCCTTCACGGAGTTTACCCTCGAACGAAGTGAAGGGTTCGAGGGCAAGCCTTGGTGGTTCAAGATGAAGATTTTTTTGAACCACAAAGGACACAAAGAACGCAAAGGTAAGAGAATAATTAGCAATTTAGACCAGTTTTTACCCACCAAGACGCGGGCTATCCCTACTCCCTACTCCCATAAAACCGATGAGTAACACGAACACAAATCATTGGACGCGGCGCGAATTCATCAAAGGAATAGGAATTACCGCCGCAAGTAGCACCATCTCATCTTGCGCTATTAACGCCAACCGTGCCCCTAAAGGTCTATCTAAACAAGCATTAGAAATTGAACAAGTAGTTAATCCCAAAACCTTAGAAAAACCTAACCTGATCGTTGGTTACGTCCCCGTCAACGACTGCGCCCCCTTTGCAGTAGCTTGGGAAAAAGGATTTTTCCGCAAGTATGGCTTAAACGTCACCCTCAGTCGCGAAGCTAGTTGGGGAACTTCCCGCGACGGTATCATTTTCGGACGTTTGGATGCTTCGCCTGTAGTCTCCGGTGCAGTTACAAACGCCCGCACTGGTGCAGAAGGCGCACGCTATGCCCCGTTATGTGCAGCAATGACAATTCACCGTCACGGTAACGCCTTGACGATGAATAAAGCCATGTGGGAATCGGGTTTGCGTCCTTGGAGCGAATACAACGGCAATTTAGAAGCTTTTGGACGTGATTTTCGCAAATATTTTGATAACTTACGCCCCGAAAATCGCGTTTGGGCAGTGGTACTGAGTTCGGCAATTTATGAATATTTTGTCCGCTACTTAGCGGCAGCTGCGGGAGTTGCCCCCGACCAAGAATTTCGGATCATTATTGTTCCTCCACCTCAGATGGTAGTGAATATGCGAATTGGATCGACGCAAGGTTATATGGTGGCAGAACCTTGGAATACGCGGGCAATTTCTGGTAATGAAGGGATTGGTTTTACTTTTGCCCAAGGAAGGGAAATTTGGGAGGGACATCCCGATAGGTTACTAGCAGTAATGGAGTCATTTATTCAGGAAAACCCGAAAACTTATCGGTCGTTAGTTAAGGCAATGATTGAAGCTTGTCGGTATTGTAGCGATTCTAAAAATCGTGAAGAAGTTGCCAAAATTATTTCTAATCGTTCGTATACAGGTGCAAAACCAAAGCTAACTCGTCCGGGAATTGTCGGGGAATATAATTATGGAGGTTTTGATGGCAAAAATCGAACTGTATCATCACCTGACACAACTATATTTTTTGATTACCCGACAAGTTTAGCTACTATTGAAAATGACCATTCCACATTTCTTTGGCAATCTGAAAGTTTGTGGTTAATGACGCAAGCAACAAGATGGGGACAAAATAAAGAATATCCTAAAGATGCCGAACAATTAGCTAAAAGAGCTTGGAAAACAGACCTGTATCGAGAAATTGCTCTTGAGATGGGTATTCAGTCTCCAAAAGAGGATTACAAAATTGAACCAGCAGAGAGATTTATTGACAAAAAAGCCTTCGACCCCAGCGACCCTATCGGTTATATCAAGAGTTTTGAAATTCGGGCAAACCGTCCTAAATCGATTTTTATGTCTTAGAGTAAACGGAAGTGTAAAATATTTTAATAGCGTATCAAGCCTATATATAAATATCTTCCCCTCCAGAGAACTAATCGTAACTAATTAGGTAGACGCGGAAAAACAAAGTATGTAACGAAACATAAAATCACCCTACTCCCTACTCCCTAACTAACCTTATTGGAAGTTGAATATGAAATCTACCACTTATCCAAGCAATCAAGACGAGCATAATTTTAACCGTTCGGGATTTTTGGAAGTTATTAACTTACGTAAGTCATACCCTAAACCCGATGGCAGTGAATCTGTAGTATTAGATAACGTCAATCTCACAATTGGTGAAAACGAATTTATTTCCGTAATTGGACATTCTGGTTGCGGAAAATCTACACTTTTAAAAATAGTAGCCGGTTTAGAAAAAGTCACTTCCGGTTCGGTGCTACTCGATGGCAAAGAGATTCGCAAACCAGGTGCTGAGAGAATGATGGTATTTCAACATTATTCGTTATTACCTTGGTTGACGGTACGGGAAAATATTCGTTTAGCAGTAGACGAAGTGTTAAAAAATGCTAACCGTTCCGAAAAAATTAGTATTGTTAACGACCATTTAACAATGGTAAATTTGACTGCTGCTGCCGATAAATACCCCGATGAAATATCGGGTGGAATGAAGCAACGGGTGGGAATTGCCCGTGCTTTAGCAATTCGCCCAAAAATGTTATTAATGGATGAACCGTTTGGTGCATTAGATGCATTGACTCGCGGTAAATTACAGCGGCAAGTGTTGGATATTTGGGAAAATAATCGCCAAGCGGTGATGATGATTACCCACGATGTTGACGAAGCTATTTATATGTCAGACCGTATCGTATTGATGACCAACGGACCAGCTGCTAATATTGGTGAAATTCTCGAAGTTCCATTTTCGCACCCACGCGATCGCGCTGCAATGCGAAACTCCAAAGAATATTACGAACTCCGCAACTATGCGCTGAATTTCCTCGAACAGAATTTTACTCACGACGATTAAATTTACTCGATTTGGAGTATAAAGCTTGTTAATTTTTATAATTAGTTGTATTTTTATTAACTAATAACAAATGATAAAATATTTTTCTGAAATCACCTAGAATAGGTGGTTTTTTTCAGCTAATATCCAATTAAATAAGGAAATAACCGAATCGAAGTAAGTCGGCAATCAAAAACTAAGCTATGTAAAAATTCGTAAAATCTATAGATTCGACTCGTGATAGTGCGTTTCATAAGTCTTGAGGGGTTACAAGATCCCCGACTTCTTAAAGAAGTCGGGGATCTAGACAAGAGCGAAAAGGTCAAAATTGATGAAACAGACCACTAGTTACGATTTTCGGCGTTGACTTAACTTATGAATTTTTAGCTTAACGAGAAACTCTAACTTTAGAGAGATGATAAGAATTATACAAATACTCCAATATAAATTTTGGGTTAGTGTTTTCTGTTTATCTAAACAGAAAACACGCACACTTGTAAATGCGATCAAATTAAAAAAATGTAAGTTATCCCCATAAAGGATTTGAATTATGCAATCGCCCGATATCGAACGCCAAAACAGTAATAGCAGTAACTTCGTCGATGCAGTACAGCTGGGGTCGGTTCAAAATCATTACAAATCGGGATTTAGCAATCAAGATGCTAGTGAGATTAACAGCTTAGATAAAGTTCGGGATATTCTTTTTGGCAATCAAATGCGGGAAGTCGAGAAAAGATTTGCCCGTTTAGAAGAACGTTTAATTAATGAAAGCGTTAGCTTGCGTGAAGAAACAAAAAAACGTCTAGATGCAATCGAAAATTATCTCAAGCAAGAAGTTGAATCGCTATCGGAACGGCTCAAAAGCGAGCAAGGGTCGCGCAATGAAGCATTACAATCACTTACAGAAGATAGCAAAAAAATTACAACAGCTTTAGAAAAGAAACTTACGCAATTTGACGAACAAACTAGCAATAATCAGCGTGAAATGCGCGAGCAAATTCTCAATCAGTCTAAAAAATTACAAGATGATATCCGACAAAAATACGAAGAAATATTAGGTTTATTGCAACGCGAATCGGAAGAATTACGCAGTGCGAAAACCGACCGTTCGACGTTAGCAAGTTTATTCAGCGAACTCGCAATTCGCCTCAGTTCGCAGCCTTAGCTTGGTAGAATAAGTCATATAAGATACTTGTTGTCTATGAGACGATCGTTAAAGGAAATGTCTCGACAGTAGGGTATCAAATAAGATGCGGTTAAGTATCGATGGCGAAGTAGGGGATTTGAGTGATGAGTGACTGTACCACGAATGGATTTTCCCAAGAATCCCCGAATACAAATTACCCGCAAGCGAAGGATGAACTTGCTGAACTTCGCAAATTACTACTTGGAATCGAACCGAGTCAACTTAATCAAATACACGAGCAGCTCGAAAATCTGCAAATTAAACCCGAAGATATCAGTCGCTTGCTTCCCCAAGCAGTTGTTCTGCGGACGATGCAGGATAGACAATTGAGCGAATCAATGATACCCACGATTGAGCAAGCGATTCAATCTTCGGTAAAACAAGACTTAAATATTATGGCAGAAGCGATTTTTCCGATTATTGGACCTGCGAGTCGTCGTGCGATCGCAACAGCACTCGACCAGATGGTTCAATCGTTAAATCAAACCCTCGAGCATAGCGTATCACCTCAAAGTTTCAAATGGCGACTCGAGGCAAGACAAACGGGGAAAAGCTTTGCTGAGGTTGTATTGCTTCGCACCTTAGTTTACCGTGTCGAACAAATATTTCTGATTCACAAAAAAACCGGATTATTACTTCAACATATTGTCGGACTGCAAGTAGCAGCTCAAGACCCAGATTTAGTCTCGGCAATGCTGACAGCAATTCAAGATTTTGTCAAAGACTCCTTCAACGTTCATAAAGAAGATGGACTCCAAACACTCCAGTTTGGTGAGTTAACAGTTTGGATTGAAGAAGGTCCCCAAGCAGTTCTCGCAGGAATCATTCGCGGCAATGCTCCTGAAGAATTAAGATTAGTATTTAAGGACGTAATCGAAAAAATTCACCTTCGACTTTACCGCGAACTTAACAATTTTCAAGGAGAAAGCGAACCATTTGATGCTACCAAACCTTATCTTGAAAGTTGTTTAGAAGCTCGTTATCAAGTCCCAGCCAAAAAAAACTTTAATTACGCATGGGCATTAATGGGATTAATTACTCTGGGTTTGGGAATTTGGGGATTTTTTACAATTCGAGAGCAACAACGCTGGAATAGCTATGTAGAACAGCTTAACTCGCAACCTGGAATAGTAGTCACTAAAGCTCAAAAACGCAATGGAAAATATTTTATTGCTGGAATGCGCGACCCTTTAGCAATAGAACCATCAGCATTATTACAAAAATTTCATATAAAAGAGGAAGCTATCAAAGCTAATTGGGAACCTTACCTATCCTTAGAACCAGAATTGTCTATCGAACGTGCGGAAAAATTGCTGCAACCACCAAAAACTGTCTCGCTCAAAACTGACCAAAATGGCGTTTTATCTGCAACTGGTTCTGCACCTCGACAATGGATATTAGAAACGCGCAAAATATGGCGTTTTCTTCCAGGAATTACTCAATTTAAAGAAGAAAATCTTCAAGATTTTGATATTAGCCAATTAAATTTATATCAAAAGCAACTCGAACAAAAGGAAATATTATTTAAGGGAGGAACAGCCGAGTTACTTCGGGGTGAAGCTGCTAAATTGCAAAAACTGGTTTTAGAGGTACAGAAATTTATAGATGTCGGAGAATCTCTGAGTAAAAATGTGCAAATCCAAATAATTGGACATACAAATACAACTGGAAATGAGCAAATAAATTTGCAACTTAGCCAAAAACGTGCAAATGCAATATTATCTTATTTAGTATCCCAAGGAATTAACAAAAAGTATTTTGCTACTGTGGGTGCAGGTTCAACTAAATCGACGAATTCAAAATTAGAAAAACCGGATACAGCTTTCAGTCGTAAAGTTACTTTTAAAGTTTTTATTGCCGATACTCGCAACTAAGTTATTTGATAATTGTCTCGATCGTATGTTACAAAAAAAAATTTGTATGGTTGGTGCATTTGCTACAGGAAAAACAAGTTTAGTTGCCAGATTTGTTAATAGCATATTTTCGGAAAAATATCAAACAACTGTCGGTGTAAAAATTGATAAGAAAGAAATTAATTTTAAAGGTAAAGAATTAAACTTGATTTTGTGGGATTTGTACGGAGAGGATGAATTTCAAAAAGTGCGGATGTCTTATCTGCGGGGTTCATCAGCGTATTTGTTGGTGGTTGATGGAACTCGACGACATACTTTAGAAACAGCTTTTAAATTACGAACGCGAGTCGAAGAGACGATTGGACAAGTTCCATTTATTTTGGTAGTTAACAAATCCGATTTAAGCGATGAATGGGAAATTGATACAAACGAAATTGATGAATTAATGCAAGAGGGTTGGACTGTGATTCAAACAAGCGCAAAAACAGGTCGGGGTGTTGAAGAAGTTTTTCAAGTTATTGCTCAGAAAATCTTGGAGGGATAGATGTTAAATATTCCTAATCCCATTATCGCCTATTTAGTTGCTCTCATGCTCGAAAATCGTTCGCTTGCCTACCTTTTAGTTAAAAAAGATGGTTGCTTATCAGCTTGGGGGGGAAAATTAGCCGATTATGGAGTTACGAATTTAGAAAAAGGATTAAAGATCGGACAGCAAATATTTTTTTTGGAAGGTCTTTTACCATTAAATGATCTTCCTTTATTTCTACCTTGCTTGAAAACCGAAAATGGATTTTGTGCCGATGTTCACCTGTTTCCATCTGAAGAAGGAGATTGGATAGTGCTTTTAGATGCGAGACTCGATGAGATACAGCGATCGCTAATTCAACAACAAGTAAATGATTCGGTTCTATTACAAGAGAAGCTAAGTAAGTCGGCGATAAAAAACCAAACTATGTAAATATTTGTAATATCTCTGTATTAAGCTCGTAGTCGCGCTTTAGCGCTCTCCTTTGCTACTACGAACTAGTGCTTTGTTTGAGTAATTCTGACATGTCGTGGGAGTCAGATCCCCGACTTGGCAGGAGTTGTCGGGGATCTTGTAACCCCTCAGAACTTATGAAACCGACCACTAGTGGTCTATGTTATTAATTTTGGCCTTTTCGCTCTTGTCCAGATCCCCGACAACTTTTACGAAGTCGGGGATCTAATAACCCATCAAAA
>QQTW01003857.1_pt1 | contig 11153 bp, 13 predicted proteins | sample 1904831 | NCBI WGS metagenome assembly QQTW01 (sample SAMN09435610, study PRJNA476489) | Subsurface metagenome, whole genome shotgun sequencing project.
AGGACGTCCTCAGGCTTTAGTTGATACTGGCCTGCGGGTTTCGCTCGTCTCAGGGCGACCTTAGCCTGCAAGATGTTACCGCCAATCCCTATCGAGACGTCGCAGTCTGTCCGCTCTTTGATCTGCGATCTCAAGTTTCTCGCCACCTCGTCCGCTTTGTCCTGCTCCCTGTAGATGCTGCCCTCACTATAACCTTTGCCGTCTGATCCTCCTACCGCCAGGCACATGGATGTTATGTCCACAAGAGCTTCGTCGACACTGACACTTTGCACGATGCCATCCGTCGCCAGAATCGCTTCGTAAAACGCTTCGCTAGCCTTTTCATATTCGGGGAAATCGTACGGCAGGACTTTCAAGTCCGCGCACAGCTCCTGGGCCTTCTTCATCCACATCCCGTTCTTGATGCCAAATTTCCGGGCGACGTAGTTGCAGCTCGCTATCTCGGACCCGGAGCCGGCGCCATGTGCTACCACAGCCGGCTGGTCTTTATATTGGGGACATTTCTTGAGCGAAACGGCCGCGAAGAAACTGTCAAAGTCCACATGGAGGATATAACGGCGAGAACCAGGTGCGCGCTTATGCCTTGCTTGCTGAGATGATGACTTCTCTGCTGCCAATGCTTGCATTTTCGACTTTAGCTCAGCTTTCCAAGCCGAGAGGTGATGCAATCGGGATTCGCGGTAATATTGCTCAAGGAAGTTCGGGTCGACAACTGTAGACTTTCTGATCCGAGGATCTGCGAGAAGAATTGCATTGTGATCTTCGGCGCTCATCTTGACACGCTTCGATGGGGACTCTGCTCTGCTGCTCGGCGACCTCTTGCGGCTCTCCACAGCTTGATGGCGATAATCTGGCGTTTCACTGGATTCTTTCAGGCTCGATATGTCCTCCTTGTCGATAAGGGTCCCCAATTTGATCGGTGGTATGATGTCGTCGGATGACCTATTGCGGCTGAGAGTAGAGAGACTTGCAGGCGCATCATCGGTAGCTCCGTCATCTTCAAAGGTTTCCGACGGCGACCCAGGTTCAGGTAGACCTTGCTCTTCTCCCAGTGTCCCGAGAGAGTCATTGACATTGGTTCCAAGAGTGGCCGAGTCATATGCATTTTCCAGCTTCTCGTCGTTCTCGCTTGAGCGTCCATCGGATTGGAGTTCTCCATGGAACTGATTAACTTTTGGGCGTGCCTCCTGATGGTCCTGGGAGTTGCCTTCATTACCAGAGGCGCTCGACTTGCCCTCGGCGAACAACTGCCGCGTATACCAAGAATCCTCCGTCTGATCGCGGTAACTCCTCACCTGGTTGTTCACCTGGCTGATCACTCTGCCGTTCTCGAACCCGAGAAGCTTCTGGGTTTTACCCTCATCCACGACCCGGTAGTTGTCCCACGGTAGTAACTGCCCGGCTTTCACACTGTCCACGACCCAGGCTGGCTTGACGATTCTGTATTTCCTGAATTCAACGACCTTTTTGGGAGTAAGGTTACTGGCGATGATGTGGGTCACGGTAGTCTTGCCATCTAGATATTGCATAAAGCCTCCGCCATGGGAGACGATCAACTTGTGCAGGTCATTCAAGGATGGCTGTGTGTATCCGTTGATATGTATCACTATCCCGCGGAAGATCTGGGGATTGTTCAGAGACTGAGAACGTATTTCAGAGTCAAGATTTTGAAGCTTGATCTTCTTGCGCCGGAAGTATTCTGGAAAGCCCCCGAACTTGGATCCTCCATATTCGTCTCCTTCTTCGTTGTCGAAGGTGTCTGCTTTGACGTCAGCAGATAGCTCTCATGTCGACCTGCCTCTCACTGACGGTTTTCGATGCGCTTGCGCACCGCTTTGGAATTCGCTTCTAATCTCGAACCCATCCTGGTGCTGTACGGTATTACAGTAGAGGCTTGGCTGATGAAGGTGAGGAGTGCAGAGCCCTCTGCGTTCAATGTAGTACCAACGGATCATGGTGCGCTTCGCGAGATAGGTTCGCCTGTTCGTTCAGGACCTTTGGAGCTCTTCTATCGTCCATACCGGACGTCAGCGAGGGCCCTCACGCTAGGCACCGATCGGGAATAAGCGACGATCCGGTCCGGGAAATTACTAGTCCGGCCCTTTGTGTATCGGGCGTTACTGACCGCCCGGGGCCGTCAAAAACTTTTTGATCTGAGATCGACTCCGCACCTTCTGCTGCACGCTTTGCAATTGAAAAACGTGGTTCGACTACCATTACTTTCTTCAAGAACAGCAAAACATCCAGGGCTTGTTACAGTTGTGTCTTGTCATATATCTGCACTGAGTCGTGTCCAAACGATCGCTCGAGATTTGCCTGCCAACCATGCTCCCAGTAGCGGTGTATGGGCTTGAGGTGCCCGCTGGCGATGTGATAGTCCCAGCGGTGCCAGACTTCCCTGCCACTGTAAGTTATGCACCTGAAACCTATTCCAAGAGGTTTAAAATGTTGTTTCGGCTTGTTGTTTCCATATATGTACAATATGTGTGGGATAGTGCGCAGCTGACTAGTTAGAAGTTTCGGCTCACCATGGCGGCGCTCGACCCCAGCGCTCCACCTCAGATTGACGATGCACATGCTGTTGGTCCGCCTCGTCCGATTAAGCCTGACGAGGATGACTATGACGAGGACGAGGACGACTATGACAGCGATGACATTGACGCCATCCGAGCTCGTCTCAAAGATGCAATGTCCTCCGACGAGGACGACGAAGACGAGGACGATAGTGAGACTGAAGGCAAGAACGGCGGTCCAAGCGATCCCTCTAAAACTGAGAAAATCCGAAAGGACGCTGCTGCTGCGCAGCTCATGAAAGCGTTGGAGGAGGACGCAGAAATGGAAGATGCTGCAACTAACGGAGTCAATGGCACGAAATCCGATAAAGGTAAAGGCAAAGCCAAGGCCATCACGGATATGGACATGGACGAGTATGATAGTGACGATGATGATGGGGAAGATCTTGAGATGGAGGAGTTTGTCGTCTGCACACTCGACCCTGAAAGGGTATGTGGCTACTTCACCCAGTAATCATTCTTCCCATTGACTAACATCGCTTTGCAGAACTATCAACAGCCCCTTGATATCACTGTTGGTGAAGATGAGCGTGTCTACTTCAAGGTCACTGGAACTCACAACATCTTCTTGACGGGAAACTATATTGTTTTTCCCGATGAGCCAGGCATGGTTGATTCTGATGAAGAAGAGGATGACTACGACTACACCCCAGATGAAGACGAGATTGATGACATGGCCGAGGATGAGCTTGATGACCTCGAGGATCCCAGAATCACAGAAGTGCACTCCGATGAGGCTGAAGATGCACCCGCTCTTGTGAAAACTGCCGACAAGAAGGGCAAGAACAAGCGCGCGGCCGAGTCCGAAGATGAAGCGGGCACACTTGATGATATCATAAGCAAGAGCCTCAAGCCCGCAGATGTTTCCGCCAACGGAGAGCAGAAGCTCAGTAAGAAGCAGTTGAAGAAACTCAAGAACAACGCTGGCCAGCCTGTCACTGCTGCTGTTGAAAATCAGGCATCGAAAAAGGAGGACACGGGTGTAAAGAAATCTGATGCAAGTAAGAAGGAGTCTCCAGCTACGAAAGGCGACAAGAAGGTGCAGTTTGCAAAGGACTTGGAACAGGGACCCAGCGGTTCACCTAAAACGGGAGGAAAGGGACAGGACAAGACAGGTGGCAAGCCCAGTGATCCTACAAAGCCCACTCTAGGCGTGAAGATGGTCCAGGGCGTCAAGGTAGATGACAAGAAGCTTGGCGAAGGCCCCGTAGCCAAGAAGGGAGACAGGGTGCACATGAGATACATTGGAAAGCTGGAGAAGGGCGACAAGGTTTTTGACTGTACGTGAAGTCAACTACATCAAAGGTGTTCCATGCTGATTAGCCACATAGCAAACCGAAAGGGCAAGCCTTTCGCCTTCAAGCTTGGCTCTGGCGAGGTCATCAAGGGTTGGGACATCGGCGTTGCTGGAATGTCTGTCCGCGGAGAACGACGGATCACGATACCGGCACACCTGGGCTACGGCAGCCAGAACATGCCCGGCATTCCACCCAACTCGAACCTCATCTTTGAGGTAAAGATGCTCTCCATCGAGCCCAAGTGATGTTGAAGCAGTTATAGACGAAGCGTCTGGATGGTAAAGAGCTCTATTGGTTGCCTCCCTTTCACTCTCATGTAAACCACATCCTCCTCCACTCCAGCGCGACTGCGGTTCCTGTTGGCTCACTCGTCGCTGCTGACGACTGACCTCCCGCATGCCTCGCGTCTCTGGTCTCTTGTTGAAAAATTTCCTTTCCCTTGTTTATCGGTTCTTCTGCTTGTGAGCATTGTACGAGATATCCGACTTGCACTTTCTGCGAGCTGCGCATAGATGAGTTTGGCAGGCGCGTGCAGGGATGAGGATCTCTCAGGTGCCGTCATCCTGCTTACTGCTGAAAAGTGTTTTAGCGATTGCGAGAGCATGTAATTATCTCCTTGGTATAAATGAAACTGCTTGAACAAACTATGACCTCGTTAAAATGGATACTGCTCTACAGATGACCAAGAAAGAGCCCTCGGCTTTGCGCAGGTGATTACGATTTCTACTAAGTGATGTGAACAAGACACGATCATGAAGTTGAACAGGATGAAACGAGGCTAATGAAAATGCTGCTATCGATCAGGAGACACCACCTATTTGACACTAACGGGTTAAACGTGGAAGCTGAAAAGCATGACCTTCAGTTCTGACAGTCCATACGTCGACTGAGCTGTGCACTGATACGTGATATTCTACCTCAAACATCTACACCCAAGAAAAGCCACTTGCTGCTCACGACGGGTCCTCTCTTGACCCACGACGCGAGCGTAGTCAATTCGAAGCCAACCCATCCCAGATTACGCATCAGAGTCTTGGTCGTAGCGGGTTCCAAGTCGCGATCGAGACAAACCACCAGACGAGAGCAATCGAAGTCTGATACACTGCTCAACTCCATGAGAGCCATCAGGCTGCAAGGTGCTCGTCAGCTGCCAATTCATCTCGAATTTGTAATGGACATCACCTAAAAGACTCACCCTGGTTTCAAATCATTGCCGATAACTCCATTGTCGAAGAAAATGAACAGTGCCTTCTCATCGCCCTCACCAGCCACGAACCCACGGAAATGAGCTCCTCCTGCGTAGTCCCATACTTCCACCCAGTGCTTCACCAAGCCCCGCGGCTCGGTAAAGCCATCCGGTGCCGGCGACATATATGATGGCTGCACGGGCTGATGAACCGAATGCCCGCTCTCATAACGATACTCGCGCCCTTTACGACTCTCGAAATTGTTTCGCACACCCGTCACAAGCGAGTCCTGCATGGCAAGCTTTCCCTCACCCAGGAAAACGGCCTGCAGTGTCTCGCAGAAGAGTCTCTCACACTCTCCCGTGATGGTGTATGCGGCCCCCCCTCTGCGGGCCTTGCTGAGGCTGCGCGGCGGGCCCGCGGAGCCCTTGGCTGTGCCGACCGGCGTCACAGCACAGAGGGGGGGACTCAGTGGAGGTGATGGTATTCCCTGTGGCGAATTGTCAGTTGACGTCGGTGGTTCGCCTGCGACGCATGTTGTACGCACCGAGCTGACCTCAGGAACGCCACCCGGCCCCTGCGACAGAACAGTAAGTCATTGGTATTCATGCGGAAGAAGTTGGGCTGAAGAGGGCGAGGTTTTGCGACTTACCGCCGGCCCCGGTAGTGGAGTAGTGGAAGCCCTTCAACGCCATCGAGGAGGCGTCCACAGTATAGCAGCTGGCGGTGACGTTGCCAGCCTGGTTTCCATGCACAGCCTGGCCGCTGTGATTACTACTACTATGCGACGTCGTATTACTTTTCATTATCGCCATTGCTTGTAGACTGCCACGGTTGTCGGAAAATGTTGACTGAGCGTCGAGATTCGGAGGCTTTGCGAGTATAGGCAGGCCGATTTCAATGAGATTGGTGAATCTTTTGGAGTATGGAAATCGATGAAGTCAAGACCGTTGAACTCTTGATTGGTGGAAAGGAGAAAGAGAGAGTGGGAGGAGGATGATGATTTTTAGTGTGATGTTCAAGGGAAACCTGGGGAGGCGCTCGCTTGTTCTGGAATCATCTCACCGCTTTCCTGGGGTCACAGCGGGGTAACGGCGGCTCACGATTCACCAATCATAGTTGCCCGTTCTGCCGTTGCCCATCAGACTTCACCCACATATAAAATCAAGATGAGGATGAAGATGGAGATGGAGTCTCTTTGATGTAGCCTAACAGGTGACTGTGCATCTATGTAAAGCTGGGCATCGACCGTTTTCTCTTACCTTTGCTATGGGCATCTAGCGGCACGCTGGAAGTGAGGAGTCTATCACACAAGATATGCAATTTCAGTCAATGTTCTTCATTGCTGCTACAGTAGTCGCTTGAACTCTCTCTATAATACATGCTGCTGCTTTGAGGACTCGCTGTGGCCTGGACGTTGATCTGCCAGGCTCGACAGGGAATCCCTCAAAGCAAAGCAAAAACGCAAACCCTTTCTCAAACACCCATGATGCTGCTTGATGCACTTTGCCTGCGGGCCAAAGTTCTGTCCCTTGCATGGCTTTATTCCATGCGTGCACCGCCATGTCCACCCATGTCATCCGTTACCGCACGCCGTGCCAATGCAGAAGCACGCCGAAAAAAGCAGTCAAGTTCAGTGATTCTGAATGCCGAATGAGCTGGTGACGCGCCGGATCACAGTTCGGTATAGTCGCTCGGACGGGCTCGTCTCTGGCGGTTTTGATGACGGTGTGGATTGACCGGCTTACGAAAATATGCATTGTCCTCCTCGTTTGGAAAAGGCTCGCTGAAGACGGTCTGCTGCTGGTTTGGAAATACACCAGCCTCACCACCACCTCCGGCACCGTTTCGCATGTTGTTCGGCATGTTCGGCATGTTATATTGTTGATAAGCTTGTTGCTGCGGGTAGCCTCCGCCATTCATGCCCCAGCCGTGACCGCCTGCCCAGGGCTGCTGGCCGTAACCTCCTCCGTTGGACATCATCATGCCATTGTTGAAGCCTCCGTACATGCCAGGCTGCGGCACGAAAGGCATGGACCCCATCCCATTCATGCCCGCCATGTTCGGCCACGGACCTACTCCATTCTGCTGCATCATCATCGGGTTCATCGGATTCATCATGCCCGTCGACATGGCCATCATCGGACTCATGCTCATACCCATGCTCATCATCGCGTTGCTGTTGGGATAAGTCATACCGTTCATTGACATTACGGGGGGAAAGGTCGCACTGCTAAAGGACTGAGTCGGAAGAGAGGTCGGCGTCAAGTTGTTCATGTGTTTTACAGCGTTCGGATTGAGGCTGGGATTTTGTTGCGCTTGAGTTTGTTGCTGCTCGCGAATGGCTGGAGCTTTCGTTGCAGCTTGAACGTTCTCCAAGGGCTCCTCTGCCGGTCGTTTCTTCGAGGTGCCAGTTGTTGTGGGTTTCCTCGCCCCCTCATCGGAAGACTTGGTCGAATTCTTTGTTGGCGGTGGTGATTTGGACTCAGTTCCTCTCGGGTCTGATTGCTCTTGCTCACTTGTCTTCTTGGCCGTCTTCCCATCCACGGGAGAAACGGGCTTTGCTGATGTCGGACTCTTTGACCGCTCCTTGGCTTTCCTGGCTGCGGCCTTCTCGTCTTCATAAGCTTTGATTTTAGCTATGGTCTCTTCGTCAGGGACGAGGTCGTCAATGAGAACGCCTTCCCTCGAACAGTTTGGACACACTAAATCACTATTGACAAGTGCATTCTCAATACAATCGTTACAGTAGATCTGTCCACAACAAGGAGTTTTCATTGGGTTGACGAACAAACGCTTGTCGAGCGGGCACTCGAGGCCACGCTCCTGGAGCTCTTTGCCATCAGCCGCGGCAGCCTCTTGCTGAGCTGCAGAAGCCTGTGCTTTGGCCTGGTATTTTTCCCAAGACGCCTGGTCTGGCTCAGCAACGACATACTCGCCTTCCGCATTCACCATAACTCCTGATGGCTGTCGAACATCGTCGCCGACGCCCTCACCCGTCAGGGCTGCAGGCTTCTCGATCGTCCTCAAGAAAGAGCGTGGGATGCCAGTGGTCCGCTTGATGCGAGGCCTGTTTTCAAAGTTTGGATCGTCGTTGGTAGGGCATGCTTGGATCCAGTGGCCTAAGGATTATAGTAAGCACTGAGACACACAATCGCTTGTATCAGCTTGACCTACCTTTTTCGTGGCATCGATAACAGATGTAGCCCGGTGGGGGTTCGTGATCGGGAACGTTGACCGGCTTGTTCTTGAAAGCTCCCCGGAAAACTGGTTTTTGACTGTAGATTGACGATGTTAGTTATCAGTCACAACAATTTCAGGGTAGAGGATCGGTCGAAACTCCATACGAAGCGGCAGTGGCATCTATAGGTTCCCAAAAGCAAAGGCACTCACCCTGCCATCTGTTGTTGCTGTTGCTCCCATTGTTCTTCGCCGGCCTTGAACATGGCAGCGATCTTCTCTTCCTCAGTCTGGGCCTCATTCATCTTGGACGCCGATTGTGCCGACGACAGTGACTTCGCCTGTACGGCCGGTTTGGATGAAGATGTCTCAGTGCGATAAGAGTTCTTGGCGGTGGCAGGCTTCTTGCCCGAGACGTAGCGGGCAGCCTTGCCATGGCCGGGTCTGGAGGCAGGAATCCGCCGTGCGATTATGGATGTTGCACGAGGGATTATTGTGGTGTCATCATCGTACACTAACGTGGTTCAAGATTAGTAAACACGATCCTAATCTTCTAACCCGGTCCCAGTCGCGGAAGTAAGCTCACCTTCGTTCGTCTGCTCATTGTAGATGGAAAGGTCAAAGTCAGTTCCATCACCGAGGCCGCTTATTTTGATGATTTCCTGTTTCAGTTCGAACACGGAGATGCCAGTGCCATCAAAGGTTATGAGGGTGGGCTCTTTGGACGATTTGAATTTGAAGAACACAGATGAGGACATTGTGCGAGAAGCACAGCCGCCGCAGTGGGCGGCTCAATATTTTGATTGCGAGCGAGCTGAGTCACAACGCTTGAAGCTGTCTCAAGAAGCAAGATCTGGGATGGTTTCTCTGTCTACAAAGGTTGAATGGGAACTCCGCTGATGGGAAACGCAAGGACTCTAGGAAGAGACCAAGTCCAACGGCAGCCTGTCCGCAAAGTCTCCCAAGAAGCCCAAGAAACCTCTATGTTCAGTCACTGTACTTCCACCGAGATGAAAAGAGTAGGACGCAGGTGAGAAGCGATGGCGCTGAGATGTGGAGACTCAAGAAAGTGTGAAGGTGCGAGGGTTGAGTGAAGAGAAGAAGTTGCGAAGTGAAGGCTCGGTCGCGAAGGGGGACTTATGAGCGGACCCGCCCGGTCACGTGAATTCTTTGTCATCGCCATCGGTTCTTTGCCATCCATGGATCGCTGGATGGTTCGACCTCGGCACGGTAGATTTCCTGACTCACTGCTCGTCGCCCCAGTCCATTATTACGACTATTATGATGAATACCAACACTGAACAACAATATCATCAAAGACTATCTGCTTCAATCACTACCGCTAGCATGTTCGTTGGCATTCTACTGAAACGCCGATGTGCCTCTGACTCCCCAGCAAATAATCCACTCTATCTTATGCCTCCACTAATTACTCCCGTTCATAATCAGATGCCCCAAGATCATGACACGAAAACTGCCAAACAAGATTACGCCCTCGTTCTCCTTACACCGTTCGGAGAGTCTCAATCAGACCGCCCACTGAAACGGCGGCTCTTGCGCCTTCGACTTGCCAATTGAGGCGACCATATACCCGTGAACAGATCCTCACACTCATCCTCGTCTTCGCTATCAAACTCGATACCTTGAAGAGCATCTTTTCGGTCGGGCTCGATATCTGCGCCGGCTGTTCTCTCGCTCTGGTCCTCGTCATTCTCCCAGCAGACATTCCGACAGACTTTTTCCGTCTCCAAGATGAACTTGCCGACTTTGTAACGCTGGCTTTCGTCTTCGGCCGCCACGTACTTCCAGCCCAGGACGGTGCCGCACAAGGCACAGCTGATGTCGCTGACGGTGTGCGCGCCGGTTACCAGCTGGCGCGGAACCGGCTTGTGGGTATGCGTGTTGGGCAGATTGCCTGCGCTCTGCGCCGCGCCAGGGCTCGAGGTATTCAGCGCCGAGCCAGTCCCCTGCGCTGGCGCAACGAGATATGCCCGCCCATGGCGCCCTGTGAACCCTTTGCTGATGATTTGCGACGTGAGACACAAGTCGCTCAGGCAGCGCATGCAGCGCAGCTGCGAGCGGTGGCCTGACAGATAATTCGGTTGGCAGTCAGGGGGGGACGTCGAGGGTGATTGCGAGCTGCTGGTCGTAACGGTCGAGGAGCTCGATCGGCGGCGAAACCGGATCGAGGGGAGAAGGTAAATAGGAAAGATGGGTGGTGGAGATGGTAGCGACGTGTTGAAAGGCATTTGTCAAATCCTGATATGTTGAGTACAGACTCCTCAAGGTCCAGCCTGTAGCAATCACTAAAATGACACCTCTTCTCCGCAAGGATAGGTGAGGCCGGCTCTCCGTTCTCGAACGAGGGTGAGATGAGACCGGACGCCTCAGTCGACTTGCAAAGCCAACCTCAGGTGACGCGACGTGGGGCCGCTCTTATCGATAGGCGATAAGGTGGTTTAGATGATTGCGGAACCTTCGGGAAGCACCCTAACGGCAGAGTCCGAGAAACACTGATGTATCAAAAGGTGAATGAGGCACTCGAAGAGAAGAGGAGACAAGAGCGCGGAACGGAGAGAGGAGCGTTTGGTGAGAGAAACAAACGGTGGTTCTGGTGTTTAAAAGTAGATCAAGGGCCAGCCAGACCGTTCGCATCACGAGGACGAGCCGCAGCGGTCAACGATGCCCAGAGGTGCAGCTCACGGGTGACACATTGCGCTATGCTATTTGTGCAGGTAGCCGCGCTAAAACCGCTATGGGACCCTATTCGTTCCATGTTTGGAGGATCTTCACCAGGGCGGTCAAGCTGGCAATCACGACTCGGTGTTTCTTCAGTAGCACGCGGGTAGCAAAAAATGTGGCCACGCAAAATGATTAACATCAAACATATTATCGCTGATACAGCCACAGATTCA
>QQTW01003858.1_pt1 | contig 11153 bp, 10 predicted proteins | sample 1904831 | NCBI WGS metagenome assembly QQTW01 (sample SAMN09435610, study PRJNA476489) | Subsurface metagenome, whole genome shotgun sequencing project.
AAATAAAATACTTGCCACAAAACCTAAATCATTAACTTGCATCGAAAGAAAGCCTCTCGCGGATTGCAGTCCAACACCAATAGGATATCACTAATAAGCACGCGCAATGGGATTTTAAACCCAGAGGTTTTGGGGAAGCCTAGAATAAATATAAACACGGAAACTTGGGCGCGGGAGGATTCCTGCGTCAAGGTTTCTAAGACAGCAAAGAACTAACCTACACTATGCAAGCAGAGTACGAAAATCGCCGTCAGCAGTTAATGGCAAAAATTGGTAACGGGACGGCAATATTTCGCAGTGCGCCAATGGCAGTTATGCACAACGATGTAGAGTACACTTTTCGCCAAGATAGCGATTTTTTTTACTTGACAGGATTTAACGAGCCAGAAGCCGTCGCCGTTTTAGCACCGCACCACGAAGAACACCGTTTTATTCTTTTTGTTCAACCCAAGGAACGAGAAAAGGAAGTATGGACGGGTTACCGCACGGGAGTAGAAGAAGCAAAAAGCCGCTATGGTGCGAACGAGGCTTACCCCATTGGCGAACTAGAGGAGAAATTGCCTCAATATGTAGAAAAAGCCGAAAAAATTTACTACCATTTGGGACGCGATCGCGCTTTTAATGAAACCATCCTCAAACTTTGGCAGCGCTTGGTTGCGACTTATCCCCGGCGCGGTACGGGACCAATGGCGATGGAAGATAGTAATTTGGCATTGCATCCCCTCCGCCTAGTCAAAAGCGAATCAGAACTGGCATTAATGCGGACTGCGGCGGTGATTTCAGTAGAAGCTCATAATAAAGCACGAGAACTCGCTCGTCCCGGCTGTTATGAGTACGAAATTCAAGCGGAGATGGAGCGGATTTTTCGATTGCGCGGGGGAATGGGTGTTGCTTATCCTTCGATTGTTGCTTCCGGGGACAACGCTTGCGTACTGCACTACATTGAGAACAATCGCCAGATGCAGGATAACGAATTGCTGCTCATTGATGCAGGCTGCGCTTACGATTATTACAACGCTGATATTACCCGCACTTTTCCTGTAGGAGACAAATTTACACCCGAACAAAAGGCATTGTATGAAATTGTTTTAGAAGCGCAATTAAAAGCGATCGCCCAAGTTCAACCAGGTAATCCTTACAACGCTGTTCACGATACGGCGGTACGGGTGATTACTGAGGGATTGGTAGAGCTTGGTATTTTGCGCGGCGAAATTGATAAATTAATTGAAGAAGAGAAGTACAAACCCTTCTATATGCACCGTACTGGGCATTGGTTGGGCTTGGATGTCCACGATGTCGGCGTTTATCAGCATGGCGAATCGCCACATATTTTGCAGGCTGGAAACGTTTTAACAGTAGAGCCTGGTATATATATTGTTCCCAATACTCCCCCAGCCGAAGATCAAAGCGAAATAGATCCGCGTTGGATTGGGATTGGGATTCGGATTGAAGATGATGTTTTAGTTACAGCCACAGGACAGGAAATTTTGACTGATGGAGTCCCGAAATTAGTGTCGCAATTAGAAGGGTAAATTTATATTTAGTTAATACTAGCGATCGCATTTAACTATTGTGAAATTGCGATCGCTTTTTTGTGATCTTATCCGTAATTTTGCCGTAAACACAAAGCTATTCGAGACGTTATCCGTAATTTTGCTGTATGCACACAGCTATTTAATCTGTATTAATCCTTATAAGTTGAGATTAAAGAGTTAAATTCCATTGGTTGAAGTGAATTGCTTTTTCGCAAGAAACTGTTACACCCACAAGCATATTTAAAACTTCTAATTAGTCTGGGCTAGCAAGAAATCTGAGCCGTATACGTTACACAAATAGTTTATAAAATCGTCAAGGTAAAAGTATTTAATGGGTAAAGCAATCGGCATTGATCTGGGAACAACCAACTCCGTCGCAGCTTTTAAGCGCGCTCAAGTTGAGATTGTTACATCTGAAGACAACACACCTCCAGACAGAAAATTGACACGTTCAGTAGTTGCTTATGAGCAAAGCAACTTTTTAGTAGGAGAGAAAGCTTACAACCAGTTAAAGCACGATCCTGAGAACGTAATTATGTCGATTAAGCGTTTGATGGGACGTGGCTTTGGTGATTCAGCAGTACAGAAACAGAAGTCAGAATCCGGTTACAAAATTACCCAACCGACACAAGGTACAGATAACAGCATCGCGGTTTGGCTAGGAGGCAAAGAATATCAACCAGAGGATATTTCTGCTGAAATTCTTAAAAAAGTAGTACAAAATGCCCAAGCCTATCGTAAAGCAATTGGGGAGTCAGATGAAATAATTAACCAAGTTGTAATCACAATTCCTGCTTACTTCAATGACAAGCAACGCTCCTCAACCCGCACTGCCGCTTTAAAAGCTGGACTAACTCTCCAAGAACTACTACCAGAACCCACTGCTGCTGCTATCTCCTACGGGTATTCTCCAGATAGCGAGGATGTGAAGACAATTCTTGTTTATGACTTTGGCGGTGGGACATTTGATGCTTCCCTGATTACAGCAGCCGGAACTCAGTTTATTGAAAACGGTAAGGCAGGAGACTTGTGGCTAGGAGGAGATGATATTGACTCCCAAATCATCAAGTTTGTTAAAGAACAAGTTGCGAGGCAAGAAGGGCTATCAGATATTGACAGTTTAATTGCCAAAATGCCCCACTATCAGAAAGTGCGGTTGATGGCAGACCTTGAGATTGGAGTAAAACGCGCCAAAGTTGAATTGAGCAGTGCTACCGTAGCTCGAATCGTTCCTGCCACGCCCTTGCTGGACGAGTTAGGAATCGCTGTACCCGTCGAAGTTGAAATTACCCGCGAGCAGTTTGAGGCAATAATTATGCCCTTGGTGGAACGTTCCATCAAGGTTTGCCATGAAGCACTGCGATTGTCGGAATATCCCCCAGATATAGTGGACGTGGTGCTGTTGGTTGGGGGTTCTTCCCAAATTCCGCTAGTACAACGTAAAGTTCGACAAGCCTTTGGAGCAGATAAGGTGGTTGTGCATCCCCGCCCCATGTATGCGGTGGCGGAAGGAGCAGCAATAGTTGCAGCAGGTCTGACGGACAAAGTAACAACGGTTTCCCGCGATTATTTCATCAAATTGGAATCTGAACCCCGATACAAAGTTATTAGTCGCGGTGATATTCTTCCAGTAACAACAGCCCACACTTTTAAGACGGTTGCTGATGGGCAACGCCTGATTCACTTCAAGTTTTTCAGCCCTGACCAAGTAAAGGAAGCTTTAGATAGAGTCAAGGCAGATGAAAGTATTGGGGAGATGTGGTTAGGGTTGGAGCAACACTACTCACAAGGTACAGAAGTTCAGGTCTACTTAGAGCTTGATGAAAAGAACAATGGACTGAAGATCACAGCTACTTTGAAGAACAATCCCTCAGTTAGGGTAAGTTGTACATTCTCTCGTGGTAGCTCAGACGAAAGAATTAATAAGGATTTAGAGCGAACTATTGAGGATCTTAATGCCTTAAATTTGACTGATTTTGGAGTTGAAGAAGCGCTGAAGTTAGCAGTCCCAGTTGTCCAAGCAACAAACCAAATCATCGACGTGAAAACAGGGGAGGAGCGCACCGATATGAGTAATCGCGCCCAAGCTAACTTGAAAAAGTTGCAGGTATCCATGTCTAAGGAGCGTTCGGAAGCCGAGTACCTGGCAAATGAATGCGAACGTGTAGTTCGACTTTGCGGTTCTTTAATTCCCCAACCGCAACAGGAGCGATTACAGAGGCTGAAAAGTCAGCTAGAAGCGGCAATAGAGAACAATAACGAGTCGGCGATGCAATCTCTTTCAGAAGACGCAGAACAAGAACTACGTAACCTGCCTGACGAGGTAGGAATCATAAGGGCGTGTTTCATGGCAATCGGTAACGCCAAGACCGTAGCACCTACACAAGCAAGTGCAATGGCTGACAAAGTTTCTCGCATGGTTAGCGCCCTTGAAAGACAAGATGGACGCGAAGCCGAGCGCTTGTGGCAGGGACTACAACCTGATGTTAGCCATTGGCTGAAAGGTGAGCAAACGTCAAGCCAAAGCATTGTTACAGGATTGACGCGATGAAACTAGAGCTTTCCTGTCCAGTGTGCGCGTATACAGAGATTTCCGGCAACTCCTGCCCGAAGTGCAATACTGACCTTTCTCTAATTCGCTTGCTTACCGAGCTTCCCCCATCAAGCCCACAAGCGACGATGGTTGAAAAGCCACAACTACAACAAAAGTTTGCTGGATGGCAATTAGTGGCTGCTTTGCTCATCCTCATGATGGGAATTGGGTTAGGCGCAACGGGCAGTTTTCTGTTCTTAGGGCGATCGCAGTTACTCACAAATAATATTGATTCGCCAAATCCAATTGCAAGTAAGAGCGATCGCGCCGCAGCACCTTCAATTACTCAAAAAACTGTCAGTCAAAAGCCTACTCAATACACAGTAAAGCTTGGAGACAACCTGACAGGAATTACCGAACAGTTTTGTGGTAAGGGCAAATCATGGCAAGTAATGGTTAAGGCTAACCCCCAATTAAATACCCGCCCGGACTTGATAAATGTGGACGAAGTATTAAAACTACCAAACTGTGAGGGTTGATATGGGCATCCTTGACAGCTTGAACAACTGGAGTGAAGTCTTATTTAATGTGGGAATTGTGGACTTATGGAAGCAGGCTTCTAAATCCAAAGCAGCAGCCCAGAAAGTAGAACAACTCGCCCAAGACAAGCACTTAAAAGAAGCAGTCTGCATAGTTGAAAAAACTCTTGATACTTGGTCTTCTCGCCCTGGTTTTTGGGAGCGTTTGATTCGTCAGTTGTTCTTAGGTAATCTGCTAAAAAAACTCAAGTTGCAACTAGGAGAGTGGCACAGTCAAATCTCTGAGGCAGACAATTTATTTTTTGAAGCTAAAACGCTGCTTCAATCGGATAGTGGCAACCCTCTAGAAACTCAAGCATTTTCCCAAGCGATCGCACTTTACAAACGCTATGCCCAAATTATTCACGATGAGAAAGTGTCATGGGAAATTAATCAGTGCCAAAAAGAACTTCACCAGAGGCAACAGTTCCAGAAACTTATAACTGAAGCAGAGGCAGAAGCACAACAAAAATTTATCAAACGCGCGATCGCACTTTATCGTCAAGCCGAACAACTTTACCCCACTGAAACCGTAATAAGAGCGATCGCTACCTGTTCTGCTCAATTTAGACACGAAGAAACCTACGAAGCAGACGTACAAAGGGCGCATCAAGGCTTTAGAGAAGGGCGCTTACGGGGGGCAATTGCTCTATTAGAATCCGCCTTAACCAATTTTCCGCGCTCCGATGGAACCGAATTACTAAAGCAGCTAAGACGTACCATCAAAGGCAGAGAAACGTTCCGGCAAGGGCTGAACGCCGAGAAAGTGGGTGCTTTAAAAGGAGCAGCATCCATGTATGAAGAAGCTAAAGCTTTTTTGGACGATTCAACAGAGTGTCAAATTCGGCTGGGACTTGTGGCGATTAAGATGGAGGATTGGGCGAAGTCTCTATCTCATTTACAAGGTGTGCCTGGAGAGCAAGCGGCTTACCTGCGCGGATTTGCTTACAGCAAAGAAGGGAATTTGCAGCAAGCCCATCGGGAGTGGCAGCCCCTAGCTCAGACGACAATCGGACATCAACGAAATACACTTAATATTCTTGCTCAACGGCAACGCTTACTAGAACTACAGAACATTGAGCAATTGGTTAAGGCTGAAAGCCTAGAAGATGCTAAGGAAGTGAGTACCGCATTTATCCAACAATTCGGTGTTGATTCATTAGTAGAGAAAAACCTAGATGAACATATTCAGCCCCGTTTAGAAGCCGCAGTTTGGCAAAGTTCAAACTGGAGAACTATTGTTAATACGGTAAAACAAGTTTGGATAGAACAGCCTAATCTTACTTCCTTACACAACTGGGTAGTAGCAACCTACTACTACGCCTTGGTTGAACCACAAGAAACGCGAGATTTTGGCTCATTAGAGAATTTGATCGTTGCTTTATCAACAGCATTGGCAAATTTGCATAGCGATCCATCGCTTCAAAATGTACCTTGGCTAGGAAATACACCTGTTGATTATGACTCAATATCTTCAAACTTACTGCGGCGAATGGAGGAAGCAATTGATAGCCATAAAGTTAAAAATATCGATGAGTATTTGAAATTGCGTGATCGCTATCGCTTAGAAATGGTATCCCTACGTTTAATAATTAGTTCGCCAACTAAAGGTTTAAAAGTACAAGGCATATCTATAACACCTGGTTGTTATCAACTTCACAAGACAAAACTAAAAAACACGAAATTTCCAGCCCATCTTTGGGGAACACTTTATACTTCCTGGGGGTTAGCAGTTGCCGCTTGCGTAGAAGGTGATACCCAGAGAGCCATACAACTCACACCATCAATTAAATCATCTGGAGAAGCAGAATTATTTGCTCAGAAATTTGTGGCTTACTATGAGGGTAGCTATTATTTACAGCAGCAAAAATGGCGAGGAGCAATATTGGCACTCAAGCAAGCCCAGGCAGAAATTAGAGCTTCGACTGATTGGCAAAAAGAAGTAAATAGATTGTGTGGATTACAGCGTCAAGCCCTTTCAGAACTTGCAGAACATCTAGAGTTTGCCCAGTTTTGGTATGAACTTTTGGGGAGCCAACCTGCTAGAAGCTATCTGGCTGAATACAAAGCAGAACAGGTACGGGAGCAACTCGCTGGTGAGAAAATTAATACCCAGAAAGCACTCCAAGAACTTCAGGACATTAAGAAAATCGATGCTCAAAATCCTGTTGTACTTGACTTGATTGAGAGAGTTGAATTTAACCAAGAACTTGATGCAATTAATAATTTACTTAAATCGAATAAATTTGAGGAAGGAGTCAAGCTTGCTAAACAATCGCCCCGCGAACAGATTCGCTATATTGTTGCTGAAGTTCTTCTTAAAATATTAATGAATGTTGTTGATAGTGGCGATCAGAGCCAAAAACCATTAGTACAGCAACTAGGGTGCTGGGCTTACGAACTCTGCCCTAATGAACCTGATTTCCAAGAATTTTACCGCCAGTTGAACTTACGTTATTAGGAGATAGCAGATGACAATTAATCCAAATCATAATTTTCTCAATCCCTACGATATTTTGGGAGTTTCACAAGCTGCATCCAAAGCCGAAATTACTAAGGCTGTAGCAGTAGCAATGAAGCGCAAGCAATACCCTGTAGATGCGATCGCTAAGGCTCAAAAAAGCCTCATGAAGTCTGAGGAACGCATTATTGCTGACTATTTGCGTCCTGTTTTGCCCACAATTAAGCGATTCAAATCAACGGATTTATTTGCTCTGAACCAGCCAGCGCCAATACTAGCGTTGCTATCAGAATTTGATGGACTAGAAAATGCGATGGCTGCCTCTGCCCAAGCAGAACGCCTAGAAAGAGAACCCTTAGTTAATTCCTTAGAGGTATCCCATGTCTGATGCACCTCAATCTTACATTCTCAAACTAGAGGAACGCGATCGCATCAAGGAAGAACTTAAAAACATTTACAAAGAAAGGGTTTTGCTTCAGCAGTCCGTGCGTGAACAGCAAACCCAAGCCGCCTCAGCAACCGAGGATCTTTGTCTGGAACTATTAGAAGTTGGCGATGCTTTAGAAGCCTTACTTGATTATTTGACAAATAACCCTAACCCTAGCGCAGAATTTCTCCAACGTTTGCCTAGATCAATGGGAGCAGTTCATCGTAAGTTTCTTAGTGTGTTAGCAAAGCGCCAAGTTTTACCTATAGAACTTGTGGGAACGCAGCCAGACTTTGATCTGTGCCGCGTGGTCGATCGAGAAGTACGTTCCGATCTACCAGATCAGACGATTACTAAAGTTTTGCGCCAGGGGTTTCATTTAGGTGATAAAGTTCTCCGTCCTACGGAGGTGATTACGTCTAGAGCGGACGTAACGGAGTAAACTTAACGGTTGTTCCTCCTGCCTATTCCTTTAAACAACGCTGACAACATCAGATAAGCGATTGTTTAATTTGGCTATCAGTTACATGACAAATTTCAATTGTTTTTTGTACTTGCTGCCTATTTTGGCTTGTGCAAGGCACAATGAAAAGAATGGTATTAGGGTTAGGGTGTAGATGAACGATCTAGACCGATGCTACAGATTACTTGGGCTTGAGCCAGGGGCATCCCTCGACGAAGTCAATCAAGCTTATAAAGATTTAGCTTTTATTTGGCATCCCGATCGCATTCCTAAAGATAATCTGCGGCTACATCAAAAAGCACAAGACAAAATTAAAGAAATTAATCACGCTCGCGATCGCCTGCGTGAAGTAAAGTCACGAGATCGCATTCCCACCGCTTACACGTCTCAACAAAGAAAGCCGCCTCAATCGCCGCCGCCCTCTAGTTACTACCAATCGTCTCAACAAAAAAAGCCGCCCCAATCGCCGCCACCGCCGCCGCCAGCTAGTTACTACCAGTCTTCGCGGCATAAATCTCATTATGAGTCTTACAGTCAGCCCAAAAAGCCCCACGGCGACCTTAGTGGAGTGGATTTAAGAGGTGCAAATCTTCAAGAGAAAGATTTTTCCTACAGAAACTTAAGTAAAGCTAATCTTAGTGAGGCTAACTTGAGCGATGCTTTTCTGCACAAAGTTAATCTGCAACAAGCCGATTTATCTAAAGCAAATTTATTTAGAGCCAACTTACTTCAAGCAAATCTTAGTCATGCTAACTTGCGGGAAGCTAATTTAATTGGAGCCGATTTTAGCGGTGCAGACCTGAGTGGCGCTGATTTGAGCGGTGCTAAAGTGGGAGCAGGCGATCGCATTATGGTCAAACTAACGGGCGCAAATTTGCATGGAACAATTATGCCCGATGGTCGGATTCATCAATAATTATTAGCGCGATCGCCTCAACTCTAACTTATTATCAATCTTTGGAAGGATGACTAAGTTATTTAGTCATCCTTCATACTTTAAGTACAGTTTAAACTGGTACATTATTCTACACATTGATAATGCCCGAATAGAAGCCTGCAAATATAATCAGACTGCCTAAAGCTATCAATAATAGAGTAAGTCCCCAAGACCAAGAAGGCGTTTGCGCTGGAGTAAGTACGCTATCGCGCTGCTCTTGAGTAATTTTGTGGTTGTCAGGATTAGTGTTTTGTTGGGTTTCCATGAGTGAAATTAAAATGAGATTTATTACTAATATCTGTGCCAGAAACTCTCCTTTGCATCAGGCTTAAGGAAGAATAATTTTAAGTATAAAAATAAACACTAAAAACCTTGGAGGTAGTTGTGCAGAAAGATAAGTCTAAGTCAAAAAATAGTTCCAAGCAAGCGGAAAGTTCTCAAACAAAAAAAGCTACTTCTTCAGCAATTGAGCAAGTAACATTAACGCCCGAAACAAGCTCTAGCCAGCCACCAAAGCCAGATTACCCCCGCTATCGAGTATTGCCAGGTAACTTAATTAATTTAGCTGATTTTGATGCCGATACTTGCGAAAATTACCGAAAAAAGAAAGATATTGAAGAAGAACTTGAGTATCAACGCGATCGCTTGGGAAAACTACAAGAACGTCTTTATGCTGAAAATAAACGCAGTTTGCTGATTGTTTTGCAAGCAATGGATACTGGAGGAAAAGATGGCACAATTAAACAAGTTTTTAGCGGCGTAAATCCTCAAGGCTGTCGCGTTTGGTCGTTTAAGCATCCCAGTTTAGAAGAATCAAATCATGACTTTTTATGGCGCTACCACTGGCGGACTCCGCAAAAGGGAATGATTACAATTTTCAATCGTTCTCATTACGAAGATGTGCTGATTGTGCGGGTAAAAAAATTAGTTGAAGATGAAGTATGGCAAAAACGCTACCACATAATTAATGATTTCGAGCAAATGCTTACGCTTAGTAATATTACGATAATCAAGTTTTTTCTACATATCTCCAAAGCTGAACAAAAACTGCGTTTGGAAAGTCGGTTAGCAAATCCCGATAAGTTATGGAAGTTTTCAATTAATGATGTCAACGAGCGTTCGTATTGGGATGACTATCAATTAGCTTATCAAGATGCGATTAATAATTGCTCCACAGCTTACGCACCCTGGTACGTTGTACCTGCAAACAAAAAATGGTATAGAAACTTAGTAATTGCGCGAGCGATCGCGGATACGTTAGCAGCAATGAATCCTCAATATCCCCAATCTGAAGCTGATACAACAAACCTCACAATCCCCAATTGAACAAATACTTACTCTGTTTGGGATGCAGGATGCTTTAGCTTCCAAATAGAGCTAGAAATTAGATTTATGAGGACGTGAGCAACGATGGGAATGAGCAAATTATGCGTTAGTACCGCACTGTAGCCTAAGATAAACCCCACAATAGTCGCCCACACAACATATTGCCACTGCTTGCAATTACTCAGGTGCAAAATCCCAAAACAAACACTAGATACAACAATTCCTACTGTATCTAAGCCAAATGCAGGCAGCATTACACCCCTAAACAATAGCTCCTCACTGAGTCCTGGTAATAACCCTACCCAAATCAAATCGGGCAACACCAAAGGCTTAAGCACAAATTCTAAGTAAAAATCAGCACTGTTGCGGTAAGCTGTCCAAAATTGGTACATCAACGAACTAATAGTCGTGACGATCGCAGCTATGGCAATTGCAAATGGTATGGTGGCAGCATCCCAGCGTAAAGGCAGTAAGGCAACATCACCCAACTGCAACCAAAGCTTGGCAAGTAACCCCAATAAAACGGCAGTCACACCCATGGCTATAAGTAGCTGAGTGCGTGTGAGAGGTTGAAGATGGGGATCGATTTCAGGCACAGAAGGGGACAAAAAGGACGAGTTTATTGAAGCTAAAGCGTTGGCGATGTCCCAGTAATTTTTACAGGGCGATCAATTAGCTGGCGCTTAGGTGTGCTTAAACCATTGATCCTACTCTAAAACTTGCTAGTAATTCATCTGCTATCAGACAAGTAGTTACGAAAATAGACTTTTACAATGGTAGATAGTAGCTTTTTTAAGTCAGTAATATTTAAAATTTATAGAATCTATGCCTTTTTCCGCAATTGTTCGGTCTTTAGGGCGATCACCTCTCTCTACAGAATTATTATCTAAATT
>QQTW01003859.1_pt1 | contig 11152 bp, 16 predicted proteins | sample 1904831 | NCBI WGS metagenome assembly QQTW01 (sample SAMN09435610, study PRJNA476489) | Subsurface metagenome, whole genome shotgun sequencing project.
CAGAGGAACGATTACAGGTATGCAATAGGAACCCGTTGTTCAATCTGCGCCATTTGGCTGATTGTGTGAAAGGCAGCTGGGCTGTCAAGCGGTTGATGCTGTTATCACAGCGGTGCTGCACCTGTATTTAGCTGACTCAGCTGGCAAAGTGCATAGTCGTTGTCCCTCGTAGCACTCAGCAATTGCACCGACTGCTGCACTGCCGGGCATCGCGTCAAGAGTGGTATCCCCTGTGCAATTAGAGCCTAGTACCATCAATCATTGTGCAGCCCCTACAACACTGCTGGCTCCTCAACACATCTTGGGTTGCCAACTGCCCCAGTGCTGTCAGCCCTCACCGCTCCGCTCATGTACACAATCTTGTAATGTTGCAGATCCTTGATGCCATGGACTTTGAGTTTGGTGAGGTGGCTCAGCTGACGGACGTATGGGAGGACCGTTTCGACCAGCTGCTGGATTGGATGTTGTGGAATGAAGAGGCGAGCGAGGAGTTCACATGGGTGGGTCTAGACTGGGGCGAGCGTGGGGGGCGCGCAGCGCGTGAGCTGGCTCTGTGGGTGCAGCTGCAGCGCGAGTTCAGGCGGCGGACGCTGTTGACGTCAGAAGCTGTGAGGCGACTGGAGGCTATCAACTTCCGCTGGGAACCTGAGGTGGGTCGAGAGCAAACCCAACCTGTGAGGCAGGTGGCGCTCAGGCACACGACTGGGGTCAGTCAGCATCTCACAGTATTGCATTCGCTTTGGCGCTAGCATGTGCCTGCGATAGAGTCCAGTACTTCAATTGATATTACTGTGCCGTACGTAATGCAACAAAACATTATGCGTGTGCTCTCATGCGATGCATGTCGCACAGCATGTGCATTGACCGTCGGAAATTATTCTGGTTTGATTATCACTCGTTGTCTGCGACAGTGGTAAGTTTGTCGCCATCCACGCCCACAACAGTGGCGTCACCATCCCGCAGGCACTGACATGCTTCATGTGGCTTGTGCACAGGGCGGCACTGCCTCCGAACACCGCTGGATGCAGTCACTGGGCTGTCTGCTGTTCTTTGTTGAGCAAACAAAGTTCAATCAAACCGCGGCTGTGCAGCGATGCATCCACGAGCACCGCAGAGACGCCAACAACAGTTTAGCCAGTAGCAGTTCCACGGTGCTGCTGAGTCAACAACCGCACACCCGACAGGGGCTGGGTCGGCCAGGCCTTCCTGCGGGGCCTGCTGATGTGGCAAAACGTCAACGCAAACCATCGGCAACCGCACAGGTTGTGTTGGAGAGACGTGCGGCGTTGGCTGTCGGTACATGGCCCGTAGGCCTGCGGTACTGGGTTGCCAAGCAGAGATGGCTCTGGAGACAAAACAGGTAAGCATGGTTGCATCCCAAATATCATGCGCACTGGCTGGCTGGCTGCTCGTTGTATCAGATAGTAGGTCTGCCTGCGTGTACCATGTGTGGCAAGGGGCAGCTTCTAATGATGCCTACCGCTCGAAACATAGCCTTACATGTGTTAGAGATTTGGCCATAACACAGGCTGCTTTCTACGAATGCATTGGTAATTCTGGATTACTAGTTGCGAGCTTGGCTGTACGCATTATATGCATTTCAGACTCCAGGGATCATCATATGCACCATTTTCTGAAGGCTGGCTTGGCTGCTGCAGGTTACCTGCTGAGCGGCTGAACATCCTGCAGCTGGCGGGTGTGGAGATGGACATCTACTCAGGACCTTCCTGGAAGACATTGGCTCATCAGGCAACCAAATTTCTTACGGGCGCCGTCATCCCCTACTCAGAGGAAGCTGTGATGAAGCCTGCACTGCCCATCAGATATGACGGAGTTGCCAGGCAGCGGCGATATACGGAAAGCGCACACGGTGATTCTGATGCAGAAGCTGCAGAGCAGTCTCTTGGTGGTGCGGTGATGGCTACTGCACATGGCATAGCAGAATCTGAGGCAGGCGTGGCGAGTTTTGAGTCCAATACGGGAGTGTCCAGTAGTTGTAGTTCTGGGCGGATGCCCGTGCTAAGGTGGGCGCTGACGCAGCGGGCACTGGCAGCCGAACGCCGCTTGGGACCTGAGCAGTTCCGTTACCTCACAGTGTTAGGTAAGCAGGCGGCATTCCTTATCACAGTTTTATATATCGTTGTCAGTGAAGTGCCAGACAGAGTCATATATCACATGACACACACGTTGGGGGAGGTGCGGTCGGTTGATTGTCATCCATCAGGAACTTTAGAGCTGTGATGTTGCAACCGTGCGTCTTTTTGGGACATTCATCGACTTCATTCACCTGGTCGTTTGTACTTCGTAGGCATTACATGGCTGTTGTCAGATGAAGTGATGGATATGCAGCAGAGCTGTTGGCTACAACGCTACCAAGAGCTATCCATGATTCGGGGCAAGCCGCCACGTATCCCCCACACCCATCCTAACTCCAGCCTGCGTGACTGGCTTAGCCACCAAAAAGGACTGTATGCCCTGGGGATCCTACGTCCTGACCGTGCCAAAGCGCTGAGTCAGCTGGGCGTGGACTGGAGCCTCGAAAGGGGAGCGCATGATCTGCAATGGGATTCCATGATTGGTGAATTGCTTGCGTTTCGGCAAGAGCACGGGCATTGTATGGTCTACCAGCGATACGGGGCGTTAGGGCAGTGGCTGTCACGACAACGCATGTTGTGGAGACGAGGCGCCCTTCCTGCATCACGAATAGCACAGCTGCATGCCCTGGGTGTTGATATACGCTACTCTGCGGAAGCAGCAATTCCCTCCAGCAAAAACAAGTAGATGCGCTCTCTGCGCTACAGGGCGGTAATCACTATAGATAAAGAGAGAGAGAGAGAGTCCGGCTGTTTAGTGTTCGGTTTGGGCATGCATGACTGTTTTGCCCATCCATACTTCTCGTTGATGAAGTGCGTTGTGTGATGATATGATCAAGTTCGTCTGTCGTGGTTGTCCGGCATCAGTAGGCATGCAGTTTTGATTATGAAATGTGGTCAACATTAGTTGTGTTCTGGAATTTTGATGGCTCAAACTTGTGAACCAGCCATGTCGTAAGCAGGGATCCTTGGATGGGATGACACGCGATTACAAGTTGGGTGAAGGGCTCAACCGTAACCTATATTGTGCTACCGTTATCAGGGCCGACTCTGTTCAATCGATCACCACCCATGATCGCGTCACACCCACTTGCCCTTTCTTCAAAGTGTCTCATGGCTCCGTTTTCTATTATGTTTTGGACTGTATACAAAGGATCGGGCAGTACACTACACGAAAGATTTACATGCCTTCCCCCACTGGCAGCACAGCCCAATTGATGTAACGCTCGTCTCGTCAGATCAGAATCCCGTTGGCTTTACCTCTCAAAAGAGTTGCGATGCAATGAACGGGCAGTCGACAGGCCTATGTGCAGACGCAGCCGACGTTGTGCTAAAACAAGTGTGTTTAGGCTAGGCTTTCTATGCATGTCGCAGGTGGTGGGCATTGGTACACAACCCTGCTTCAAGGGGTGTAGGACGACATAATCCTGTCACTCAAGCTCCGCATAGCGAGCAGATAGCTAAGCTCAATTGCAATTGTAACGTTGCAATGATACCACAGCTGTGGGGCTTGCGTGGTTGCTGATGTAATTGCAACCGGCATGCTCGAAACACATGCCGTACACAGTGCGTTCACCGCTAAAACGCCTTTGGCAGCCGCAGACACCTACGAAAGCGTACAAAACAGAATTGTTGTTCTATCAATATTATGGGGACGGGACTTCTGCAGCCGTGTAAATATGCTGCTCTGACTTTCGACTCCACGCTCTAGTTCCGCAGGGGCACAAAATGCAAAACTAAAGCACCAGCACAGCGACGAAATGAGTTCTGCAGTCACATGGTCCATTTTCATAGTACTGTACAGCGTTAACGTCAGTGAAGGTGTTCCAAGCAAGGTGGGTTCGCATTCCTTGCAGCATGTGCTGGAAAGCCTCAGCACTCGCAGACAGCATGAAGCTCTGCTGCTAGGTATGCACAGTCGGTGTCAGTGGAAAGCAGTCTTGACATATCCACATTCCAGTATGAGTGGCCACTGTGCATTTTAGGCACCCAACCCTCTACGCAAACCACCAGACGCCCCACACCAGCACTTCCATCCGCCAGACCGTCTCTTGAACAAGCCATCACATTCACCATCAACGCAGTCCCTACACGCAGGGCTGCCCCAACAAATGACGATACAGTCGCCACCGCAACAGGACATCAGGGCCTCACGCCCAGCAGCAACTAAGCCCCCCAATATGGACAAGCAGCTGCAGCCTTTAGAAGGCCAGGCACAAAACATACTCTCAAACAAGAATCTATCAGCAACTTTCAATAATGAATCAAGCCATCCGCCTGGGCCCTGGTCTAAAACAAGCACACCTGTCGGTACACGCCAAGCCAATGACATGCATAAGCCATACATGGTGCAGCCTCCATCCTACAAATCCAATGGTACACGCATGCATGACATGAAGCAGGCGAATGTCACCCAGGCAGTTGCACATTCAAATGCACCTGTAAATTCTAGTCGCAATGACTACCCCCCTCATCTAGGGCTGCACCTGCCACCTCCTGTGGCACTGCCACAAAACCAAGCGGACCATAACAAACAACATTTCCCTTGGCAGCGATCTGGCTTCACAGTGGGAGTCGGCAATATCAGTGACGTATGCAAGGATGCACATGGACAACTTCGTGCGGCATGCGGAGGGACTCTCACGACTAAACATCGTGACATGTAAGGCCACCCTGTTGTTACTCTGACTGGTAATTTGAGATAGTAAATTGACATCTGGCGCTCGAGCTGTGTCAAGTACAATGCCATGCAGTAGAAGTGAGCCTACCGTTGAAGAGACGACATTCATTGCCTCGCTGAGGTGATTATTCAGGTACACATATAAAGATCGCTTACTCAGTTGCTAAGATTTTCAGCGTTACATGTCGTATGGTACCCACATACATGCATTGGACAGTGCAGGCGTTGTGCTGGTTTTCATAGCATGGCTTGCCATTGGCTGCTTTATGAGCTTCAGAGTATTACGCCCCTGGCTACGACGGCGAGCGGTATACCGGCGTCTCACCGGCAGATATTCCTTCATTGGAGGCCCTGCCAGATCGGTGCCCAGCATGTTGATGCCCCCTAGTGGATGGTGCGCTCCGTCCCTTCTCTGGGGACTACTGGACACGCGCCATCTGTGCTTACAACCATCAGTCATCGGTGTCATGATCGATGTGATGATTGTGTCCTTCGTACTATCAGACTGATCAGCAACAGACTAGCGGCCAACAACCATATCCCCCATAAACCAACCAGTGCAACAGCGATAATGCTTGTTCCTGTCAACTGGTGTGTAAGGTCCACATCCTCCATTGTCCAATGGTCCCTCACTGCTGCTGGTCTGCATGCACAACACTGGGCAACGCGCAGGCCTGTATGTATACGCAATGCGTGTTGGCGCCAATCAACCTCCTCCGTGCTATGCGAACTGCGGAATAATTGGACATATCCCTGGTGTTTCAGGTGGACAGGGACATATTATGAGGGACCTAACGCAGCCAATGTGGACTATCACCTGCGGTTCGGGTCAGATGGCGGGGTTGGGGGTGATGGGCGGGGGAATGATGGACGCTTTATTGTGAGTATGTGCACATGGAGGTTGACACCAGCTGTCTGTGGTTTATTGTGTTAGCAAGTTATCATCCCCTGTCAGTCTGCCGCATGGCAAGAGGATTGTCAACTTGTGTAAGTGAACACTGGCATTCACCACCCATACACGACGTGGCACATATTCATGTACACAGCCATGTGGGTTGGTCTTCGCTTTGTTGCAGCCTCCTCTGCAGCTGAGCCTCAGTAACATACAATGCAGGTTCGCTGATGTAAATTCCCGATCTGTGGCTCCTGTGCCCATGCTCTTTTCAGATCGAAGGAAATTATAACCCGTATCGCAAGCGGTATGCATGGGGTGAAGTCCCCATGAAGGGTGCAGCACCGGCGAGTGGCATAGGGCCGCCCTCGGGGGATCAACACGCGCGCGGGCGCAGACCTGCTTGCTGCTGCTGTTGCTGGTGCTGTTGTGATGCCATGACATGTGGTAAGTTGCATGTGAGTGATGGACTTTCGTACTGCAGCATGCATGCCAGCAGCAGTAGCAAGTCTACTATTACAGTAGTGTTCTGCAGTGCAGTTAACCTAGTAGCAGTGCATCCAGTTGTGGAACCACATGCTGTAGCCTCCGCAGTCGAGTGGGCTTTGGTGACAGCAAGGTTGGCTTGCAGGGAGTCATTTCCACTCTGAGGTACAAGCCAGCAGCACCGATAACCTGAAGGAGATAGGCGGAGACTACCTGACTACTACAGGAGTCAAAGGTGCCGAACGTTTACAAATCACAGTTGTGTTGTTTGTACAGCATGTCCAAACAATCTTGCCTGGCAGTAGGCCAAGGTGGCGCAGCGGTGCGGCGTTGAGCTTCATATTTGAATCATACAGGATACAGTCAAGACATGTCCAGCACAGCGTTGGCAAGCACTGTGTTATTGGCTGACAGTCTTGGGTCATGGTTTGCATTTGTGGCAGGCGCTATACGGTTGGTGTTCAAGCAGGAAATAGAGTCTAGCCTTGCGGCCCAGCCGGATACCCCGAGTAACAGCGCCATGACTCTCCTTAGGCTGTCTTCAGTACCGTCAATGACGATGTCAGCAGCTGAGCAGCAGCAGCTGCTGCAAGACAAGCAGCTTGCTCCATATACAGGACGCACAGTGCAGGCGTTGGAAATAGAAGTAAGCAACGACGAGTCTGAGGGGTTGCTTGCTCAACAGCATGTGAGGTAGGAGGGCGCGAACTGAAGTAGGTGTAGACGTGTAGTGTCGTTGGTAGGCTACCACACTTGGCGATGCCGCAGTAAACAAAGCAGAGTCGGATACCAAAGCGGTGTGATCGTGGTGAGTGTCCTGCTTGCAGTTCTGCAAACATAGCGTTTGACAATATGATCAGCTGTACATTGCTTTCGCAACAGCTTACCGGTCGTTCAGTGAACAGCAGGCTCAGATTTGGCAAACCTTCTTGTGGGCATTTAACGTAACCGGCAGCCAGACCATCAGCCTCACGCTTGCCTTACCAAACTACCACTGTGCAACCGTGCAAATTGCTGCTGATTGGACCCAAGTTCTCAGAACTCGCAAGGTTTTCGCTCTACGGGAGCTCCACGCAGCATGGTCAAACACACTGACGACTGACCACGTCAGCCTGGTCAAACCTGCCTGACGTGGTCTCCTAAATAATGGGTTTGTCTAGGTAGCGTGGCCACGCCAGGTCAGCTTGGTGACGTCGCGCAGCGCACTTCGAACTCTCCAGCGACAGGCGTAGCGTGTGGTCTGGAGCAGAACACCAACCCCTATAAACCTTAACTTGTCGAACACAGCAACATAGCAATCCACTTCAAGCACAGACACGCGAGCTGCTTTTAACCTTGACCCTTTACAACAGCTACTTACCTTCAAGCACCGACGGCCGTAATGACGTCCATCACATGCGGCACTAAGTTGGTGCTCGGCAGCCAGTCTGCTCGACTTGCACCGCGCACCACCTCAGTAGCACGGACTAACGCAGTGCGGAAGCATCTGTTGCACACTGTGCGTGCAGTGTCCGAGCAGGCGGAGACGTCAGGTGTCCCCACACCTTCTTTCTCTGCTACAAAGCCCACCTATTTCTACGGTGGCAAGAACTACACCGAGAGCGAGGTAAGCGTCGCGACGAACCCTTTCGAGCACCAGCTGGGTGTTTTGGCTGGTTCGTAACTGCATCGTTCGCCACTCTGCTAGCAGCACCCACTGCACGGGCCTGCGTGTTATGCTGGTTGTCCGTACGTTGTCCGGAGACCTTCCTTGGTGACTTTCCGTTGCTTGCGTCCTGACTTGATCTGTGTGTTTTGCAGTGGAAGGTGGCGCTTGAGGACGGTTCGCTGGCTAGGGCGACCGAGCCAGCGCAGGTGTCAACGCCTGCAGCAACTAGTGCGTCCACACCCGAGTTTGGTGGTAAGTGACCTTCCAGCGGATTATGCTTGCAACAAGACTGACAGTATCGCATAACCTGCTGCGCCTAGCCTTTGCCGCACTATAGCTCGACGTCAAGTCAGGCAGCATTGGCACTGTGTCAACGGGTACAGGATATAGGCGGGGCGTTCTGGATTTGTAAAACAGCAAATTTCTTGTCTAGACACTGCCAACAAGTAGGTGTTTGTGTTGCAGAGGTGATGGCCTTCAACGGTCCTGCCCCTGAGATAGTAAACGGGCGTCTGGCTATGTTGGGCTTTGTAGCAGCGGTCGCAGCAGAATTGTCCAGCGGTAAGTGGTTTACTACATTCACCTTTTGAGTCCATCAATATGAGGGTAGAGTCGCACACTGCAGCCTCAACAGTTCATCAGCGCTGCAAGGCAGCTAGTTTCAGCCTACAACTGTCAACTTTGCACGTATCCATGTGTGTAGCTGCGGTAGGATGCATGCACCATATCTATTTGTCAAAGCGGAAGAGTTGGAAGGCCTATGCAGAGACCCTTTGAAGAAACTGAGCCGACAGACATTGTGACCACAAATATAGTCAGCGTATGCCTGTCTGACAGTTTTTTCCCCCTCCTGTTTGTGCCAGGCGAGAGTGTGCTGCGCCAATGGGCCACAGAGCCGACAGGCATTTTCCTCACCTTCACTATATTTATTGCTGCCTCGCTCATTCCCATCTTCGGGGGCAAGAAGGTCAACAAGTGGGGCCCCTTCACCGCAGGAGCAGAGCTGATCAACGGCCGCGCTGCTATGTAAGGCCCCCCCCCCTCGTAGCTCAGATGTTTGCTATGTTCGGGAGACCTATACCATTCGCTACCTTTAATAACGTCGGCAATCCTGCTCATCCACATGTTCGAACCTCTGCTGCGATTGTTGTCGGGCAGTACTCTCTATGTCAGTATCTTTTGAGGTGTCTTGGCGCATGATTTCTGCAAGTGTTGATGTAGTGATGTATGAAGGGTTGCATATCTGTGTAGCTGTTGTTGGTGCAGTGGTAGTTTCCTGACAGCAGGTCTTGTGTCAGCCCCAGTCATGACATCGTGTGTGTGATTTGTTGATTCAGGATTGGCTTTGCTGCCTTGCTTGCCATTGAAGCTACCAAGGGTAGCCCGCTGTTTTAGAGGACGTGGAGATCTGGCTTAATATGCAGCACACACCTGGTAGAGATGTCATCACAGGCTGAATTGATGACCTTCATTGGCGGCTATGCGGTGAAGAAGCCATGATCAAGTTTATATGCGGTTTGTCCAGTCAACAGCAATGTATATGTTACCATCTACTTCTCAAGTGCAACCAATGGTGTTGATTAAGCCTGTATTAGATTGGGTTACATTGTTGCAAATGTGGAATAGATGATTGTTGTGATGATTATTAGTTGTTTAGTAAATACAACAGCAAATTAAATACAACAACGAAGTAGCCTTTGCAATGGTTCGGAAATTTCTGTGCATTGTCTGCACCCCAAAGAACCAGTCAGGGTCGAGGGTCGGTATCCATAGAATGTTATGCGTACTAAGTTTTTCGAGCGTGTTGGTCTGTCCAGTTGTTATTTATTCTATCTTGTACTGATGCCCAGTGCAAAGGACAAATTTATTTTTCTGTTCTGTTTGGTAGTTCAAAAGTGCAAGTTTTGCCTGCACAATTCAGTTTAACAAACATTGCGTGCATCCTCGCTTTGACAGGATTTTAGTAACAATGTTTGTCACAAAACAATGCAATTAACCCTGTTCATAGACTACTTCAGTCACAATAATCAACATTCAACAGTATACTTCACATATGCCCCTAGCCAACCATTTGCAAACCAGTATATACAGTACCCTGTTTACACTGACAATAACACCACCAGCAGCTATATACCATATCAACCGTGCAGGATAAAACAACGCTGGCAGTAGTCTTACCACAAGCAACCACATGCAATGCACCATCATCTGTCAGCTGCTGGTTGTGGTCACAAACACACTCAATTCCACACATACCATGAACACATCATGCATCCTTTTTGTATCCACCAGCACCACCTGGTATACTACTGAAAGATGTCGTTCCTATATGTTGTGGTTTATCAGCAGTGTCGGTTTCCTGTCGTTCCAAATAGTCCACGAGGTACGCGGCTGCTGCAGCACATGGTATGAAGGCTAAGGGGCCGATAATGGGTACATTCATCAACACCAGCTGCGGTAGCAAGTAGGAAAATATCGTGGTCTCATGCGATCTGCATCATACACATATGTGAGCTCTGCATCATACACACGTGAGCATATCACAAAGAATAATGAATATCCACAGCCACACCGCAACAGCTACATTGCAGTCAATTTGTGAAGGCAGTGTGTGCATCTGCACTGCTAGTTTTACTGGATGCAGCAGACCATGGTGCTGAACAGGAAGCGATGTAGACATGGACATCCGCATGTCCTGAGCAACCACCAGTGCACGTTAATCTCCACAGACGTCTACGCGTGACCTGAAGCCACATGCGTCCGTGCTGGTATGCAGCAGCTGGCATTGTTAGCATACACACCTGAGCCATGACTGCTGTGCTGATGCTGGTACTTTGTAGTGCAGGTAGTCTTCCAGCAGTTCGGGCGCCACGACTTGACTCGACCGCCACAGGTTGATGTAGCGCAACGCCCAAGGACCAGCCCGGGGGAACAATCCAACGATGGAGGATAGGAACGCACGCTCACGACCCATCGAGCGGTGTGTCTCAATGAATAGAAACTGCGCGTAGGAACATCATTGAGTTGATACATGCTCACGCATGTGCATGTGCATGGCCATGTGCATGGCCAGATTTTCACAAAAGCGTACTTGGCATCTGCATGTGTGCATGAGCCCAGTCGCAGCAGGGAAATATATACAGACTGATGGTTTATGGGACCTGCTGCAAGTCTGTATGACATTGACTGTTACAGATGATCTGCCAACGATACGATGACTCCCGACAACAATGGAGATTCAAAAACGGTGATCAGTAGCAAAACCACAGACATATCGTGTGATCCAGGACCGGAACCGACACTGCTGATAAACCACAACATATAGGAACGACATCTTTCAGTAGTATACCAGG
>QQTW01003860.1_pt1 | contig 11151 bp, 12 predicted proteins | sample 1904831 | NCBI WGS metagenome assembly QQTW01 (sample SAMN09435610, study PRJNA476489) | Subsurface metagenome, whole genome shotgun sequencing project.
AATATCTCCCAATACTGGGAATATCTATGTGACTGACCAGTTTAACAACCGCGTTCAGGTACTCGATCCAGAAGGTATAGCAACCGCCAAGGCGGTTAGGGTATAGACTGGAAGTAGTCCCTTTTGCTGTAGAGCGCGATCGCTCGACCTATGCCAAAACCCTATAGTTACGACCTCCGCTCCTATAGTCATCCAAGCCATTGAACTCGATGGCTTGAAGAAAAGTGAAGCCTGTCAACTGTTTAATATCAGTCGTAACACCATAGACAAGTATTTGACAAAAACGGTAATTTCCTCACTGCATATGGTCAACCTGCCAAAGATGCATCTGGTGAAGTTGTGCCACCTCCAGCCTTAGACGGCCCCCCTACGGCAACCCCCTCGACCTTGAACCAGGTAAGTTTAACTGGACGGGTGGCACAAGCCTCAAAGATGGCAAGCTTTATGTAGGCGATTTCTTCCAAGGTCGCGTCCAAGTGTTAAATATCAAAGGCAACACAACCTCAGTACCTGAGCCAGCCCCCTTGTTAGGTTTAGCATTGTTAGGAGCTTTTGCTGCGACTGGCAAACTAAGAATGTTCAGGTGCATTTGGTAATGACTTGGCGGCTTTTCTTACAAAAAATACGTCGGGATGCATTTCATCCCTACTATTCATAGTAGGGATGAAATGCGACTCTCTTCGTTTTAACTGCTCAAGGAAAAGGAAGAGGAACTTGATAGCATTATCAAGAAAGTGGGTTTCGTGTCAGCAACCAGAAATTTAACTAATTACCCGCTTTTAGGTCGCATTGTCCCTGAGTTTTTATAAATAACCGTGTAGAACCCAACATCAAAAATCTTCGCATTCGTTGGGTTTCGCTATCGCTACAACGCCACCTGCTATAACGCGGGGAACCCGCGCAACGGAGTGGCTCCCCAACCTACACATATTTTTATTCTTTCAAGATCATAAAAGAGCGTTAAGGAATGTAAAATATCCAAAATCCTCACCAATAACTAATGACAACGGACAAACAACAGTTATACTAGTTAGGCTTTTTAGTGGCGTTCTACTTATAATTATTGTAAATACCGAATAGCTAATAGCTGATTATGGTGCAAGCAATTCAAGCTAGCGAACTAACCCTGCGTGAAGTCGAAACAAAATTTGGCTTGGAAGAAAGTCAAGATGTCTCATTCTTCCCGGAATGGGAAGAAAATTTACCAGAACTAACCGATGTCGAAAAGCAAAGACTTGACGAAATCAAAGCAAATTTCCTTTATTTAAGCAAATATCCCATGTCGGAGGAAGTTGTTAAATTAGTCATAATTTCTCCGCTGTTGGCAATGGCTGGTTTTTATAGTCCTCCATTTCGCATTCGCACAGAGAACTCAATTAAAATTAGCTTAGAAGAAAATGAAGAAGTAAGGGGAAGAATTGATATTATTGTTTTGCAAGAAAAGCTTTGGGTTTTAGTAATTGAATCGAAAGAAGCAGGTTTTTCTTTAAAAGAAGCGATTCCCCAAGCTTTAACTTATATCATGGCAACACCTACACCCGAACTTCCAGCATTTTCTCTTGTAACTAATGGCAGTGAATTTAGATTTATTAAATTACTAGTTCAACCTGCGCCAAAATATGCATTCTCCGATCTATTGACGCTGCAACGTCGTGATAATGATTTATATGGTGTTGAAGGAATTTTACAAAAATTAGCTGATTTGATGCGTAAATGATGGGAGGCAGCAGCGCTCCCATAATGCATTCCCACATAAGAGCGTGGGGACGGGGGGCAGGTAAAATTAAGGGTAGGCAGGATGCCTATCCTACGCAATCAAAAATTACAAACTGGCTCTAGCGCGAAGTACTGGATTGGGGAAAATCGCTTGAAACCCCGATTTACGTTCGTTTTCAGCTTCCGGACCAGTATCCCAGAGACTTTCGTAATAGAAAAATGCTACACCTAACCCCCGTTGTTGGGCAGCCCGCACCTGTGATTGAATCTGCTGTATGGGGATGCGACGAGTCCGCAATCCTGCTATAATCCCAATGCCAGTAGGCATCCATTTTTGCGTTTCTAGGATTTCTGGACGGGTGATTTTGGCGGTAAATGATTGCAAATCGTTGTGGTAAACTTGCATAACTAGCTCGTCAACGATATCTAGACGCACCCAATTGAGCCAGTCTTGAAGTTGAAATTTGTATGCAAAGTCGTAATAATTCGGCGAAACCGAGAAAATCGCATTTGCTTTTCGCACTCTCACGGCTTGGTTGAGTTGCAGCATGAATGCCGTAATTTTATCAGCTCGCCAACGCATCCACAATTGGTCTTGATGATTAGCTGGGGGTGCTTTTCCGGTTTCTTGGGTATATAGAGCGACAGTATATTTATCGTAACCAAATTCTTGAGGTAGGCTCATGTGGTCGTCGAACTGAATACCGTCGGCATCATACTGAGTAACAATTTCTAGTACGAGGTCGGTGATAAACTTTTGAACTTCGGGATGGAAAGGATTGAGCCAAGCCACTTCACCCGCTGCACTAATCGAGACTTGGCTGCCATCGCGCTTTTGTGTTAGCCAATCTGGATGGTTGAATGCTAGTTCCGAGGTTTCGGGAGTCATAAAGCCGAATTCAAACCAGGGAATCGCTAGCAAACCTTGGCGATGTGCTTGGTTGATGACATCCGCAATAATATCGTGTCCATCTGTTCCTTTATATACAAATGGTTGGATCTCCTCTCGTCGCGCTACGGCACTAGGATACATGACATATCCTGAATTCCAAACCACTGGATAAACTGTGTTAAAGTTCAACCGTCGTAATTGCGTCATTGCCTCTTTAACTTTAGCGCGATCGCGCAACACATCCAAATCATTATTCGTCATCCAAACTCCGCGAATCTCCTGTCGGGGACGTTGCCGGACTGGTTGTGGAATTGGTTGTGGGACGGGTTGTGGAATTCCTGGAATGGGTTGTGGGATTGGTTGCGGAATCGGAATCGGAACCGGTGCCGGGATTGGTTGTGGAATATCCCCAGTGGTTGCAGGTGGAAACTGCGGTAATGAGGGTAATGGCAACGGTTGGGGAATTGGCAGTGGTTGAGGAAATTGTGCCAAAGCAGGGGCAAATGTTCCTGACAGCACAACCGTAATGAAGGATATTAGAAATAATATCGGTAAAAAAGATTTAAGCGGACGTTGCCCAACTTGAAGAATGGTACGTAATTTCATTGGCTTGAATGAGACGTTAGCTACCCACGCACGCCATCGCATGTTTTTGTGATGGAATCTACTCGCCATATAGTTTACAGGTATTTATGCGTCTTAAAGGAGTTTATTGGTAGTGGTTCACTCAATACCAGGCATCGAATTAATGCATCAGGAAACCTGACACAGACCCAACGAAGTAGGATTAGTGACGTAGCGAGTTTCGGAGTAGTGCCCGTGACAATTTATTATTGGTGAGAAAATAATAGTATGCTTTAGCTTTGGTAATTTTTCGAGCTTTACGGAACAATAAGTATAGGTATTATTTATCAACGAGAAGAATTATTGTGTCTTTTAACTTTGAAGAGTTATTAAAAGATTCCATCAATGAATTTGGCTTGGGTTGGACGCTTTGCTTTGTTGGGGAAAATCAATCAAAGAAACTGGCAGCACTTACCCAAGATTTGCGAAGGGGTTTTTCTACAACAGGTGATGAGAAACGGATTGTATCGGGTTTTTCCTATTGGGGGATTGGTCCGACTATTGCTTGGGCTTATGCTTGTACCGACCCGCTGTATGTCGTAATGAAAGAAAGTATCGAGTCTTTTCGCTATCGATGGCAACAAATCCAGTCAAATTTGGATGCTGGTAAGTACCATTATGTCAGCTTGGGTGTTGGGACAGGGGAAAAGGATCGAGATATTCTGAGTTTTTTGCTCAACACGCATCCCGATTTACTCTACTGCCCAATTGATATGAGTTCGCAAATGTTGCGGATGGGTGTTCAAGGAGCAACTAAAGGGTTGCAATTGAAGGGAGATCGAGTGTTACCTTTTCAAGTCGATTTTTCTTCTAATAAAAATATATTAGAGTTGCGGAAGCTGCTGGAGCGAGTTGTAGGTGATTGTCCAATTCTATTTTCGCTGCTTGGCAATACATTGGCGAATTTTCAGCAAGATACCGAATTGCTGCAAACCTTATCAAAATTAATGCGCGAGCAAGACAAATTGTTGATTGAAGTTGCTGCAACCGACGATTTAAGCGAGGAAGTTGCACAAGAGGCAATGTCCGAGTATGCAAATAGTAAATCTTTTAAAGAATTTGTCACAAGTGCGCTGCTGCAAAACACAGATATACAAATTGACTTGAATAATGTGATTTTTCACAGTTATATGGAACCAGACAAAGCTATTTCGATCAAAGTCGTGTACTGTAACTTGAGCGGACATACAACTCGCGTGATGTTGCTCGACCGTTCGATTGTTAATTTTGCAGACCGAGATACAATTCGTTTATATCTAACGCGGAAATATACTGAGGCTGGAATTGATAAAGTAATATCAGACAGCAATTTGACGATTGTCGATCGACTGCGATCGCAATTAGAACCGCATCACGGAAATAGATTTGGTATCGATTTAATATTACTGGCTCCGAATGGAACTTCGGTTAAGGACAAAAATTCTTCGCTAGCAGATGCAGTCTGGCGTAATTCTGGGAAAATATAAAACACTCAATGTTATGAAAAACTGGGTAACTTTAGTTACTTTTGTACCTTTAATTTCTGGGTTGCTTCTAGCTACTTTTTGGTGGACAAAAAATCGGGATTTTGAACCAGCATTGACTGTTCTGGGTTTGTTAGCAAGCATTACAGGTATTTTTGCCGAACGATGGGCATCTGCTAACGAAAAGCAAAGAGAATTATTAATAGCTTTGGTGTATGAATTTGGGGCAAATACGGCGATTTTAGCAGATTCACGATTTCAACAAAACTCCCACGATTCCGGGCAACCTGTAGTTTTTCCACGACTAGTTATGTCGGTTACGGAGACTGCTTTAGCATCGGGTACTTTTGCCGAACGCAGATACAGAGAATTATTTTTACTTTTACATCAATGGCGCGATACGGTCAACGAGTTCAATCGTAGATTAGATATTACAGAATTACGTACATTTATGAACCCGTCACCTCAAGAAATTCGCTCATTTTATCGAGCATTACGGGAGTCGAATAGTTTTAAAGAGGCAGTAAATTTAACCAATCATGTTGATGATATTTTGAAAACAAAGTATCTCAAAAGTATGAGCGTGACAGAAATGCGCGAGCTAAAAGATAACTCGACTATTAGAAATTAACATGTGAATGCGTCATTCGTATCCTCTTCGGGAAGTAAACTATAAAGTAGCCTGTTCCTTTGGGACGAATGGTGACTGTAGCGAAGAGAGCGGAACCGCATTCTTTGGGATAGCATATCCCTTATAATACTCGTGCAAATCGAACTCGATTCTCTGTCACAACGACAAATGAATTTGGCAACTGTTCGGCGTAATTTTCAAGTAAAAGTCGAAGTTTTTCTATTTTATTCGTAGCTCGTTCATCTTCTAACCGCAAAAAAATTACACCTCGGTGCTGACGTGCTTCACGATTGATTTTTTCGCCAAAATCTTTATCGTTAGTGATTAAAATCCAATTTTCATTAAAGGCTTTTTCCAGTACCTCGTCATCACTTATACCTCGTGCTTCATCGTACACAGAAAACACTTCATACCCTTGAGAATTTAACCAAGCTGCAACCCTTGAACCAGTACATTCATCAACCAAAAAGCGTCCAGAAAGCATAATTTACGCTGACTCGACTTGTAACGGCATAAATGTAGTATCGGATAGTGACTTACTAGCAAATAAGAGGCAAGCTTGAATATCTTCGGTAGTTATTCCTTCATATTCTGCGATAATTTCTGTAAAAGTCGCACCAGACGCAAGCAAATTGAGAATATATTCAACACTCAAACGGGTTCTTCTAATTACAGGTTTACCAGCTAGAACTTTTGGGTTAATTGTAATTCTTTCGAGTAATTCTTGGTTTGTCATCGTTTCGCACAATTCCTCAACACGCTGTCTACGCATTATCAAAGGTGATGAGCTTTCATTGTAATGAATTTTATGTTGTTTTAACTAACTAAGGAAAATAATACTTTCAATATCTCTACTCGCAGTCGGAGTAAATCTACAAATTTGCCTCATTGACTTTCTTGGATACGTCGCTGTGCAAGCTTTTCGCGCAGATTATTAAAAACCGTATCTGCATCTATTAGTTCACCTCGATTAGCTTCTTCCACTCCAATTGCAATTTCGTGTTTTAACTGTTCAAAATGTCCTTGATAAAGACGTTCCCGTTCTGCTAATAACTGCAAAGCGGCAATAATAATCTCATTCGATGACGTATATTTACCGTTTGCTATCTGACTTTGAATAAATTCATCAAGTTCGGGGGTAAGTACAAGTGTCATGTGAAGTTAGTCGTTAGTTACAAGTTCACCTTATATTATACAAAAGGTATTTTATGGCGTGCAAGAAATGTACAGCGTGTCCTTTTGGACGTTCCTCATAGAGGGTTGCGTTGGCGTAGCCGCCCTAAACTAAAATTGAGCATCAGCAGTACAATAACTTTTGATTATGAAAGAAGAATACGATTTTTGCCAGTCAGTTAAAAATCCATACTTTAAGAAGCTGAAAAAGCAAGTAACTATTCGGCTAGAAGAAGAAACTGTCGAGTATTTCAAGAAGCTTGCAGAAAATACAGGTATTCCTTACTAAAGCTTGATTAATCTTTACCTGCAAACTGTGTGCGATGCCGTTGGCAACCATCGAAGATGGTATCGCAACGCAAACCTTTATTAGAGTGGATTCCTAATTCTTAAAGATTTTACGCGATCGCATAATTCCTTAATGTACTGCGAAGCCGCAGGCTAGATGACCGAGGCTATTGCATAATTCCTCAAATTAACGTTGGTTAGGTGATAAAACCTTTACAGAGACGCGAAATTACCCTTCGGGAACACTGAGTCCCAAGGGGACACGCACTCGCGTTCGTGAACGCGTCTCTACATCCGGCAGAATTAATGACACAAACCACTAGTCTATTCCACCACCGCTTTCTTACGGCTAAAATTTTTTACATATTCAGGTGTCTTTATACCTTCTTGTAATCTCGAATCTGCGACAATTTCACCTGGAACTAATTGCAAAGGCAAAATACCAGCCCATACAGGTAAACTGTAATCAGCTTCGTCATCATTTGGCATTCCCGTTCGTACTTTTGCCGATGCTTCGGTTAACGCTAATGAAAGTACTAAAGTTCCTTGCAATTCGGCGCGGTTGGGTTGACGTATTTCTTCCCATCTTCCCGGTATGATATGTTCGGTAAAAGCGTGCAAAGCTTCCTGTTTTTCATCGAGTTCGCTGACTATTTGAGCAGTGCCGAATATGACCGCAGAACGGTAGTTCATACTGTGGTGAAATGCCGAACGTGCTAGCACTAAACCATCAAGTAATGTGACTGTAATGCAAACTTCGATACCTCCAAGTAAGGTACGTAACATTCGGCTTGCGGGTGAACCGTGAATGTAGAGTTTATCGTTAATTCTACCGTAGGTTGTAGGAATCACAAATGGTTGGTTATCAATGCTAAATCCAACGTTACAAACTAAGCCTTCGTCCAATATATCGTAGATTGTTTGAAGTTCGTAATTACTGCGTTGAGGCAGTCTTTTGATTTGACTGCGTTGGGTAGTAATTAATTTTTCTTGGTTGATTTCATTCTCGTTGTTATTCATAATTATCTCCTAAAAATACTGTGGGTGGGCATCCCTGGCTACCCTTTATCAAAAGATGATGTCTATCTAACGCTCGCTGGAACTAAAGCAAATCTAAATGCATGGCGTTACTTTCAATAAAATTAAGACTTGTATAAACGGGTTTACCAGCAGGTGAAGCGTTCAATATGACTCGCGTACATCCAATATTTTTCAAATAATCAATTGCTATTTTCGTTAATTGTTTAGCTATCCCTCGCCTGCGATATTTTGGTTCAACATAAACGCCCCAGATATAACCGAGTTTGCGATAATTTAATTTAATAGCATTGGGGTATAAGCCTGCATAGAGTTGACAGCTAGCGGAACCGACAATAATACCGTCCACTTCTGCGACAAAGGCTTGATAAGATAAGTTTTGACGGGCGTTTTCGATGAACTGGAGAATAATATCTTGCCAGTTGTCTTCAATTGCTTCTTTAGGAATACCGATATCAAGCCACATTTTATAAAAGTGTTCGGCAATGAGAATTTCTTCTTCTACATTTGCCTCTCTGATGAAAATATTTTTTGCTGTTTGCATCTTTGAATCGACGCTTGTTGTAACTACTAACATCAGCGTATGATTCAAATTGGTAGGCAGCAAGAGCCAATTTGTTGATTTTATGCCAGTCCACTTGTAGGGGCGGGTTTATTGGAATATCTCGTTTGCTTACAGGTTGAGTCGATGAACCCGCCCGTACTTGTAGGGGCGGGTTTATTGAAATATCTCGTTTGCTTACAGGTTGAGTTGATGAACCCGCCCGTACAGGAGTAAAAAATATGGATTTAGCAATTACGCTGGATAGTGATTTGCCGTTACCACTGCACCAGCAACTCTATCAAGAATTGCGTCAAGCAATTCTTGAAGGTAGGTTGCTACCGGGAAGACGCATTTCTTCGACGCGGGATATGGCGAAGTCTTTGGGGGTGTCGCGCAGTACTATTACGCAAAGTTACGAACAACTTCTAAGTGAAGGCTATTTAGAAACTGTTGTTGGTTCGGGAACTTATGTTTGTAGACAGCTTCCAGATGATTTATTGCGTTCTAAACCTATTGAAGTTGCAGAAAAAATTGCCAGTTCGCCAGCTAAATTATCGCGGTATGGAAAGACACTCTTGAATATAGAAAATGTGCCTAGAGTTAATGAGGAAAAATTTGAAATTAGCTTTCGTTACGGTCGTCCGGCTTTTAATGAGTTTCCTATTAAGTTGTGGCGTTCTTTACTTGGACGATACTGCTGTGCAAGCTTAGACTGGCTGGATTATTCAGTAGAACCGTTGGGATATAAACCTTTGCGGGAAGCTGTTGCTAGCTATATTTCGCGATCGCGTGCTGTAAATTGCGAACCAGAACAAATATTAATTACTAACGGTACGCAGCAAGCATTGGATTTAATTATGCGCTTGCTAATTGAACCAGGTGAAATTATTGCTTTAGAAGAACCAGGTTATCTGAGTGCGAGATTGATTTTTCAAACCTATGGTGCAAAGTTATTACCGATAGCCGTTGATGAGTCGGGTTTAGTGGTAAGTAAACTAACAAGTTATGCAAATCAAAATATTCGACTTGTTTACGTTACACCTTCGCATCAGTTTCCCACAGGTGCAATTCTTTCGTTACCACGACGGTTAGAATTATTAACTTGGGCTACACAAAATGGGACGTTAATTATCGAGGATGATTATGATAGCGAATATCGTTATGGTGACAGACCAATTCCAGCGTTGCAAGGGTTGGCTCGAAGTGATTCAGTGTTGTATATTGGGACTTTTTCTAAAGTACTATTTCCGTCACTGCGAATCGGTTACTTAGTACTGCCAAAAAGTTTATTACCCATTTTTGCCCGCGCTAAATGGTTGAGTGACCGACATTTGCCGATTTTAGAACAGCAAGTGCTGGCTGATTTTATCGCGGAAGGGCATTTAGAACGGCATATTAGAAAAATGCGATCGCTTTATGACTGTCGTCGTCAAGTTCTCGTGCAAGCGTTGCGATCGTATTTTGGAGAAAAAGCGATAATTTTGGGTGAAAAAGCTGGTTTACACGTTATGGTAAAGCTGAAAACCCATCTTAGCGATAATGAGATTATTCAGCGTGCAGCAAAAGTTGGAGTCGGGATGTTGTCAGCTTCTACACATTATATAGAGTCTGCCAGTTCGGGTGAATTTATTTTTGGTTATGGGGAATTAAACGAACAGCAACTTGTTGAAGCAGTTCGCAGGTTGGAAGAAGTGCTGAGTTAGGATTGAAAGTCATCAAAATAATAGTCGTAATTAACCTTCCGATCGGGGCACGGTGAGCCAGCGCGCCCTTGGGGGTTCCCGCGCCACTCGCGTGCGGGGGTTCCCCCAAGGGCGCGATGTGGCATCCCCGTTGTAGCGACTGGCGTTGGCGTAGCCTGCGCTTTGCGCTTACCCGAAGGGCAGTGCCGATGCCCCTACGGTAAACACAAAAACTGCATGATAATTTTTGGATAATTTCGTACAAAGTCAACAGCCTAGTCTCAATCCCCATTTCAAAACCTCCTTCTTACGAATTCCTTCTTCAATTTTGAACTGTTATCCTTGCTTTTTTTAAAAGTAGGGAGTAAGGCGTAAAAATCCTTACTCCCCAAGCATTAATTCCCCTTCGGATGTGAAACAGCGTAGCGGTTGGGGTGGTTTGAAAATGCGCTATCCGCGAGTTATATTATGTCCGGTTAATTACCCATAATAACTTAAAACCCCACCCGCCTGTGGCATCCTCCCCGCTTGCGGTCCGGGTTGGGGAGGGGTTCTTTTATTACGGTTGTTTTACCGGACATAATATTATTCCTCACAACGATGGTGCGGGTGTAATTGAGGCAGTGGGCGATCGCGTTTCAACCGATTGAATCGGCGATCGCGTCTGGATATATGAAGCTACTCTCGCACAAGGTTTAGGAACTGCTGCGGAATATGTAGTAGTACCAAGCAATAGTGCTGTTTTATTACCCGATAATACCGAGTTTACCGAGGGCGCTTGTTTGGGTGTTCCGGCAATGACTGCTCACCATTGCGTCTTCAAAGATGGCGCTGTGAAAGGGAAAACAGTACTAGTTACAGGTGGAGCCGATGCGGTTGGAAACTATGCAATTCAACTGGCAAAATGGGGTGCGGCAACAGTTATTACAACGGTAAGTTCGGAAGAGAAAGCCGAAATTGCTCGTGCTGCGGGTGCTGATTATATAGTTAACTATAAAACTGAAGATGTAGCAGCAAAGGTTAAAGAGATAACGGGTTCTGGTGTTGACAGGGTTGTGGAAGTCGATTTCGGTGGCAACTTAGAAACAAACTTGAAAATC
>QQTW01003861.1_pt1 | contig 11149 bp, 10 predicted proteins | sample 1904831 | NCBI WGS metagenome assembly QQTW01 (sample SAMN09435610, study PRJNA476489) | Subsurface metagenome, whole genome shotgun sequencing project.
CCAGCCCTGTGCTGTCTGTTAGGTATTTTCAAGAGGATCAATCAGAAACGGGAACATACGAAGAGATAAAGTCCAAACGGCAATCCAAACAATGAGGGCATGACAAATGCCAAGTTGGGACTCAACAGATCTCCAGACAATATGAGCCACGAAGAGCATGAGATAGCCACCCAGGCTGCTAGATTCGGCTATGGTCCTTTGGCCAATGCTCGCACGACCGACTCCGCCCGCCTCCCAGCCTTCGGAGGTGAATTCCAACCTGGTCTGTACAAGGGAGTCGAGAACCGTAAATTCGCCAATCCAGCTCCTCTCGGTTTGTGCGCTTTCGCATTGACTACTTTCGTTCTGAGCTTGATCAACCTCGGCACTCTCGATGTCACTGTGCCGAATATTGTCGTCGCACTTGCATTCGGATATGGTGGTCTTGTACAGCTTCTTGCTGGCATGTGGTATGTTCACAGCACCCTGACCTGCTCTCTGATTTTCGCCAATGCTAAAATTTCCCCATCTTATCAGGGAAATGGCTGTCGGCAATACGTTTGGTGCAACAGCTCTATCGTCATATGGCGGATTTTGGCTGTCGTTTGCCATCATCTTGACTCCTGGTGGCTTTCAAATTGTGACAACTCTCGAAGAAGAGGGTGGCGTCCAGGCTTTCCATAACTCGTTTGGACTTTATCTCTTCGTATGTTCCCGTTTCTGATTGATCCTCTTGAAAATACCTAACAGACAGCACAGGGCTGGTTCATCTTCACCTTTATCCTTCTGATCTGCACACTGAAATCGACGGTGGCTTTCTTCCTCCTGTTCTTCACATTAGACCTCGCCTTCCTCTTCCTCGCCATTTCCTTCATCGTAATGGATGCCGAGGGCAATGTTCACCCTGAATTGACTATCGCGGGCGGTGTGTTTGGTCTTCTAGCCGCCTTCTTGGCCTGGTACAATGCTTTGGCCGGTATTGCAGATACTTCCAACAGGTATGCCTTTATATTTGCATGCGTGGTCAATTTATCGGCACTCCGAGAAATTCACCCCCCCCTTCGAACGGACTCGTTGTCGAGAGATGATGCATTCTTTCACTTTGCGTATTCAGCTTGCCTGCTAACGCTTGTGTTGCACAGCTTTTTCATCATCCCGGTCGCACACTTCCCGTGGTCCGAGAAGGGCCGTGAGAAGAGAGGGCTTACCTCCAGCAAAGATCACACCGCCTGATGCGAAGAAGGATGCTAAACTGTTCTGCTTGAGCTTATAATCAGCTGTGTACAGTACCAGAGCCGGGCAAGAGCACAAAAGCTACTTCTGATTGGACACTTTCTGGACCATTTTACTGTCATGTCATGATAGATGTCGTGCACTTCTTGTAGTAGATATACCAGCCTCGCCGGCACAGTCCCTTGACTTGCACAAATCCTGCGGTCTTCTAGTTGCAACTGCACATCAATCGTCTGCCATGTACAACACAACTGTAATCGATTCTAATATGCAATCAGCTCCGCGTTATTTTCTGTGGGCCTATCTGCAACTCAAGCCGACGGGAGTTTCTTTTCTTCTTCAATCCTACATCGAGTCTTCTCATCCTCTGTTCTTCCATTTTTCTTTTTTTCTCTTCAGTATCTACATCTCCCTTTGATCCAGCATCAATCTGAGCTGGGAAAGACTGCTGCTTTCACCCCTTGTCCCCATCCATTCAGGTACTGTGGAAGGAAACGCGTGGAAGTTGTGTGTTGGGCGCTGAAATACCTACACACAGGCTTATTTGCTGTTCCTGTTGCTCAGGGGGCAGTATTGGGAGAAGTACGAAGTTGACCCTGCACTGTGTTCGTGTTACGCTATGTGGCGCTGGATGGATGAAAAGATAATTGTGGGCCCCATCCTCTTCCAATGAGGGGGAAGAACTGTCTGTGTTCAAGAGCCTTTCATTTTCATATTATTCATCCTCGTATTGGAGACCAAGACCCCAGATCTCGTTACACAATCACCTCAACTGATCTTTACATCCACCCAATACCGCCAACCCATCTCTTCTCTCCCATTCTCAAATCTCCAGCTCCCACTCCATGCACGTTTCCGGCCTCTACCCCACAGCTCCTTTGACTGCCGCTGCTGTACCCATATCCGAATCCATAGCCCTGGCTGACTCGACTCCCATTCCCATTGCCGGGATTTGCACACTCCAAACACACCCTCCAATCTCCCCTCACTGCACACGTGTCGCAGACTCGTTTACCGCAACCAACGCACGAGTACGCGCTTCCTTCATAACTGGAACGAGATATGTTGAAGTTGACGGCCGCGGCGTCTATGTCCATCATCTCGGTATCTCCGGCGACTATCGTCATGTCATTGCGGTAAGAGGATAGCGGGAGAAGAGGCGCAGAGCAATCTTCGCATTGCGGGACTGCGGTGACTGTGGGTGGAGGAGTAGTCAGGTGGCTGGATTGCGGGTCTGCGCCTGGGATCTGTGTTGCAGATTGATGCTGACTGCCCCCACCGAAGAAGGCGTGCAGTGAGGCTTGGGCTTTCTCTTTCTGATGTGGATTGGTGCTGGTTGCGGATGTTGCTGATTCTGTGCGTGGGAGGCTGGTGCGAGAGGGTGTAGGAGAGGGTGTGAGAGGGCTGCTTTGGTCTCGTGGCGCATGTGATTGTTCATGTCGTTGGGGCTGCTGCGCAGCGTACAACCTGGAGAGGGTGTTCTGGTGGATTGTTTCTTCGTCGGGGCGGCTGTCGCGCAGGCGTTTGCGGGTGCGCGAGTTTAGGTTGCTGGAGCGGTAGTAGGGTTCTGAAGCATTCCATCCTGCTGTGGGAGTGTGATTGATGCTGGAATGCGATCCAGAGTGAAAGGGGTGTGGGGGGTCGATAGCGGCGGGGTGGGAAGGACTGATGGTAGAGGGCGAGGGAGAGATGGAGTGGGGCGAGAGAGGATCCGAGGCTTTTCGTTTGTGGCCCATGGTTTGGAAGACCCGGTTGTTTCTGTACCAGGTTCAAGGAGTTAAGATCTGTAGGGAGCTGGCGTCATGGGTATACTTGGGACGTGGTATGGGGACGTTGCAATGGCTGGCGCACTGGGAGGCGGGCAAATGGAACGCGCATTGTGACGCGTTGATTCTGTAGGCCGCATCGGGTCAACGGTCAACGGTCAACGGTCAACGGTCAACGGTCAACGCACGCCGGGCGGAGGGCTCATACGTCCGTATCTACCATCAGGCTGCAGACAGCGGAAAATGTGCTCATATGTAAGCATTGACACCAAAAGGCTTAAAGATAAACGCACAGAGAGCGATCCGCACGATTTGTTTGGCTCCGAACTGCGATCGGTAGAGGGGCTGATGCAGATTCCCTTTGCCCGCTACTGGAAGAGGACGAACACGATCTATTCTTTTGCTATCTACATCTCCCGACTTTCACTTGCTGCAGTCTGTACTCTGTCTCCCCACACTGTCCGATTGTTGTAACCGCCATGAGCATCCGCGATGCCTACCACGCCGGCTCGTGGTATTCGTCCTCTGCTCCAACACTGACCGCGCAACTTGACCAATGGCTTGCAGATGTGCCTGATGAGCTTCCGGGCGTCCGAAAGACTCCCATCCCCGGTGCTCGAGTCGTCATTTCTCCACATGCTGGATATGCATACTCGGGACCATGTGCTGCTTGGGCGTATCGAAGTCTTGATCTTTCCAAAGCGTACGTTCTAAGCATTCCACAAGGGATTGGGCACACGACTGTTGAACGCGTTGTGCTGACCTCCCGATCAACAGGAAGCGCATCTTCATCCTTCACCCCTCGCATCATGTGTCACTCTCCACTCTCGCTCTTCCAAGCGTATCAGCCTATTCGACCCCCCTCTCCGTCTTCCCCCTCCCTCTCGACCTCTCCACCATCAAACACCTCTTGACTCTCACAACAGTCGTCAACAACCGCACCCTCAAATTCACCATCATGGCTCAATCCGTCGACGAGGCCGAGCACTCAGCCGAAATGCAACTCCCTTTCATCCATCGCCTTCTCCAGAGACAATACCCGGACCGTCCCGAATCAGATTATCCACCCCTAGTCCCCATCATGGTAGGGAACACCAACCCAGCCACCGAGTCCGCCTTCGGCAAGCTCCTCGCACCCTATATTGCCGACCCGGAGAACGCCTTCGTGATCTCCAGCGATTTCTGTCACTGGGGTTCCAGATTCGGATATACGTATTACCTGTCCAGTGCGCCGAGCCCTGCACTCCCTCCCGCCAGCCTACCCAAGGGCGTTCAATCCTCTCCTAGTGATACCGCAGCAGCGGACCTACAAAATGATCCGAAGCTAGCCCAAGGCAGGGACCTCGGATCGAGAGACAAGCCCACTCGACACGAGCCTGCAGTTTATGAAAGCATAGCACATATGGATCGAGCTTGCATGTGCGCCATCGCTACGGGGAAGCACGCGGCGTTCCTGAAGGCGCTGGGTGATACTGGGAATACGATCTGCGGGCGGCATCCTATCGGTGTGTTCCTGGCGGGATGGGAGGAGGTAGAGAGGAGTCAGAAGGAGACCAGCGAGACAGAAGCGAGCGGTGCAGCGGAAAGAGGCCGCTTCAGATTCATCAGATACGAACGAAGCAGCGATGTGGTGAGCGCGAAGGACTCGAGCGTCAGCTACGTCAGTGCCTTTGCCGTCGTGTGATGAGGATGACAGCAAGAGCGGGGAAGCTCTGTTTTTTTGGCACCATATTTGAACATAGTCGAAGAGGCCGGTGTGGATAGCGTCGCGGACTGAGCTACCACACCCATCGATCGAATGGCTAGCTCAGGTCATGTCAAGTTATCTAGGCGATGGGTTGCTATCACACCGCTGCTCCTTCGAGCCACCTCTACCGTGAAAAGCAAGCGGCCAGCAACAACAAGAAGCTCGCTAGCTTACTCCGCTGCTACAACGCCACGCCACGCCCCCACGCTGCAGCATAGCTTTCCTAGTACTTACCAGTATAGTAGCCATAGCTGTAGCCATAGATGGAGTAGTAGGCTACATATATATACATACATACAGATATGCAAGTAAGCAAGCAAAGACAGCTCAGCTCAGCATAATCAGCATACCCAGTACAGACTGTGGAATCAAAGTCCTACTCCTTCACTCATCAACATACATGCGTGTGTGCACGAATGCGTTCGTTCTTCAAAAAAAAGGGGGGGATTATCTATTGTAATTGGAGGTAGACGGACAGGACAGGATAGGACAGGGATAGGGATGGGATAGGGATGGGATAGGGATGGGATAGGAGCTTGTAGGGCTCCTCTATCTAGCAGCTCCTCAAGCAGTAGCAGCATCGCCCTCTCGAGTCTCAGTATTCCATATTTCATATATTTGCATCGCACCCGGGCCGGGAAGGGTGGATGTCGACTAAACTGAACTGACTGACTGACTGAACTGACTAAAGCGAATTGCGCTTGCGCGAGCGCGATGGATAGACGGATAGAGCAATGCAAGGAAGCAAGGAAGCAAGGAAGCAAGCAAGGAAGCAAGGAAGCAGAATCCGTCCCCCTTTCCCCCTATTTCAACCAGGTCGGGTCGGACCAGACCAGGTCAGACCAGCAAAAGCGGAGCGAGGGCGGGCGGGATATATCATGATGGAACCCCCCTCTCTCCTCCTCGCCCTCCCACAATGGTCAGTACGCAGTCCAGCCATACCCTATCCACTCCCTCCCTACTTGCTTCGTCCAGGGGTGGAGGGCCGGTCCTCCTCCTCCTCTACCTCCAACACCAAAACCCCTCCCTCTCCGGGGTCAAAAACTAGCCATCTCGATCCAGCTGCCAAGAAAGCCCAAGCGGCCCAGCTGCAGCTGCAGCTGCCTGTCTCCTCCGATGCCGCGGCCCATCACGTCTGCGTCCATAAGCGCATCTCCGGCACGAGGAGGTTTGGTGCTGCTGCTGCTGCTGTCATCGCCGACCATGGCGCGGACGAATTCGGCGTAGTTCAGCCTCGCGAAGCCACCTCTCGCCTTCGCTTCGGCGTCGGTGCGGTCGTGCAGGAGGTATTTCTGTAGTAGCCCCCGGTCGGATAGATTGGCTGGGCCGGTCTGTGCTGTAGGGAGGGGAGCGGGTTTAAAAGGTGCGCTTGATCTGCTCTCCATGCCGTGTGGGTAGGGAAGGCTCGTGGTGGCGCGGTCGGTGGACGGTTGTGGTGATGCGGATGTTGGGGCGACCATGTCCACGTCGTTGGGGAGAAATTGCGGCATGGTTGGGTCCCGGTAGAAGTAGTCCCGCATGCTGTAGCCGTAGATCTGGGTACGGTTGGTGTAGAGGGGATGGTTGGGAGGAGGGGGTGGTGGGTTGGTTGGAGACGTCGCATCTGTGTCAAATTCGACGTCTGAGTCGGCGTCCTCGTCTCTGTAACCTGCTGCACGGAGGAGGGTGGACATGTCGAATTCTTTATTTCCCGGTCTTCGGTCTAATCCGGTCGTGCTTGCGCTCTCGTTCTTCTTGGAGGATTCGTGATCAGCATTTTCCGGTCTTGGCTCAGCTTTGAGAGATTCGGCGAAAGCTTGGATCTCTTTGGCGTGACGTCGGCGTTCCTTTCGCGTCCTGTGGGCTTCCATGGTGAGATCCTCCTTCTCCTGGAAGAGTTGATCGAGAAGCTCATTAAAGCCTTGTTGTACTGCTTGGTAGATTACCTCCTTACCGACATCCTTCTCTATCTCGCTAATATCATACCCACCCCAGCGCTCGCCGACGGGTATACTGCGTGATGACGTGTTGGAGCGTGTTTCATAATCTGTGTCGGTAATGCTGTCTTCGAACCTGACTTTGGAAGAGGACCGGGATCGTGGGGATAGAGGTCTGGATGCCGATGCTGAGGTGACGCTATCTATGTCTTGTTCGGCCTCTCCGGTTCCATCATCTGAGCTGTCATTTCCTGGATAGCCTTGCGGAGCCGACCCTCCTTCTTCTACATCTGTATAGAATCTTCTCCTTCGCCAACGTTCTTGTATTGCGTCGTTGCGTCTGATTTCTACGTCAGCTTGAATTTCGGCTTCGACCCTTCGTAACACAGCAGCCTGTACTTTTGTTCTTTCACCTATGTCGATAATTTCCCAAAGAGCCACTTCCCGTCCTAATGCATTCACTATATCTGAGACTCGTACTCCGAAAGGCGGCCAGCTACGACTATAACCATGCAAGGATGGTCCACTTTCATCGGTTGGAGGATGATTTTCTGTGGGTGGGTTTTCGTCAGGGGCAGAATCAATATTCGGCGTAGCACTCTCCATTTGGCTTGTCTCGGGCAAAGGGCTTTCTGTCGCAGTTTGCCGTGGGAAAGATCCAGGATAAGATCCGGGATAAGATCCGGGATAAGATCCGGGATAAGATCCGGGATAAGATCCGGGATAAGGTCCGGGATAAGATCCGGGATAAGATGTACGGTAGCCAACAGCCATGTCTGCAATGATCTGATTGCGGTCCCCAACATCATGGGGATCTTCATCCAGAACACCTCTGTGATCAGCAATCGTAAGGTCTCCATGCGCATCCGCCTCTTTCCCAAGCCCGCCTCGAGACGTATGCATATTCGGAAGGTGACTGGGGAATGCCGAACTGATAGGCTGGCTCCCATGGATGATGTCTCGAGCACCGCCTTCCATCGGGTCTTCCTCCATTCCCGCAACCATTTCTCGATTCAACTCTTTGCTTAACGTGTAGAATGCTCTGAAAATTCTCAAAAAGTCCTTTCGGTCAACATAGCCGTCACTATCGATATCATAGCCTTGAAAGATACGCCGAAGCCTTCCTTCTCTGCTTTTGTCGTTGAGACCCGCGAGTCCTTTCAGGAATTCTTCGAAGCCGATCAGTCCGTCGTTGTTGGTGTCATAATAGGCGAACATTCGATCATAGATCAGATTCGGCGGTGGCGGTCGTATCGAGAGCGGCGGCACAAAACATCGGTCAAAGATTTTGCGATCAATCGCCATTCCAAGCGTATTAGGATCTTTGGTCCACACACAGCCCGCCAAACATCTGAACTGGTCCCATAGGGCATCGAGTTCGGCAGTGTCAAAGCCAGTTTCCTGCAGAAGCCGACTTGACAGCTGCCGTGTTAGCCTAGCAGGCATGGCAGTAGGCTTTCCAGGATACCAGACAGGTAAACCCTGGCGGGAGTTGCCCAGTGCCCCCATGGAAGGAGCTGGCACGCGGATCTTGTAGAAAATGTGTGTCATGATATGAGTTTCCTGGGCTTCACAGCTCTCGCACAGATCGTAATCGAGACAATTGGCGCATCGGTATCTGATACCCTGTATGGGCATGGTATGACAGCCATCGCACGTAACACCACGGTGGATGTAGCTATCCAGCCTCGCTTTGTCCGCCGCTATATTGTAGAGCAGATTCAACGTGTTTTGCTCTTTTCTGTCCGCACTGCCAGCTCCATTTCCTTCCCGCCACTCGAAGTTACTAGTATCGTCATCAGCCGGGTTATCTCCCCTATCTAAAGCCTGCGTTAGATTCCCTAACCGCTGGAAGTCGCTCGTGCCATCAACCGACGCAGGCTGTCGAACGCCATCAATGGAGCCTTGTCGCATCTCTGCACCAAAGTTGGGATCTGTGTTGTATCTCTCAATAGATTGCTCTATGACCGCTCTTGCTATTCCCATACTAGCCAGTTCTTCAATCAGATAGGTCGCTTCAAGTGAGGCGATATGATGACTCGGAGGATATTGGTTGACCAGAAATGCATCCATGAACACAAGCTCGGCATGATTTCTGATACCCTGAGCACCCTCCTCGGTAATCCCCTCCTGGGTTCGAAACTGCTCCACAGTAGGAAGCATTCCAGGCAGTAGCGACCATTGTGTCTCGCGTCTCCGCGGCGTACTTTGGCCCAGTTCGTGCTCGATAGAGTGTATATCAAGGACGCCATACGACCTTCCTTCTTGCTCTCTAGATCGCAACGTGGCAACGGCCTGCTCACTGACTTCTATCGAATCTTCCCCACGCGGCGAGGATCTGGATTGGTTGCGTCTGGGTAGATCATGCCGCCGAATCGCATTCCGCCGTCGAAGTTGCGTTTGCGGATCGGGGTCCTGTGGGGGGTTTACATATCGCTGACGGATGAGGTAGATGGCATAGGCTGCGGAAATGCCTGCAAGTGCAAGTAAGGCGGGTCGATAGCGTGGGTCATTCAGAGAAAGGGCCATCGCTTGTGAGTCTGAAAGGATGTTTTCCAGACCACGTACATTGTAGAGTAGATAATAGAAAGTATAATTCGACGACTGCACATGGCACCAAGTGACACCAAATTCGACGGGAGAGAAGCATTGCTTAGCGCCTTTGTTAAGCTTTGCCGCTAAGCCTTAATTAGGGAGGCCTGAAGTACTGTTAGCTGTGCGCTAGTATCTTCGGATGTAACGAGGCCTCAGTACATAGGAGCTATTACGAAAGAAGTTAGATGGTATAGCTCAACCAATCAGAATGAATATGTAGAGGATAAGCTTTATTACCACGAATCATGGCACTGTATCTCTGTAACAAAAACTAGCCGCTCCTAGCAGCAGACTAACAGTACTTCAGCCCCCCCAAGAGCTTGAGCGTCCAGGTGGTCCAGGCTGTCAGTACTTTAGTGTTGTCGCTGCCGAGTGCATTTGTCAGGCCCGCTTCCTTCGCTCCTCCAACAGGCTTCATGGATAACTACAACAATCGCCATTGGGATTTCGGAGGCGGTGGTACTCGTAGCCATCTTCTCAGTATTCCATTCCGACACATACTCTAAGAACTTATTCACAGAACCACCACCATCATCATCTTGTCAAGTGGTGACTAGATATCCCTGATTCCCCTGCCGGAAATCCCTCCTCCGTGTTCTTCCGCCGACCCTTTCGGCTACTATCGTCATCTCCCCCCGTAGGCTGCCGCTGATGGCCTCTGATAGAGATGCATCCGAAAGCTCTCCTCTGCTCGGCAAGACCAGCAATGGAAGCATACGCGGCAAGATTGATTCTGTCCCTGTCGATGCGGGATTGACCACCGATGGTGCCGCCGATACAACTGCGGATCTCGAACGTCGACCATCAGTGGACGAGGGCAGAGCCGCCCAGTTTCAAGGATCGCCCGAGATCAGGGAGAAATTGAAATATATCCTCCCCGCCCTCTCGATCGGGGTCAGTCAGTCAGATCGGACATGCCTCCGAAAAGGGGGCAGAGTGTGACTAAATCCGTGGCAGATATTCCTCTCAGCGACCGACCAGACCATTATTGTTTCCAGCTACGGAAGCATCGGCAGCGAGCTCAAGGCGCTCAACCTGACAAGCTGGATCGCGACCTCTTACTTTCTGACCCTAACCTCCTTTCAGCCACTTTATGGGAAACTCAGCGATATTTTCGGGCGGAAGGCTTGCTTGCTCTACGCCTATGCCGTTTTTGGTCTTGGCTGTCTGTTTTGCGGTCTCTCCCGGGACATCAAGCAGCTGATTGCGGCGAGGGTCAGTCCTCGTCTTGGCCTGTCAGCCCACATCTGATGCTGATCATCTCCACAGGTTTTCCAAGGCATAGGCGGTGGTGGCATGACCACCGTCGTGAGCATCTTGATGAGCGACATCGTGCCGCTGAAAGATAGAGGCCTGTGGCAAGGCTACATCAATATCATCTACGCAATGGGCGCCGGCTGCGGAGCGCCTCTGGGTGGCCTCCTCGCTGACTCTATCGGCTGGAGATGGTCATTTATAGGGCAAGCTCCCCTTTGTCTACTTGCCTTCATCTCCGTCTTCTTCGTGCTCAAACTCCCCCAAAAAGAGGAGAAGGACTGGAAGACAAACCTGGGAAGGATCGACTTCCTCGGCGCCCTCGTGCTCGTCTTCGCAGTGTTCGGCATGCTCCTCGGCTTCGACCGCGGGAGCAACGTCTCCTGGTCCATCCCGCTCAGCTACGGCCCGCTCGTCGCCTCCGTCCTGCTCTTCGCCCCGTCCTCTTTATCACGATGCCGCCGACCAGGGAGCCGGTGACGCCGGCAAGGATGGCGGGAAGCAAGCGGACGCCGGATGCGGCGGCGCCGTGGCCATCGACGGCTTGGAAGAAGAGTGGGATGTAGTAGATGCCTGCCAGCCAGCCGGCGAAGCTGAAGAAGTTGCAAAGGTAGCCGGCGAAGAGGGAGCGGTGGAAGATGATGTGACCCGGCGCGAAG
>QQTW01003862.1_pt1 | contig 11148 bp, 12 predicted proteins | sample 1904831 | NCBI WGS metagenome assembly QQTW01 (sample SAMN09435610, study PRJNA476489) | Subsurface metagenome, whole genome shotgun sequencing project.
TCCCCATTGGACAATTGTTTAGCGATTTTCATTTGCTTCTGTGCGATTTGTCCTTGGCCACCCAGAGGACAATCTGCGTACCAGGTCATCAAGCTAATCAGTGAGTACAGGGTCGGCGGCATTGTGTCTGAAACAAATATCAAGTTCTTCATCCAATTCTTGGTTTATGGCTCGCTTTTCAATGCCTTTGTGGCGAGCGTGATGGCATTTGCTGTTGCAGACCGAAAGCGCAAGGTATGTGGTTATTTAGATACTCAAGCGTATGTTATAGCAACTTGCTAGATATATTCGTACCTGCAAACGTGTAAATGGTGAGAGGGCCATGGACAAGTGGATGGCAAGGAGGCCTGATGGGCTCATATTTCCTTCCATTTCAAGACCCGCAATTGGCCTACATCTTTCCCTTCCGTGTTGCCTTTCGCATCGTTCATACTTTTCCCTGTCCGCGGAATCCGCATTGTACTCAAGCTCCAAAAAAGCTGACCCTTAGTTTTAGCTTGGAGAAGTAGACCCACACTGGGTGGCCGTTCTCGCTTTGTGAGTCTCCTATTACATGGCTTTGATGATTTTGCAGACTAACGATTAACAGCTCTGCGATGTTCTTCCTGCTCAGTGTGGGCATGGCTTTCGAAACTATACGACTTGCAGCTCAAAATCTTACCACGATCGAAAACCTGTCAGGTGCGGACAGAGTCATGAATATGGCCGTCTTTGTCAACGCCAGAGCCGAACCATGATACGGGTTTTCTGTCCACCACCGCCGGCAATGGCTCGGCCACGATTCAGCAACCCACTTATCCTCGCATGATCACCTACCCTCTCACACAATTTCAAGGCTCTTCACAGGCAACGGAAGCTTCATCAGCTACACCAACCCCTCGCCAGCACACGATAGGGTTACAGGGTACTCAAGCCCGGTCGAACTCACGAACTTTTGCTATTTTGAGTACACAACCAGGCGACAACCCCTGGGACCGCGGGCTCTCGAAGAACCTGAAATCCGTTATGGGCAACCGATGGTCAGAGTGGCTTTTGCCATTGAGGTACAGTCCGCACTGTAATCACGACAGAGGGGATAGCGACTTTCCATTAGGTCCTGTTGTTACTCGCTTGATGAGGCAGGCAAATTTGTCGCCCCTTGGAAGAAGTGGTACGAGCAGCAGGCGCAGCCGAAGGGCAAAGATGCCGGCACGAACCAAGGATTCTGGACGCACTCGATCCGACTCGAAGGAGAATGGCTTGCACGAGGAGTCTTCACGGAAGAGAAGTAATAGAGATACCCGTCGATCTCATAAACATAGTATACGGCATTCATAATTCACGGACCCTGAGCGATGCTATCACCCACTCAAGACACCGTAGCCAATGTGCCTCCAAAGGTTGAAGCAGCTTCAACACAATACATATCCTTAGCGACATCTAAACTCGAGGCCTCACCGGTCAGACACCTACGCTGGCAAAGGTCCATAGAAGCAATGGGAGCGCATCATGAACTTGAAGATCAATGTACGCCATCAAATGAAAACGCAACCTAAAAATGTACCACTGTAGCAGATTCACAGCCCTTACCATCCGACTACTGTCCCGTCTTGTAAGCAAGCGCTGTAGTAGTATCGGTACTGTCCTTGTGTGTCAAGGCCTGGGCAAGCAATGAGATCTTCAGAAGGTGACCCTTGAGACGTGCTGAGTTAGGAGCTGAGCCATACTGTGTACGTATTATTTATGCCGCGCTGCTTTACTGGTCCAGCCCTACCTCCAGACACGAACAGCCTTTGTTCCGTCCTGATTGGCCGAGGCTGGCTTGTGGTCAGCACCAACTCGTTCACTTCTGCGAGCCGAACATCACATTATTGCGCTTCGAGGCCACAAACTCCTCCATCAACTGCGTTCATCCAGTATCGCGTCTGTTCGTCTGGCTGGTGCTCACGACTCATCATCGCAGGTACTTTCCTGTCACGTTAGCGCGGCGCACGTCATCATCCTCAGCTACCGCATCGCACCTGATAGCCGGCTGCACATACGGAAGCTGTTGAATGCTACCGTTGAGGGTTCGCAAAGTCGCGCAGCAGGGCGTTGCTCATCTTCATGGCCGATGAGCTCCAGAGCGACCGAATGTGACATGTGTCACACTTCTGGTCGAGCCACCGAAGCCATCCACGGTTGCAGTCACCCGTGCACTTGGATGTCGCAAAACCAATCGCAGCAACCCGCAAACTCTATAAAGAGCTGGGACTCGAAATTCCATAAGGATGGCGTACAATCAGAACGAACGCTACGACTACGCCAGTCCGTCGCAACTGCCGACCCGCCTGCCCTCGAACTCTCGCCAACAGAATCAATTGCAGCAAGGGCGACGGCACTTTGAAGTAACGGGGAACATAGAGGAGCCATATGGGGAGAATGGAGGTGCAAGCGCCGGCTATGGCTTCGGCCGCCCAGGCTACGCGGGCAACAGGCAGAGCGAAGGTGCTTCCATGAGCCCAACGAGCCCTCCAAACGACATTCGACCGAGACACTCTTTGCCGCATCCTACCGCGATCATGCCAGGCTATCCTCAGGACCCATACGATCAGTCGCCTCCCCTCGTTCCACAGAGCTACAATCCGCAACTCTATGCGCACGCCAACTCTTCTCCCAACCCCCCTTCGTACGCTTCGAACGTGAACAGGGCCTCCAGCACTGCATCTCATCAACCTTACAATCCGGCGGCCTATCGTGAGAATAACGTTTCGAGACATACAAGCCTTGCCGGCAGGGCCCCCGGCTACTACTCGGGCTCATACGCATCGTCCCCAGCTTATGGCTCTCAGCCTCAATCGTTTAGTCCTGCTTCTCCTCTGTTCTCTCAACAATCGTTTTCCGCCACGCCGCCCCCAGCTCCGCATGCTTGGCAGGCCAACGATACCGCTGCTCCGTTTTCTCAGCTTCAGCGTCCATCGGCATACTCGCCACCAGCTCCTCCCCCTGTCCCCGTGCCACCCGCTCATGAGATTACGCCGGATGGCTTGGTGGGGCCAGCGAGGCATGCCTCAAATGGAGCTCGTCCGGGCTACAATGGAAGTTCATATTCCAATCAATTCGATCAGGCCAGTGCTTCATCACCGTACGTACCTCAGATATATGGGCATAGCGATCGACCTGGGCCGGATATTGAGAATTCGGTCTCTCCGCCATTTTTTGTCTCTGGAATGCCTCTCCCGTCACCGCCTGGACCGACGCCACCCCAACACTCACCACAGAGAATGAATACCACCGGGCGCCATCCGCAAGACCGACCTTTGCCTGGACCCCCGACGGAGTCTTCGGAAGGGTCTGACTATTTCAATCAGCACAACGAATTTGGTCCGGCTACCGGTCTTAGCGAAGGTGAAAATGCGCAAGATGACCTTTTCGCTGAAGTCGAAAATGCGTTCAGACAGACTGGGAATGGGCAAAACGCATCGGTGGCTAGCCCGCGAATTCAGTTGAACAGCTTCGACGTGTCACAACGACGTCAATCGCAGTCTTCCGGTCATCGTCACTCAAGCTTCGGCCATCGAAATGGAAGTAGTCTCAATGGCAACCTATCTTTCAATGCCGAGAGTACTTTGGGTGATGACTACATGGATGACAGCGACGCGGAGGCTGCAGCTGGTGTTGCAGCCATGCGCCTAGCTGAGGAACAGGATGCGGAAGAGACCATACATCCATCCTCCTCTATGCAGCCTTTGTCTGAGTCGGGTGCAGGCACAGACACAGGCAGTGACAGTGATTACGGCCATGTTGATATGAGTTCCTACGGGGGTGGTTTCGAAGCGCATATGTCTTACGGTGGTGATCCTGCCCAGCTTGCCGCGGGATATGGTCCGGCGGACAGTAATCCAATGCGGAGTCAGCCCGTGTCCTCGTCGGGCTCCATGCGGAGGTCGGGAGACACAAGCGACACGGGCACTTATGACGCCCAAGCCGATTCGATACACCCCTTTCCTCCATTTTCGAGTGCCGCCAGGGTTGACAGGTTCGGAACGGGAGGTTTGGTCGACCCTCACGTGCGAAGGCCGAGTTTCGACGAAGGGGATGAGACCCCGTGGCTTGATAACAACAGAATGAACCATGACGGGCCACCCGAGATGTTCTATCACCCCGGAATATCGCAAAGGCCTCTACCAATGCCGCCGCACCCCGAAGAGAACTCGCAAACCCTCAGTCCTGTGGGAATGTACCCTAACGGTTGGAACGATCAGCAGCAGAGTTATTCACCGCGACTCAGCTTCCCGTTGGCGCCCGAAACCTATCAGTCCTCGATTGCAGGACCAGGTGGGACACTGGTACCGCGATCAACGTCCCTACTGCACCACAGCAACACTCCGCAAGCGGTGCCCCCGATTAGGTCAAAGACTGATGCGGAAGAGCGCAGATCAAGGCTGCCTCAAAGTCGCAGTACCACTGTATACTTGGGCGACAGCGGCAGCGACGATAATGACACCCAGGGTGCAAGCGCCATCGCGATAGACCTGCCTATCATCCCGGCTGGCAGACGCTTCAACCCCGCCAAACTCACCGCTAGTGATTTCAGGAGATGTGCCGAGCCTTGGGCACTTAGTTCTGTGACGTCCTGGCTGAAAATGATGGCAGAGGGCGAAGCGGACTTGAAAGAGCAAGCGATTCTGGACGGATTAGTATCGCTCTTTAGTTACAAGGTGCCGACCATGAACATTGCTGATGCAGAGACCTTGAGCGTTCGAGTGCTGCAAGATATGTACCAGGCGGAGGTCCTCGTTCAAGAGGAGGAGTGGCTGAAGTTTACCGGTCAAAATTTGACGGGCGTGTTGTATCAGCTCACTGGTGTGGGTTGTTACTCGTCTAAGCTACACGATTACGCGCAAACTGGGCGATGCTATTCCTATCATTGCCAAAGAACCCTCAAGAAGATCGATCTTCAATCCCATCTTGCGCACCCGCAATCGGAAGACTGGGCGACCTACTACAAACTCAAGAAAGAAGATATCGAAAACGCGGACAAGAAGGATATTGCAAGACAGAATGTTCTTCATGAGATCGTGGTGACGGAAGAAGGATACATGGAGCAGCTGCATGTCCTTCGCGTCGTCTATCGAGACGCGCTCGCTCAAGCTCATCCGCCGGTGATCGCCCCCAAACGACTGAACCTCTTCCTCCGGGACGTGTTTGGAAAGCTTGACGCAGTCCAGAAAGCCAACGAAGAGTACCTACTGCCGCAACTCAAGTACCGCCAACAGGAACAGGGCCCGTTCATCGTGGGATTCAGCGATATCTTCCGTGAATGGATTCGCAAGGCAAAAGCAGCGTACATAGATTACGCATCGGCCTTTCCGCAAGCGTCGTTCATTGTACGCCAGGAATCGGAGAGGAACATTCTTTTCCGGACGTTCTTGGAAAATGCTCGCTCTCATAAGCTATCCAGCAGGTTGAGCTGGGACACATATCTCAAGGCCCCAATCACAAGACTTCAAAGGTACAGTCTGCTCCTCTATACTGTCCATAAGCAGATGCTGCAAGAATCCGAGGAGAAGAGCAACCTGAAAACCGCTCTGGATGAAATCAAAGCCGTCACCGTGGAATGCGACACAAGAGTGGCTGAGATGAACCGCAAGGTTGACCTCACGGATCTTCAGTCGAAGCTAGTCTTACGACCCGGCATGGAGGGCGTCGAGCTGAATCTAGACCACCTTGGAAGGCAACTCATATTTCAAGGTGACCTGCAAAGAACAGGCACAAATCGTTTCACTTGGCTCGAAACACACGCTCTGCTCTTCGATCATTATCTCGTCCTTGCAAAGGTAGTAAAACACAGAGACGCCGCAGGCGGCACGAAGCACGAGCGGTATGACGTGTCTCGATGGGTAAGTTATCCTCCGCAACCATACAGTCCCTGCTAACCCAGGAAGCCAATCCCGATGGATCTTCTAATCCTGGAGAGTACCAATGACGACGCAGTCGTGAAGTCCAGGGTCGCCGGTGTTGCCCGTGCTCCTGCTACCCAGGATACTCGTCTCGGCAAGACAACGTCTAGTCAAAGTCCCACTCCCGGCTCCCTCAGTCACACTAGCACCAACTCGTCTGTCGCAACTACTAGCACAGAGTCACCCAAAACTCCCATGGTCACGAACACCATCATCGATCAATCCAATGATAACGTCCTCTATCCGTTTCGAATTAAGCATTTGGGCAAGGACGTGTATACCCTCTACGCGCAGAATGCTCAATGCCGCAAAGATTGGTGCGATAAGATATTGGAGGCGAAGACGAAACACGCGGCGGCACTGTTCGCTCAGAATGCCGAGCCGTTCCGGTTACGGGTCATCGCTGATGCCGCATTCGCATATGAAGGCGGAGCCCTCGGCCAGAGGAGCATCATCATCAAAGGCACACCGCTTGACCGAGCCATACAGGAGCTGGAAAGCAGATATGCACATACTGGCCGACCCGGGCCGGTGTGCAGGGCGCGAGTCAATTGCGCCACCGCCTTCAACCAGCCGTACGGTAAACCCATGTATGCCATTGGTACTGATTTTGGGGTGTTCATTTCGGATGTGGATGATCCACGTGGATGGACAAGAGTAAGTTTGCATGTTATTCAAGAATAGACGTTGCCCTAAAAGCGGATATAGGCAATCCCGATACCACGAGTAACTCAAGTCGCGGTTCTTGAGGAGTTCAGCTTATTCTTGTTGATATCGGATAAGTCCCTGATCGCGTATCACCTCGACCTTGTTTGCCCAGTTGGTGGTGCGCCGCCGTTAAACGACTCCACGAGGCGAGCGCCTCAGAAGCTCTCAGGTAGTCGAGACGTTGGCTTCTTTGCTACTGGCAGGATGAAAGATAGAATGCTGGTCTTCTACAAGAAGCGTGATGGAATATCCTCCACGTTCAAGGTGAGATGCTCTTCTAGGACCTCTTTCCCGGGACTTGTGTTGACGAGTGGTGATCTTTAGGTGCTTGAGCCGATATTTCAGAAGAGCACAGAAAAGAAAACTCGGTTCCTTCGCTCCGGTCGGACTGAGTTCTTCCGGGAGTTTGACGAGTTCTATATTGCGGCAGAATGCTACGGCGTCAATCTTTTCCGCAGCTCGCTCGCGGCCTGCACATCCAAGGGCTTCGAGGTGCTCACTCTGGACAAGAAACAGCCTTATTCGGTGCCCGATCTGAAGGATGGTGTTGTCGCGTCGATAGCGACACGACTGGAGGGGCAGGACCCGCTCGGCATGTTCCGACTGTCAGACCAGGAGTTCTTACTGTGCTACACACAATGCGCAGTTTACGTGAACAAACACGGCGACATCTCACGATCAGTCATCATGAATTTCGTCGGCAAGGCCCGCAGCGCGGCGGTGTACGGTCCGTACGTGCTACTGTTCGACCCGGACTTTGTCGAGATTCGAAATGCCCAGAACGGCCGTCTGAGACAGGTCATCCCGGGCAGGGATGTCAAGTGTCTGGACGACGGCCTGAGCGGTGGGAGCGCCGGGAAACGCACCATCAAGGTTTGCATGCAGCATCCGGAACAGGAGCGTTGCCAGGTCGTCGTCGAGCTGCTTCTGAACGAGGGCCAGAAGGAGTAGGGGTGACGGCATGTAAATGGAAAATTACGCGCAGGATGTCGATACGGGTCATGCGTAGTCTTGGGTCGGATGTCCGAAGACTGTCGGCTTGTTCATGTCAATTGATTGTGGTCAAGAGGTTGTTTTGCATTTTTGCTTTGCTTTTCTGTTTCCAACACAGTTCGTGGTGCTGAGGACCTTGCCGGTCGACTCGGCATTTACAACTGAAGGGTACGACGCGACGAGTTTGGGTTCCGACGTCTCCAAGGAGAGTGGGAATTTGAGGGTACATGTGCTGGAGTGGGAGCAACGACCAGACCACATGGTCGAGCTCTCCTAATGTGTTACGTCTCACGAAGCGGCTGTGTAATCAGTGTAAGATTTGGAAGTTAAGGAATCGAGTCTGTGTGGTTTCGTCGCTGTGCACTTTGTTGCTTACAAGCTTGGTTTCTGGAACATGTTCAAGGAGGTGGTGAAGGGTGTGGGTCGCAAACTTCACTTTACGACACCAGTCGATCGATCTTATCGAACCAGCAGCGGAGACCATCACAGACTATACTCCTAATTTGAGCTTTTTGACGCACCATCTACAGGTACGGCGAAATGCGCGTAGTCGCATGTAATGTAGAGGCATCGAATCTCATTTGAACGCTTCGCTTTCTTCCGCCGTCGAGACTACTAGAAGTATCCATAACTTATGGGACATCCAGACCGCTTCAACTTCCAAATGGAGTCCGGACCTAGACAAGTTCGATCGGTTGGCATCTGGAAGCGAACGAATACTGCAAAGGGGAGTCACTGAGATAATAAAATCACTCAAAGTCAAAGTCGATGACTGGGATTCAACTCTCCCTCATACAGTCGATGCTGTACATCAGCAAGTTCGTCTGCAGAGAGAAGCTCTCCATCATACGATGTTACAGCTGCAGCATTCTCTTGCTGCGGGAGCGCCGACTCGAGCGTACGAAAATTCGGTGTGAATCGAATAGGGCGACATGGCACAAATTCAAGGCTTCCAAGGTTGCTATTTGAGGCTAATCCCTGACCGGTCTATTGAAGGCCCATCGGCGACGCCGCAATCGATCAATCCACCGGCAACCAAGACACACATCGTACGACTACCATATCCACTGCTGCCGTATCTGGCTTTCACGATTGACATCGTGACAGGATAGCGCATATACATATTGGAGCCGTCGGTAAGCGCCGGTCGGTTCGCGAAAGTAAGCCCTGTGGAGAAGGGCATCTCCGGCGGGGCGGACGGCACCTTCGAAGGCCCAAGTTGAACCCAAGAGGCGGGTAGAGTTACAGACACTTCTTTTGATGACCGGGATTGGTTTTGGGGAACACTGGAGATTCCTGAGATCTCTCGACCCTGAAGACGAACTCGGAACGATATACATGAAACTCAGGACCGGATTTTCTTCTCATCAGACGGACAAACAAAAGCCAACACCGAATTGCGGCTCGAAACGGTCTGGCGTCAAAACAAAACTCTACCGTTGCGCCCCGCCGGAGGCAGCGTTTGGCCCTCGCTTGTCCTTCTCGAATTTGATCCTTCACCCCGCAAATGAGATGAGAGATGTGCTCGGGCCGCTCGCATGACGGACTTCCGATTCCGGCATCAAGGCCTCATGTTTATCGCGTCGATCCGCTGGCTAACGATGCAGCCAAACGGCGGAGCCCGCTTGCCGAGGATTCTAGAATGACAAGAAGCTCTTTGGTTCCTCGCCGTAAGCATTACCTGCATACACCACCCTGATCGTGGATCGATGATATACGCCCCTTTTTGGGCTCACCACAACGCCCGGCTGACGCCCTCTCTCGAGAGGGGTTGCATACCGCGTGCATAGCGGACCCAGCACATGCAAGGATGCTCTTCAAAGCTGCGCTGAGAGGAATCCTCTACCAACCCCGCCGCCACCGTGTCACCACGCGTGTTCCAGCCCGTCCAGCGGGGTAAGTTGCGAGTCCTCTTGACAAGCCAAAACAAGTCAGCAACATGAGTTGAGGGTGTTGGTTTGCTTTGGAGCTGCATCGACTGCTTATCAAGAGTTCTCACACACTCTTGCTGTACGAAAGCACGGCCAGACTTCTCTTCGCGATGGCAGCGTGCGGTTAAAACCAACGCAAGGACCCTATCCATCCATATCTGCGCGGTGCAACGCTACAGACTTGCGGGTTCAATGGCCCGACTGGGAAGGTACCAACGCCCTGCTCGAAATGTCTCGGTCACATCCTTTTCTGCCTTGAGCGCAGCACAGTGTCGTACGGGAGGACGGAAGATTGTGGCTAGCGGCCATGTAATATGTCCGCTCCTGTGCCCGCATTCTGGGTCGTTTCTCCCTTCCTGATTTTGCCAATTGCAAGGCCGCTCGTGAGGATCATCCTTTATGAGACCCCAGGACCCCGTCGAGTGAACGCTGGTTGCTTCGCTCTCCTCCGCTAGTTGTGCTCCACAGCCGGATTACAATCTGTGAGCTGTGAATTTTCTTCGAGCGAAAATCCACACAATCAAGGTATGTTATCTCTGTATATTCTGTATCTGCAGCGACGGCGAGGAATAGCGAAGCAAGCTTCACGTTCAGCTGTTGGCCGCGTAGTCATTTTCATTTCCGAGAATGATGTTCTACTAGTATCACTGACTTACCCTCTCAGCAGCCATGGGGAGAACCGGCTCGCCGTCGTCGAGCGACGTGCCTCAGGATCACGAATATGGCAAAACCGAGTATTCCGCGGCGGCCGGAGATCATGTCATCTCTCCCGTATCAGATGGAACCGAGCTGCATCGAGGGCTCAAGTCCCGGCATATCACCATGATTGCCATCGGCGGAGCTATCGGTACTGGCCTGATTATTGGATCCGGTGCGGCGCTGGCAAGAGCAGGGTTTGTATTCCATATCCAACCGTCAATGGTTCTGTAGCGGAGTTGGACTGAGGGCTAACTTCAAGATGTTCATAGCCCGGGGTCGATTCTGATCTCGTATACCCTTGTCGGTTTCATCGTTTATCTTGTCATGTGCGGTCTCGGTGAGATGGCGACGTGGATTCCGGATGGCAAGAATTTTGCTGGATATGCCTCTCGTTTTGTCGACCCCGCGCTTGGTTTTGCTGTTGGCTATGTGAGTAACTGTCCGCTACAAATCGTCTTCACGACATTGAGGACCCCCCTATGAAATGTCCCAAACTAACGTTTCCTGCTTTGTTCGTTGCAGACATATTGGTTCAAGTATCTCATCGTTACGCCCAATCAGCTTACTGCCGCGGCTCTGGTTATCCAATTCTGGTGTCCGCCAGAACGCGTGAATCCTGGTGTCTTCATCGCCGTGTTCATCGTGGTGATCGTATCCATAAATTACTTTGGAATCCGGTTCTTCGGCGAATTTGAATTCTGGCTCTCTAGCTTGAAAGTCTTAGTCATCGTCGGCTTGATTCTTTTGTCACTAATTCTTGCCCTTGGCGGTGGTCCCGACGGCGACAGGAAAGGATTCCGCTACTGGAAAGATCCGGGAGCATTTAAACCATATCTCAAAGGTGAGTCAACTATGAGATTATCGCGGAATTCCTGCTCACTTGCAGTCAGAGGGAG
>QQTW01003863.1_pt1 | contig 11147 bp, 10 predicted proteins | sample 1904831 | NCBI WGS metagenome assembly QQTW01 (sample SAMN09435610, study PRJNA476489) | Subsurface metagenome, whole genome shotgun sequencing project.
AGGCATACGTCGTCAGAATGTAGGCCAACGCCCCGCCGTACACCTCCTGGCCAACGGTTCCGACCTGTTTCCAGCCCGTCGAAATATCCTCCAGCGGCATCGGCAAGTCCGGTATTATTCGGCCTTCGCGGGGCTGCTGACTGAGCATGTCCGGTGGCAGTTCGGTCGGGAAATAATAGCGGCCCCGGTGCAGCAGATACTTCAGGTACTCCGGTAGTAACAGGCGGGTATGCGTCGGCAACTCGCCACCGAATTCGAGGAGGTAATTATACATCGTGGCAAAAATCTCGGCCTCCTCGTAAGCGGCCACATACTCGGCGTCTCTGAGCGGAGCAACCCCCATGAACGTACTGCGGTGCTGACCAAACCCGAACTTGCATTCCCAGATCCACATCCGGGCCACCACGTTGGCAATGCCCAGCTTGCTGAGGTCAAAATACAGCCGGTTGCCGGTTAGCTTCCACAGCTTTGCCAGCGTCAGCGCACTCATCAGGGTGATGTTCGACTGATACAGCAGGTCGAACCCTTTCCCCCGCAGCCGCTCGGCCGATTGTTTGGCTTCGGTGAGGTAGCGTTCTTCCTTAGTCAGTTCATACGCCTGGAGCATCACGTGCGTGTACAGCCCCGCTACGTCTAATTCACCGCCCTTGCCTTCTTCGGTTTCGGCTTTGAGGATGTTCAGGTTTCGGCTGTCGTAGAAAACCGGCCAGTTGTAGTCAAAGTGTTGAGCGGCCCTGATCGCAAAGTCAACGGAGCGGAGCAGCAGGTCGCGGCCCTCGGGGTGGCCTTTGTCGGCCATCCGCCCCAGATTCATCAGCGTGTGCAGCAAATACCACGAGTCGATCTTGTTGTGGTCTTCCTCTTCGCTGCGCTCGCCTTCCGGGAACGGTTCGCTGGGTAGCCAGCGCATCAGGGTCGCTTTAGTTTCGTCAAAGAAGGTCGGCAGGCTTTGCTCTAAGCGCTCGACCAACGGTATGGGCTGACCCAGCCACTTCTGGTATTCCCACAGCGGCACCAGAATAGCGAGTTGGACCATGCTTTCGGGCGGCTTATCGGTCGCGCTGACGTAAGCGTTGACGTAGAACTGCCCCATCAGCATCCGGCCACAATCGGGCGAGTTGGTCAGGGCTTCGATGGTCCGTTCGGCGGCTTTCGGCCAGTCGTAATACGTCGTATCGGGTTTCGGCAGGTGCGGATAGATCGTTGCGATGGCCTGCAAAAACTGGTCGGCGGCTTCAAACTCGGTTTGGGGAACGGTCTCGCTCAGGCACAAAAACGCATCCGACAAGATTACTTCCTGGCCCGCCTTCAGGGGTTGTTCGGAGGGCGGCAGCGTGGTTCCGGGGCAACGCGCGGCTACGGATAGAGTGGACCAAACGAGCATAAACCAATACTAAACAATCCCAACGCTATGAACACAGAAACGCAAACGGCACACACCGCCGTCGAATCGCTGGAGGGCAAACGAATACTAATTACCGGTGGCACCACCGGCATTGGCCGGGCCATTGCCCGCCTGCTTTGCTCAGAAGGAGCCCGCATATTTACGTATGGGCGAAAACAGGAACCGCTGGACGAAGTGCTGACGATGATTCGCGAGACAGGGGGGCAGATCGATGGTATGACCGCCGACAGCGCCCGGGCCGAAGACGTTCAGCGGATTTTCCAACGCGCCGAGGAGTTCCTGGGCGGCCTGGATATTCTGATTAACAGCGCAGCGATCAAAGCCGAATCCATTGGCGAAATGCCCGATGAAGAATGGCGCTACGTCATCGAAACCAACCTGATGGGCTACATGGCGACGACCAAAGAAGCTCTCAACCGGATGCAATCGCAGGGGCGGGGACACATTGTGCTAATCGGCTCGATGAGTGCCGACGTGCGAGAAGAAGGCAGTTCGGTGTACGTGGCGACAAAAGCCGCCATTCAGGGTTTTGCCGAAAGCCTGCGCAAGGAAGTCAATCCCAAGGGTATCAAAGTGAGTTTGATTGAGCCTGGTTCGGTGGGGTCGGATATGCAGCCCACGACGCCGGAAGAAGAGCGGGAAAATCAGCAGAAAGGAGAAATGCTGCGAGCGGAAGACATTGCCGTCTGCGTACACTACGTACTGACGCAACCCCTACGCTGCGACGTCGTTTCGGTACAGATACGGCCGCATATGCAGGCGATTTAAGTTTTTGACAGAGAACGCAGATTTTTATGATAGGTATGATGAATCATGATCTACCATAATCATCATAAAAATCTGCGTTCCAGCTTAAACGGTCAGTGCTACGAAGACGGCGCGGGTGTTTTGTTTATCCTGCGCCGTTTCAAAGGCCTGGTTGATCTCGTCTAACGGAAAGCGGTGGGTGATTAGCTTCTTCGCATTCAGTTTTCCGTTGGCCACCAGATCCAGACACATCTGCATTTCGGGATAGATGTCCCAGAACGCGTAGCTCGCGCTGGGAATGAGCTGGATCTCCGCCATTTGAATGTGCTGCCATTCCAGCTCAATGGCCGTCTTGCCCGGATCGAAGCCACCCACGATTACGACTTTTCCGCGAATCCTCGCGAAAGACGTGGCCTGCGGCAGCGTGACGGGCATGTATGTGCCACCGGCGCACTCGAAGACAATGTCTGCCCCCCGGTTGTTGGTAAATTCCATGACCTTCTGATAGGCGTCTTCCGTCCTGCTATTCACGACAACGGCGGCACCCAGCTCCTTCGCCAATTCCAGCGACGAATCAACGACATCGGTCACGATCACATCAGCACCGGCTATCTTGGCCAACTGCAACTGACCCAACCCGATGGGTCCGGCACCGATCACGGCGACCTTGTCGTTGATTTTCAACCCGCTCAGGTGCATGGCATGGAGGCAAACCGAGAAGGTATCCAGCAGGGTTGCTTCGTCAAAGCTCACGTGATCGGGCAGTTTATAGAACTTCTTGGCCGGTCCGATCACGTATCCGGCAAAATCCCGGGATACGGTTTCTTTCCGTACCGGATAAAGGTTTGGGCAGACGTTGTACTGCTGTACCCGGCACCACTCGCAGGTTTCGTCGCCCAGCACGGTTTCGAGGACCACGCGGTCGCCCGGTTTGACGTTGGTCACCTCATCGCCCACTTCCACGACCTCACAGGCTACCTCGTGCCCCATGATCTTGCCGATCAGGTCCGGCTCCTCTTTTTTCCAATGACGCAGGTCGGTTCCGCAGATACCCACGACTTTAACCTTGGCCAGTACCCAGTCCGGCTTAGGTATTCGTGGCGTTTCTACCTCGGTTAGCTCAAAAGTGCCTTCCACCGTCTTCAGCGCGGCCTTCATTGTACTTTCCATCGTGTTTAGTATGTTTAGTGTCTGCTATTTTCGGGAGAGACCGCCCGTATGGGAAAGTGGCTGAACGAGTATGCCGATGATGCCGGGAATGGCAATGACAATGCCAATCTGCTCAGCATCCCAGTTGCGAACCGTCAGTAAAAATACGGATAGATAAACGCCGACCCCGTCTTTAACATCGGCCATGAACAGGTTAACCCAGTCCAACCCTCGTAAACTTCTTGATGATGCCGACATAACCAATCAGGGTTAAATTTGCTTAAGATGAGCACATTTCGGGATTTGGATGATTGGTGGTATAACGGGTAAACAGAACTGTACCTGGTAACTATGCGCCTGCCCTGGTTAGGGCAGCAGAGTTTTGTTAATAGTGTGCTTATTTTACGGCCGGGGTCCATTCCTCGTTGCCACAATTGGTACAGGCTTCCCGGTTGTTGGGTGATGGGCTGGGGTTTCCGCAGTTCGTACAAACCAACCGGTCGGGAACTACCTGCTGCCTACTCCGAAATTTTGTGTCCCACTCGGGTAGTACCGATAGCCCTGGAGAGGGATTGGGGTTTTCAACCAGCGAGAAGGCACCATTCGATTCCAGATAAAGCCGCTTTACCGAACCTAAGTGATACAAGCCTTCCGACCGAAGCTCGGCCAGCAGCCTCTCTCTGGTGATCCGGCAATGCAGCATCGTATCTGGTTTCATGACCGAATTTTCGACCAGCACGTCCAGTTCGTCTTCAAACAGGGCTTCTGCCTTTTCATTTTGGGCGGCTATGCTGGAAATAATCCGTTCGCCTACTACAATCACGATGGCAGAAATGACCGCTGGCAACAGGCCCCGGTCGGGTGCCATAATGGGAATACCAATCGAAGCGGCAAGGGCAACTAACGCAACCATTTCCGTCCGGCTTAATTGACCAGCCATGCGCTTGCCCATTAAGCGCATGGACACCATCAGGATGAGATAGACAACGGCCGTTCTGATAATGACTTCGACGTAAAACATACCTGGCACGTCGCCAATGAAAATGCGCGGCCAGTCGGTCAGTTGAAATTGATCGGGTTTCATTGTCTTGTTGGTTAACAAACGGCCTGGGTCCACTCAACTTCCTGACAAACGGGGCATGGGGGCTGCTCATCCTTAATTGAGATGGTATTGCCACAATTCATACAGGCAACGATAGCTGGCTCCGCCACAGGCTGGAGACTATGCACTTCTTTATCTGTATCGGGGAGGGCCGATAAGCCAGGCTTTTCTTCTTCGTCCGTATAGATGCTAAACACCCCGCAAGCCTCCATATACAGCCGCGATACCTTCTTTACATTATAAATTTTTTCGCTACGTAGTTTGGCAAAAATCTGTTGTTTGGAGATCCGGGTTGCCTCCATAGCCTCCAGTTGCAGAACGCCATCCTCAATCAGGAGACTTTCTTTACCCTGCGTAATCTCCTCGACCAATTTGCTCTTGAAGTCCAGCCAGGTCAACCCCCGCTGAAAGGTCAGGGCACAAATCAGTACCACCAGGCCTAACAATACACCCCGGTCGGGCAACTGCATGATGGGCGCAACAATAGCCCCCAGGGTAAGCATCACCGCCATTTCTGTCAGCGTCAGTTGCCCGTTCATGCGTTTACCCAGCAACCGGACGGTTATCAGAAAGAAAAACAGGATCAATAGCGAGCGAACGAATACTTCAAGCAAAAATTCGGGCGGGTTGTTGCCAATAAGAATGCGTTGCCAGTCCTCAAAATGGATTTGATCTTTTTTCATATCGTTGCGTATGGTTTGCCAGTTTTTACTCCAAAATGGAAGATGGTCAATGCCTATTGTTGACCATCTTCCTTGGATTCGTTTACTGATTCGTATAAACTTCCTGTAATTGCGCTTTCATCAGCCGCTGCATTTTGTGCCAGGTGTTATCCCACGATTGTTCCTGCAAATGCCCGTCGATTTCCTTCCAGTCGATCTCGTAGCGGCCCTCAATGGCTTTTTCGATTGCTCTTTCAAACGCCTGTGGTGTATCACCAATCAGCACCGCCCCCCAGCCGCCGTACCCGTGCACGACGTCGCGGATTGGCGTCGATACAACCGGTAAGCCAGCCGACAGGTATTCGGGCGTTTTGGTTGGGCTGATGTAGCGAGTGGCTTCATTGATGGCAAAAGGCATCATAGCGGCCTGCCAGTTTCCGAAATAGGCAGGCAGGTCCCGGTAGTCTTTCATGCCTAAGTAATGTAGGTTGGGCGCCTGCGGCAGGGTTGCCGGGTCAATCTTCACCACGGGTCCCAGCATAATAAACTGCCAGTCGGGTCGGCGTTTGGCCACTTCACCCAACAGATGTAAGTCGAGCCGCTCATCAATCACACCACAAAAACCAATTCGAGGTCCGGCAATGGACCGCTGATCGTCGGGGTCGGGCGTATCTCCGCGGCCCGGCTCAAAATGACCGAAGTCAATACAGCTCGGAAAGGCAAATACCTGCGGATGGTGGTTCTGTTTGGCTTCATATAAACTGTAGCCCCCCGTATAAACCAAATCCGCTTTCTGCATCAGTTTTGCTTCCTGAGTCAGTAACAAAGGCGATGCACCGGCAAAAGAAGACAACTGATCCATGCAGTCATAAACCGTCATGCGTGCCTGGAGGTGATCGGTAAAGGCCAGTGCCATTGGCGTATAGTACCAGGCAATGAAGTCGGTAAGCTGCTCACGCTCCAATAGCTGATTGACCAATTGACGTTGCAGTCGAACTGCCGTTTGCTCGTCGATACCGTGCGGTAAGTGAGGCACTACCACCCGAAGCTGATCGTCAACCGGCCGCACCTCAAGCCGGAGTGTTTCGCCCCAAATAGGTTCCTCTACGTACCAGACGCGCCACTGCTTACTGGCCCGGCTTAACAGGTGCTGGGGACGCTGGTACACGAAGTCCCAGCGTAAATGGGAAAAGCAGATCAGGTCCTGAACCTCGTCAGTACCATTGATTTCGTAGGTTGCGATGGCTCTTTTAACAAGGGCTTTTTCTGGCTGAGGTTGTAAGGCGCTACTTTTTTCGGACTTGTTTACAATATAGTTCATTCGCTTTCCATTAGGCCAGCGTCGCGTCACATACCCCGTGGCTGCGTTGGTCTGGCATATATTTAGACATTGAACTGGCAAGCGGCTGCTCCTTTCCCTTTGTTCAGTCAATGGGTGAGCAAACGGCCCACCTACTCGATGGCCGGGTAATCCATACTACGGAATCTGCTACTTATGAGCGGGAACCATCGACCTGTGGCCAGGGAGCGTGGCCGTTGCCTCATTAGCGTTACGAAGGTGTAGAAGTCGGGAAATGGGCTCGTGTTGAGAGGGCCTAACCAATGAGCAGGCTGTAGACCGTACCGTGTTACAGCCGGACAACAACGATGAGCAACCGAACCAGAAATCGATTGGAGTTAACTGCTCCGCAACAAACAAAACTTGCCTTGTGGGGTGGTCTTGAATGTACCGTTAACCGGGTTGGTGACCTGTATCAGGATCAGGTCAAACGAAGCGGTCACCACGACCGCCCGGAGGATTTAGACTTAATTGCCGACTTAGGCATTAGCGCGCTCCGCTACCCGATGCTTTGGGAGCGGGCCGCTCCGAATCATCCGGATGAGGTAGACTGGAGCTGGACAGACGACCGGTTGAATCGGCTGCGTCAGTTGGGCCTTCGCCCCATTGCCGGGCTCGTGCACCACGGTTGCGGTTCGCAGTATGCCACCTACGACCAGCCTGCTTTCGAGCATGAACTGGCCCGCTACGCCGGACGGGTAGCCGAGCGGTATCCGTGGGTAGACGCGTATACGCCCATTAACGAGCCACTAACTACGGCCCGATTTGGCGGTCTCTACGGCCACTGGTATCCGCATGGCAAGTCCCGCCAGACGTTTGTTGACATCCTGCTCCGGGAGTGTCGGGCTACCGTCCGGGCAATGGTTGAAATCAGAAAAATACGGCCCGATGCGCAGCTGGTTCAGACCGACGATCTGGGAAAAACACACAGCACGCCAACCCTGAGCTATCAGGCCGAACTGGAGAATGAGCGACGGTGGCTGAGCTGGGATTTGCTGTGTGGGCGGATAATTCCTCATCATCCGCTATGGGACTACCTGCGCCAGTCAGGGGCCAGCGAACGAGATTTATGGTTTCACGTTGAGCATCCCTGCCCACCCTCCATCATGGGCATCAATCACTACATCACCAGCGAGCGGTATCTGGACGAAAATTTCCGGGCCTATCCGGCCCGTACCCGAGGGGGTAATGGCCGCCATCGGTATGCCGACACAGAAATGGTGCGGGCGCTTCCCGAAAAACGTACGGGACTGGGTGGATTGCTGCTTGAAGCTTGGGAGCGTTATGGCCTGCCCATCGTTATCACAGAGGCTCATCTGGGCGATACCGAAGATGAGCAAAGGCGGTGGCTGGGTGAGATCTGGCAACAGGCCCAATGGGCGAAGGAATCAGGAGCCGATGTGCAGGCCGTAACAATTTGGGCTTTACTGGGCCTCTACGACTGGCATTGTCTGCTTACCCGACAGGAGGACCTTCACGAACCGGGGGTATTCAACCTGAGCAGTGGTCAACCCGAGCCAACGTCGTTGACCACGATGGTTAAGCGCTTAGCGGCCGGCGAGTCGATCGAATCGTTAGTGCCGCCGGGGCCAGGATGGTGGCAAATTGAACGCCCTACCCCCCACGTTACGTCATCACTGGCCAATTGTATCTGGAACTCGTAGCACTGAAGACATGGGCAAAAGACCAGTTGTCTTCCGTGAATAGGGTACTCGGACGGGTGCTCATCTGTGTAAACAAAAGATCGGTCATAATGACCGCTAACTCGCTTAAGCTGAGTCTATTCTGGGTGGGCAGGCTTACTAACCGTTCACTCAGAACAGAATCAGCTCATAAAAAACTGTTTATGATACATCGGACAATAAGCATTTGGGGCGTTTCAATCACTTTGCTCACTGGTTGTAACACCGGTATTAGGGACCTGGATTTTGAAAGCAAACAGTTTGCGGTAACCTATAACGTTGATTCCACTAAAGGCATTGATAGTACACGTTTGTCCAGCCTGATGGACTCAAAAGCTATTTATGCCTTTAGCAAAGACGGAAAAGGCACAAATCATATTCAAATGGGCATGTTATCGAAAGACACTCCTTTTACCTGGAAAGTGGAGGGCGATAGTCTTCGCATTGACAATAAACCCTATGCCGTGCAGAAGCAGGACCAGGGGTTCATGCTAAAATCTGATTCAGCTAAAATCATGTTAAGCCAACAGCCTTGAGGGGTTTACTAATGCCTCTCCCATAAAACGCCAAACATGAGTCATCCTGGCCAGGATGACTCATGTTTGGCGTTTTATAAAAAGGTACTCTTCGCTGACTCACTTGTTTGAGTGTATTGAACTGTATTACAACCGTCAACGGCGACACTCGTCGCTGGGCTATGTCAGTCCAGAGCAATTTGAGCAGCAGTACTACCAAAATAATCCTAAAATTGGCTCTTAGCTACTGTCCAGCTAAACGGGACCACCTCAGTTGGCCTAAATCGATTGCCAACTACAAGTTTCCCATCTTCATCTGCCGAACGGCGTAATCAGCCGCGCGGGCCGTCAGGGCCATATAGGTGAGCGATGGATTCTGACACGCGGAAGATGTCATACTGGCTCCATCCGTTACAAACACATTTTTAACCGCGTGTAGCTGGTTCCATTTGTTGAGCATCGACGTTTTGGGGTCATTACCCATCCGGGCTGTACCCATTTCGTGAATGGCTAACCCCGGTGCCTGACGGTTATCAAAGGCGGCTGTAACCCGAATCCCGGCAGCTTCCATCATCGCTTTAGCCTGCTCAATGGCGTCCAGCGTCATTTTGTTCTCATTCTCTCCCCAACTACAATCGATATCGAGCGTCGGCATGCCCCACTGATCTTTTTTATCGGGATTCAACCTGACGTGGTTCTCGTACCGGGGTAACATTTCGCCCATGGCCGTCATGCTAAACGACCACTCACCCGGTCGGGTCAGTTCTTCTTTAAAATCGGCGCCAAAACCGTCCTGCCCATTTCCCCGGCCCCAGCCGGCTCGGCCACCTCCGCAGGCGTAGGCATAACCGCGTACAAAATTAATCTGTCGGTCGTTGAGCACGTTACGGAATCGAGGAACGTAGGTGCCGGTTGGCCGACGACCATAGTAGTAGCTGCCGTCCATATCGTTACCTTCATATACACCAGCTACCCGACCCCGGTAGTTGTGGTCCATCAGGTAATGCCCTAAAACACCACTGTCGTTTCCTAGACCGTTGGGGAAGCGGGTTGACGTCGAATTCATGAGAATCAGCGTAGAATTGAGCGTTGCCGCATTGACGAAAATGATTCGCGCGTAATACTCGGCCATCTCCTTTGTATTCGTGTCGATCACCCGAACGCCAATGGCCTTGTTGGCCGCGGGTCCGGCCTTTTTTTCGTCGTAGATGATGGAGTGAACGACAGAAAACGGGAGAACGGTCAGCTTACCGGTTTTGGCCGCTGCGGGCAGGGTAGCCGAATTACTGCTGAAGTAAGCGCCGTATAAACAGCCCCGTGCGCACCAGTCACGGGATTGACAATCGGCCCGGCCCAACGCCAGGTGGTGCGGCTGCGCTTTGCTCAGATTGGCGGTGCGACTGATGATGAGATGGCGGTCGGCATACTGTTTTTTCCAGGCATCGCGAACGCTTTTCTCGATGCAATTCATCTCGAAAGGGGGCAGGAATTCACCATCCGGCAGGGTCGACAAACCATCTTTGTTGCCGCTGATTCCGGCAAACTTCTCCACGTAACTGTACCAGGGCGCTATATCCGCATACCGAATGGGCCAGTCCACGCCGTGCCCATCCTTAATGTTGTCTTCAAAATTGAACGGTGCCCAGCGTTGCGTCCAGCGTGCCCAGATCAACGACTTGCCGCCTACCTGATAGCCCCGAATCCAGTCGAATGGTTTGGTCTGTTGATACGGATGGTCCTGATCCCGAACGAAAAAATGGCCGGAGTACTCATTGAAGGCATACGAAACTTTGGCCTGGGTCGGACTTTGGGCCAGCACGTCGAGAGGATAGCGGCCCCGGTGCATCATTTCCCACGGACTGGACATTGTGGTTGGGTAATCCTTAACGTGCTCAACCGGTCGCCCCCGTTCCAGCACGAGCGTTCGCAGGCCCTTCTGCGTTAATTCTTTAGCGGCCCACCCGCCACTAATGCCGGAGCCAATGACAATGGCTTCGTAGGTGTTTTGCTGGGTGCCTTTTCCGGTGAGATTCATATGCTTTCAGATGTAAGGTATAGTCGATGGTTTAGTTAGCCAGTTCTTTCGGCAGATCCTTCTCCACAATTTTTCCGCTTTGTTTGTCCTTCAAAATTAACTTGTGGCGCCCTTCGTGCGTCATCTCTTCTTTAATCAGGTAAAAATCGGCGTCGTAATCCGTCAGCGTTTTTTCCTGCGTCAACCCCTCCTGACCACGCCAGACCGGAAGATTCACGGGCTCCCACTGTTTGGGCCCGTCAACTTGTCCACTCGCCAGCGCGTTCAACTGGGGCGATGTTTCCCTTGAACGAGTAAAGCGGAGAACGTTAACTAGACGGCGAGGAGTTGTGCTTTCATAGCGAACAACGGTCAAATCGCTTCCGTCACTTTGCCGCCCACCACAAATGTTTCACCAATGCCCATTTGCTGAGCCAGGTAATACGCCATGAAATTGAACGGAATGATGTTGGTCAGGATGGAATAAGGCTCGTCCATGTCTGGTTCCTCCACTGTCAATACGTGCGCACCC
>QQTW01003864.1_pt1 | contig 11145 bp, 13 predicted proteins | sample 1904831 | NCBI WGS metagenome assembly QQTW01 (sample SAMN09435610, study PRJNA476489) | Subsurface metagenome, whole genome shotgun sequencing project.
AGTAGAAGGGGTCGTCGTTTTGAGTACTGGTGGGGGTTTCTAACGCTGGAGAAGGAGGGATGGGATTGTTGATGGAATGTGGGTGAGATGGAGTGGTTGGTGTTTTTGGATCGAGATTCGAAGATGTTGATTTGTTGGGAGAGGAAGGGTAGGAGGAAGTATGACGGTGGGTGGGTTTTTGCTGTAGTTGCTGTCGTCTTCGTTCGGCCGTTTCTTTCTGTAAGCTCACTAGATACTTCATGGCGTTTTTCGAGAGTCCCTTTTCCCCAACTTCAGGTCGGTAGCGCTTCACCACGTGAATGAGTTGCGTCGAAGACAGACGGGGGAGTTGTTGGATGGTTCCGACTAAGGCTTCGAAATCTTCCCCGAGAGACGAGAAACATTGCAGCCATTGTAGTAATTGAATGACCGGTGCAAGGTGTCGTCGAGCGGCGTCCACAAAGTTCTCCCCGCTTGGCGTCACGTTCAACGACGAGCCGTGCTTCTCGTAGTGTTCAGGTTGGCGATTGTTCGTCCGCGCCCAGTCCTCCAGCGTCGACACGTTCATGCGAATCTGCATTGCCTTCGTTCGTGCCAGGTATTTTCGATTCGAAATTACCCGGTTGAATAACTCCGCCCCCAACCAATACAGGAGCTGGGCGAAGACCTGCGCGACGATGAACGAGTGGATATCGTACAGATCCAGCACGAACAAGGTCGATGACAGTAGAGAGGTGATATTGCGAGGGGATGCTTGCATTCGCCGTTTGGGCGATGGCGGTCGATACCGCTTTTCGGCCGGCTCGGGCGGCTTGACTTTTGTTTTCGACCGGAAGAGGCGCCATTCGTTCTGAAAGTGCACGTCTTCGAAGCCAGGGATGGTCTCGTGGTCCAGCATCGCCGAATCCAGGTGTTTGTCCATGCGCCGTTCAGCGTCGCGGATGATTAGGATGAATATTTCGTTAATCAGCTCGGCGAGTTGTAGCTGGAATTCCGTCGTGGCGCCTACTAGCCCCGTGTCTTTTTTCAGGTAGTGAAGCAACAAAGTGGCATTGGAGATCCAGAAAGCCAAGATCGTCATGTCCCATTGATGCCTCTCCACGACGTCGTTGATCTTTGTCATTGCGGATACCAGCAGATTCGCGAGCAGGTCGTGACTAGCGTGATAATGCGCGTATCGAGCACTAAGAAACAAGATGTTTGCGGGGACGGGCTTCTGCGATGGCGATCGCTGTGGCGTCATGTTGGTGATGATGATATCCAAGATTCGACCCAGCTCACTCTCTTGAAACACAAACATCTGGTCGTTCAGACATCGATCCCACACAAACTCTTGTTCATCTCCTTCCAGCTCCTCGGCGGACTAGATCAGTCAGTTACGTGTAAGCATCAGCTTACAGCTGTTATCGAATAACTCACCTCAGGCTGCTCATCCAACCCCAAACTGGACAGATCCACTTCGAGATTCATCGCACTCTCCATCATCATCCGCCGCTTCAGTTCGTTCTCCGCCATCTCCTCCTCGAACCGATCCTGCGAGAAGCCCGAGTTATAGAAATCCTCGCTGACGCCCACATTGCCAATCTTGTATCCATTCTCCTGCAGGTAATCGGATAGCTCGCTGTTGGGCGCCACAAAATCAAATGCCGTCCGACCAGACGACGACTTGGCATCGGGCGATGCGCCATGATCCAGCAGGACCTTGGCAATAGCTTTGTGGCGATTCGTCATGGCCCACATCAGCGGGCTCCAATGATTGCGGTCTTGCACGTCGACGTCAGCTCCGGCGTTGAGAAGTGCTTGTACAACCTCCTGATGGCCCTTGTTCGGATTAGAATGGGTAGACACTATCCTAATCTGGCCTAAACTCACAAAGCAGCTCGCGTAAATCAATGGTGCAGTTCCATCCTCGTCTGGTGCATTAACATCAACATATTCCTTGGCCTTTCCTTCTACGAGTCTTTGAATCCGATCTACGTCTCCATTGCTGGCCGCTGTGTTCAACATCTTTTGCAGCGTTTCCCGCTTCTCCTCTGTGGATCGCTTATCATCCGTCGCGATTGCTTCTTCATCTCCTGATGATGACCGGTCCCCTCGATGCGCTGCTTGCGCAGCCAGCATTCCCAACAGCCGATTCTCGCTGTCCTCCAGCGTCTTGGTCGTGAGGTCGTCATCGTAAGATGGGCCATCAAGCGGTAAACTTAAGTCCAGTGACTTGGTTGGAATTGCTGGACTGCTTAAGAATTGTGATTGGCCTTAACTGACGTCCGTCAGTCTAGTCTGATCAAGTGCAGTGACTAATGACCGTAGGAACGAAGCGTGCACCTTGCCAGGCATCATAGATTTCTTCCGTGACTCCAAATGCTGGTAAATCTCGCCGATCATCCAGCGACTTGGGCAGATCGGCGGGGAGCTGTCGGGGTGTCGACACCTCCTCGACACCATGGTCTTCCTCATGTGTCTCTGCTAGCTCCATTGTCATGACGTTGAAAGGTGGGGCATCACCATCTGAAGACAGCTCGTCTTTGCTCGGAATTCGTCATTTCATGACTGCAATCAAGCAATGTTATCCTCAGATGGTCATTGGGCCACAATCACTTCGAGCAGCAAATGTCGTGAAAGTGAGCAACACCATGGAGGTTACAGTGTGGTTGGTGGAGCCACTCTGGGGACTGCAAGCACAAAAAACGTGACGCCCCGCACCTCCACTCGGACTTCACCATGAAGCACTTCCACATCCGAACCACAACCACCAAGCAGTTCATCAGCAGACAAAGACATCAACTGGATGACAGCCAACTGCAGGATATGTGTCATTGTTTTCTTGCTGGAGCCTCCTGGAACGCCTGCCACTCATTGGCAGGCGATGCGGTCCTGGAAGCTGCGGGCTCATGCTGCGCCCGGGAGCACGACGTGGATTGAACAGACCGCTTCATCACGCTTATGACGCTGGTCTCACTGTCATCGCCCTTACGATGAAGGTCATTGTCGTCCTTACAGCGAGAATATTGTCATCTCCATCCTTACAAGGAAGGTATCATATCATCACCACTGCCCTTCTGGCGGAGAGTATTATCTTCATCATCCTTACGACAAAGGTATCTTCGTCACACTTATGACAAATAATCTAACCTTTATCACACTGATGAAGTTGATATAGCCTCCTTCGTGGGATTCATGATGAAGACTACATCTGTACGCATTTTTCGTTACACTTGGGACAGTAACACATTTTCTTGTTCCCATGAACATCTCGGTTCGAGATCCAGAGTCCTCAATCACGCTCTTGAAGCCTGGGATTCTACGGTGATAAGTGGGGCTTCAGGCCTTTTGTCCTCCACAACACAAGGCCAGTTACTGCTGGGCTTGGTTTCTCTATCTCCCACCAATGTGCTCAAGCACAGCAAGACCCGCTCCAAAAGGCAACAGCATCAGCTTCAGCATAGAAGCCCCAAGGATCCAAAGACCACCGGCATCCGTTTCCTTCTGTTTCCCTTTCTTGAACTTTTCCTGTTCAAGCCATCTCCGTGAACCTTTCCATATGTTTCGAGCACGGATACCAACTAGGCTGTTCCAGTCCGTTTGGAATGATCTCATGTTCATCGTACGATGATATGTAATTTCCACCGTCACCCATGCGTAACCAAATGGTGTGAGCCCTTTCCTACTGGATAATCTATGCTCCATCCAGAAGCAACGCCTTCATGGAACCCTCTCGTTACGCCCAAGCGATGTTCTTCAGCCTTCGAAACGGATCTTTCTAGAAAACTTCCCGGGTGAACGGATCCGGCCCCAACATGGCGTCTCTCTTGCGCTCGGTCGCTCACCCCGGAATGTCGCGCAGCGGAGGCCAAGCAACTCTATCCGGGGAAGACCCTTGACTGGCCAGTGCAACATCCAGCATAGACCGGATGCGTGCCTCAGCGCGTATCCGTAGCGAAATTGGCGGATGTGATGGCATCGAATACGAAGGATGGAATCGATACGTAAAATCTCGGATGCGCGGCTGTCTGGCCAGTTAGTCTCCGAGGCTTGAAGATGATCACCAACACTTGCGCGTCGACGTCGAAACGTCGCTCGTATCGGTGGCATTGTTTTCGAGCTCAGCACTGTGTGGATGCAGCACTGTTGGAGCCGAGATTTGGTACGCGTCAGCTTGTGGATGGTGATGCAGAGAGATGGACTGCATTGGGCCGCAGCCATGCTCATGCCCTGGACGTTCAGCTCTGGTCTCCAAGTGTCCGGATTGCCAGAGGAATGCTGAGATCCTTCCCTACAATGGCTCGTGGACATCAAGACCCCAGTTCCAGTTCGTCGACTCAGCCATGGCCGACAATCATTCTAGGATCTCAACATCCAACACCAACACGGATTAACTTCCGCGATGCGCGGCTATTGTCAAGCGAGGAGCCGACTTAACCGAAGCGATGTTGCCGCGGTGTGGACGAAAGGCGCGGATTTGGGTGGACGCAGGATTGAAGCGAAGCGCGCAACGCATCTCGGCGCATTGCGATCACCAAACGTCACTTCATCTCGGCTCGAAGGGGAGCGAAAGGGCGAAAGGAGTTGTGACGAGTCAGCCCGTATCGATCTCATCGCTTCGGAGAGCAAGAGTCTAGAATGGAGAGAAGCAGCAACGTCACAGTCTTGTCACGAGTGGAAAGATGGAGGACGAGGTCGAATATATAAAGATTGGATGATCCCCCTGGGTAGAGGACTCATCATCCTCAATAACAACATCACTCGATCCGGACAACCAGTTCAAGATACCCAAGCACTTCCGCCATCGTTCCATCTCCACTTATAATCAGTCGACACCATGAAGTTCTCTACGGCGTTCACATTGGCCCTCGCGCCCATTGTGGCCATGGTAGCCGCCGATGATTTCAAATGCGACGTGAAAGATGTGAGTATCCCAGTACGCGAGCAACAAAATAAGGGAAACAGCTCAGCAGTAGTCGCTTCATCACCCCTACGACGAAGTTACCCTCATTCTTTCGACGAAAGGAAGGAGGCGTCATCGTCTTGATGGCGATGAAATCTTCGTCACCCTTACGACGTATGACCTAACCTTCATCACACCGGTGATGATGAAGATTGGGTCATTCGTCGTAGGGATGATGAAGCGACTATTGCTGAGCTGTTCCGTTTATTTTGTCCGCCTCATGCCCAGCTCATCCCAGTAACTTCCCAAGTTCAATCATTGACGGAACGAAATAGTTGGTCGTCGATGCAAGCAACGTCAACGCCATCCAAGGCACTTATCGAATTCAATGTAACGACATCTGGGGCCATCTGAGCTACAACCTGGCTATCCTGAGAGAAGATGACAACCGTCATATTGGTTCGCCTCTTCCTCAGGAGATCCCGGCCAGAAACAACGCGGCAACGAATCATTATGGAGCGTATCTGTTCCCGCCTGGATTGAGTATGTCCCCAAACCTCTAGTCTAGTTTGTTGTCTTTATACGTTCTCAGCAGCTAACGAATATAATCAATAGTTCCAAGCAAGAGAGGTTACAAAGTCTGTTTATACCACCGTAACCGAAATACCACGGACGGAGTCGCTCCCGATGGCCGCCAATGCGAAGACGACGACTGATTGATTTATTGTTGTTCTTCTTCTCACACCATATATCCCACCCGTATTGAGCAATCACGGTTGAGTCCACTGGAGTGTGTTCGGCAGCGGTGTATCGTTGTGGTGGGATAGCTGAACTCTAATTACGGGGGTGGTAGTGTCATGGCATGGGCAATGGCAACGGTGTCGGCATCGACTTGAATGATATCAAGATGTGTAAACTTGGAAGGGGTATGGCGTCGTTGGCTTATTATCGATTACATTGTACATCCCACATATATAGACCATTTCAATGAGTTTACATACTGTCATCGATCCCATCGCTACCTCGACTGTGACAGCTGGGTCTTGAGTATCATTATTCGCATCCTCCTCCTTCCGTACCAATCTAGGAACTACATAGGTTCCCAGTTGCCTCGTGCTCTACAGTAAGTAACGAATAAACTACCGCGCCAAAGAATGGATCCCATCTGGCGCCGACTCTTACATAGTAAATCTGCTTGCTGGTAGAGACAAATAACGACCATGATACTGTACAATTCAAAACGAAGACAACTAGACGTTTCATTCACTAATCGTAAGTGACCATAGTTTTTGATCCTTCACCGACCGGCGAGAAGAAGAAAATGGGAACAAACATTGCTTGTACAGAGCTTTTCGATTCCTTATCCCAATCGGCGAACGATCGCGTCACGAAGGATTACTTCCAATTATGTAGGTAAGTAGCTACGTGTGACTGAATGGAGTATAATGATCTTATTGACCTGATTCAAGGCTGGACCACGTTCCTTGATTGATTAGATTTACTGGCCCGCCTTGGTTTCTGACGGCAGTACTCTTCTTCAATTATGGTTCACGTAGATTACAAGGTGATTCTTGCCCATTTCGCTGACCAACCCTACCTTTCTAATCTAATAGCTATAACACACAATCAACTCACGACTCATCCAACTAACCATGATTACAATATTGATAGAGCTACCAGAACGTCCGAGAAAGAAGCTGTATATACATACATCTAGATATCGTTCCTCTCCCTCTCCATCTCTACCTCCAGAGCCCGAACCAAAAAAATGGAAATAACCAAGTCGATTATTAAAAATTTTACCAAAAAGAAATGGGTAATTGGATGAGCGAATAAATGGGTGGATGGATTATCGTCTTCTTCGACATTTCCACTCCGCCTTGACGACTCTCATGAACAGCTCCTCATCTTTAATTGGGATCCAAGATGTCAGAACTTTCATTGCGTTCTCAAAGTCGGATTCTAACAAAATGTCGCGCATGCCGTCGATTAAAGCGGCGGAGGTAGCGTGGAGGATATCGAAATTTGGTCTTGCGGTGGTATTATTGTTGTCATTATTCTTCGTGTGGGTGGTGATATCCTTTGTCGAATTCGAGTTCGTTGGGGGCGGTTGTGGGTTCGGTGTTGTTGAAGAAGGCGGAGGAGCAGACAAGGATGTTGGTTGTTCTGGTGAGGTTGTAGAGAGAGGTGGAGCAGGAGAAGGCGCAGAATGAGGAGGATGTAAGGATGGAGGGTCGTCGCCCAAGAGCATGAAGATATCCCAGACCCGTAACTGGGCGGGAAAAGGGATGGAGTAGTTGAACAGCGTTAAGTACCAGCGGGTTCCGTATGCTGTGGCGTCGATTCCGAGATCGTCCTTTGATTCATGATTCTCGTCAGTTTCGTGTGGCTAGAAAGAGAGTCTCTCTCAAAAATGATAAGGGCGGGAGATGGTAGTAGTAGGGATAGGATGTCACTTGGGATAGGTTAAGGGGGAAGCACAACAGTACTTACCAGTTTCGCAGCAACGGCGCTTTCAGATAGCCACTGCTTTTCAAATTCCCCTAGAGCTTCCATCAAGCCGTTAAAACCAGCTTGATATAATCTCTCCAAACCACGAAGTTGCCACAATCGTACGAGCATCACAAAGGCTGTTTCTTCGTCGTAGTAGCATAGTAGTGTTGCTGCTAGTGACGCCATGCCTTGCACGTAGCCTGTGTCGGGGAAGTAGAGCGATAGTGAATGTAGTAGTCGAAAGAGGAGTCGTTGGCTGGGAAGCATTAGTCGAAACATGTTGTAAAGATAGAGACAGTGAGAATCCTCACCCGCCTCGGTATCTTCGCCGGAACAAAACGTGGCGGTTAATGGTCCGAGGAACATCGAGATCGATTTGGACGTCATCTGCCGAACTCTGCTCGAGGAATTCCTATACTCGTGTTAGTTGGCTGTAGGTAGTCGTACTAGAAGAATGCATTGCTCACGTGAAATCGAGAGATGATCTCCTCGTCCGACAGACTGTCGGGTCTCTTGCGAGCACTACTCGATAAAAACGAATGCCAGGCTGTAGCTCGCCATCGGTCTGGAATGCCCTTCCAGGTTCGAGAGATGAGCTGCAAAAGAGAGTTAATACTGTTATCGAAAGTATGCAATTGAAGTCGTGAGAACACAGATCACCTCACCTTCGGATCTCGAGTGTCAAAATCAAACACCATCCCTCGTCCGTCCTCGGCCTTGCTGACCACCTTGGCCATCTTCCACCATTTGTCTGCTCTTTCATTCTCCTTCTCTTTCAGCTGTGGATCCTTCTTCACCGCTCTGCCTTTCTCAGTCTGATCAACCGATCCGGGCGGCAACGTGAGCATATCCCCCGCCTCGGCCAGGAATCGCTTGTTTCGATTAGTGTGAAATCGTTGGGCCGCTGATCGAAACGGAGAGGCCGATAGCGTCCACGACATCCCACTGCGATCCGATTGCACCGAGCTGGCCACCCCCATCGACCGTTCCGACGGCTGTCGGCTCCTCGACTGCGGCGTCACCAACCCGTTCGTCCGAGGGGACGCAGTCTTGCGCAGCGCCCGATTCCGCCTGGGTGTCTCGGATGCCAGATGAAGCAGCGTCGAGACCCGCTGCGGTCGCTGCGGCTCCAATGCCCGTGAAGTCTGATTGGAATTGGACGTCGATAATCGGGTCGACCGTCCTCGCGTCAAAATAAACCCATATCGATCCACATCGCCCCCTTCAAGATCTTCCCAGTCTTCCAGCCCGCCCGGCTCATCGGCTTCATATCTTCCGTTGATCACCGGCGTAGTCTCGGTTGTCGACGTCGGCGTCTCCAGCGCATCCGAATACACACTTGGCTGACTGGCGGTCCTGGGTCCATCCACTCTTGGAGACCCACCATGCGGCGTGAGCATGCCTGCCTCGTCCATCCCATTGCCGTTCCCATTCATCACCACCACCTCTCGTGATCGCATTCCATCCACTCGGTCCGCGTTGGAGCTGTTGGGCTGCTCATACATGGATCGGACCTGCCGCGAAAGCGTCTCTTCATCCGCCGATAGTTGCCGCTGGCACGGAGGTTCCACCTGTACCGGACCAATTCGACGCATTCCCTCCTGCTCGCTCTTGAGTCGAGCGTGTCCCTTTACTCCTCGATTCGCCCGCGCGCCGCCCAGCAGGATACTGCCCCGTTTCGAGAACGACATCTGACTCAACGACTCGTCGCCAAACAGGGTCGCGGAAGGGATGTCGGTCGAGATGCGCGCATTGGTTTCATCCGCCGTTTCACCGTTCAATCGACCGGGCGTGAGACTCCCCGCTCCCGCCGAGCGCCTCTCTGGTTGTTTGCTCACCGCCGACGGCAGCGATGTCGTCGAGTCCTGAGATCGAGCGATTCGGGAAAGACTACCACAGCTCTCATCATCCGGCACAATCGATCCGTAGCTCGTCGCGGAGGCGCTCGTCCCTAGACCCGAATCCCGCTTTGCGGTCGGGATGAACTTGCCCGCGTGACCGAAGGTCGATGACAACCACGTCGGCGATGTCTTGGGTCGCTGAGCGCCGTCGGGCGACGAAGCCGGACCGGTGAGCGTCAATTGTGGAGAGGGGTTCGCAGCCGTTCCTAAAGTCGAGTGCGCCGATGATGGTGCTGCTACTGCTCCCACGAACGGTAATCGTAGTCTGCCCGACGTCGGCGACGGTGTCCCACGCTCTTCTCCTCCCGCCGTAGCCGCAGCAGCACCGGCGACCGTACCATGGCTGCTCATCGCCCGCCAACTTATTCTCGATTCCAACAACCCTCTTCCTTCTTCGCTCCTGCTCCTGACGGACGGTCGTACTTCGTACTATCCCCTGATGGGGAAAGCAACGTTAAGCTCCAGCTCTAAAAGAGCGCAAGCGCGACACGGGACCGGATCGAGCCGCGTGTGGGGTTCGTGTTGGGTTCACGCGATCCCCACCAACGATGGTCAGACAGTTCACCAGGTGGTGCGCATTAATAAGGAGCTGAGTTGACACTGGAAAGCAATGTGGATCTTGAGACGATGATGATTGAGGTGAAAGGGTGCAGCTGTCACAATGCTGATGCTTCTTTGATGCGGCTGAGGTTGAGGTTGAGCTTAAGTTAGCTGCGGCCGGCAGTTGCAGGGTTGCACTCAACGAAAACGCCAGCCCCATTGACTTTCGGGGATTTTGCAACCACGAACGCAAGGGGAAAGAAAATATGGGCCAGCTTCAGCAGCAAGCGCGCTTCATATTTGCCCAGCCTTTTCATCACCCTTACGGCGAAGGTACCTTCATCAGCCTTATAACAGAGACATCGTCGTCACGCTTATGATGAAGAGGGCCTACTCCTCATTAGCTCTATACTGGTGATGGTGATACAGCCTGCCTTTCATCGGACTCATGACGAGAGTTATTCAATCTTTGTCAAACTAATGGTGATATAACCTCCGTTTCTTCGCACTCATGACGAAAATCATCCAGTCTTTATCACAATAATGGTGATATCGCCTCCCCTTCATCGAACTCATGATGAGGATTATCCAATCTTCACCAGGCTGATGATAATGACGGTATAATAAGAGCTCAATCTTGGCGGTTGCGAGCCTCTCCACGCCAGTTGTTACTGCTGAGCTCTCCTATTTCTTCTTTCACCCGCGTGCCCTTCAACAGCACGATAGTAAATGTAGTTCATAGACGAAGCAGATACAGGTACCACGTGAGAGTCAACTTCATTAACTTGAAAATTTATCATAAATGTAATTGACCTTCTACACATGCTCCACGTTGTCCATACAGGAAATGCTCTTCGCCAGACCTAACTAGAGAGGCGAGTAGGAAAAAATAGGGTGAGTAAAACTGGGACTTTCCCTCACCGACTGCTTTAAGTCGTCCGTTGTCCAGGCGTGGGAGGAGACCAGAGGAAGATTTAAGAAAGGTTGCTTGCTGCTCTTCATGCCCAAAACGGATCCTTCAAAAAATCATACTGGCAGTGATTCATCCGTTGCTGTAAGACTGCTCACTTGGAGGACTGATCTAAGTGCTATATCATCGAGGTGTGATGGGGTACGGACTTGCTCGCAACTTAACTATCCCATGGGGACAGACTAGGATCAGTCCATTGCTTTCCGTCTACTCTCAATAGATCAGTATCGACCGCGGATAAGATGCATAGACATTGCTTTGAAAGCATTAAAAGGCAGACGAATGTCGTACACTGATACATAAGCTTAAAGTACCCCAACCAAGAAAGGCCCCAAGTCGACGACCGGATTGCTTCAAACCTCGCCTAGAGGACGTGC